>Ga0307515_10024693_pt1 | contig 10451 bp, 11 predicted proteins | sample 17_EM_MG_FD_194513 | JGI IMG/M metagenome (GOLD analysis project Ga0307515, IMG submission 194513) | Populus trichocarpa ectomycorrhiza microbial communities from riparian zone in the Pacific Northwest, United States - 17_EM | ecosystem: Host-associated > Plants > Roots > Unclassified | place...
TTAACTACAATCTCGATCCGACCATCAGAACCCACCGCAAGCACGTCCTTCCGCTCGGAATGGTTCCTGGGCCGGGATCTCCCAAGCACATCGGCTCGTTTCTCTATTGCTTACGACGAGAGCTCATCATACTTGCACAGGGTGTTAGTACGTACGATCGTGTCAACCATCAATATTTCCTTCTGCGTGCCTTTCTCATCCTCATCATTGGGGACATGCCAGCAATCGCGCACATTATGGACATGAAGGGACACATCAGAAAGTCTCCCTGTAGAGCATGTTGGGTCACAGGAAAACGCGATCGCACTAATGATATAAGTAAGATTCACTACCCTGTTCACACAGACAGCAACCATCAAGTACGACATGATATTCAAGAGCTCCTCAACGAACCTCGTACACACCAGTCGTTCTACAACTTAGCCAATCGGATTGTCGAAGCAGAGACGCTGGCCGGAGCAGATGCTCAGCGGACACACACAGGACTCAACCTCATGAGTGTTCTTTGGGGTCTGCCAGGTATGTCTTTGAGCACTCGTTATGATGTACCTGATCTTATTACCAGGTATTGACTTCGAGCGCTCATTCCCGCACGATATCATGCACCTAATATTCCTAAATGCATGTCCCAACCTCGTGGCGTGGTGGACCGGGAACTTTAAGAATATTGACACAGCCCAAGACCATTTTCGAATATCTGCTGACCGTTGGAAGCGAATTGGCCAACGAATCGTCGAGTCGATGGAGCTGATACCAGCTTCGTTCATTCGCCAGCTTCCTGACATTTCGACACTGGGACATACATACCTTGCTGAAGGCTGGAGCTTTTGGCTCCTTCACATTGCGCCCTATGCGCTGGATCACACTCTCCCGGTTGTATACTACAATCACCTCATGGAACTCGCTTCAATCACTCGACGAGCCATGTCTTATGACCTGACTGAGGAAGAGACTCTTACTACACTTCAAGACAAGTGCACAAACTGGGTATTGGACTATGAACGGTATTTAATTTTATTCAATTTTAATTTTTGGAAAGCACATCTTCGTTCAGAACCATATGCTTACAATCTTCTATTCTCATATCCAGACTATACTATCAATACAAGGAGGAACGGACATCAGCGTGCACAGCAACGGTACACGCAATTATTCACATCCCGACTGATCTCTGGAATTGTGGCCCTGCATGGGCACACTGGGCATTCGTAATGGAGCGAGAGGTACAGTGGTGCAACGCCCAGGTCAAGGACTCTCGAAAGGAACCCTTTGCTCATCTCACACGGAAGGCACTCCATTGTGAGCGAATCCATACCATCTCACTGCGTTTTGACCTGGAGAATGAGTTGGATATTCGAAGGCGGGTAAAGGGAGATAGGGGTGGTCCCAAGGGAATGACATATGAATTGTGTACGTACTGGCAATGTTGTCTGACTGGGCTGACTGGGCTGCAGACGATGACTATGAACTGTTGCCACCATCAAAGCAAACTGTGCAGCTCACCGACAACATGAGAGAGGAGATTGCACAGTTTGTCATTGCCAATTGTGATCACGACTTGCCGGAGATCACTGTACTTGAAGCGATGCGCTGTGTCCCTAGAGATGGGGTAAAATGGGGTAAGTTGACCATCAACGGAGAACGGATCACAGCATCTTGGGCGTACCATAGTGAGAGATACCAGAGACGGGCGAATTATATCAGGGTACGTTTCTCTTATCATCAAATTCATGCCATCGTCGCTGATACTTGTGTGCTAACAATTGTATTTGATAACAGTATCACGTCCTCTTACCTGGGCAAGATGTACAGCGACCGACGATTCACTACGGCCGCCTCGACGAGATATGGGCGCTGCAAATGTCGCCCGTTCCAGACCTCGAACTATATTGCGCCAATGGAGAAGTCACGACGATCGTTGTAGCACTCATCAAGCCATGCATCACCCATGGAAGAGATGCCTCGCTCGAAAAGGTTTACTATTCCCGACTCAGTCACAACTCAGCACTAGTCGACATCTCCTTCATCAAGGCTGTCGTTGGTCGAACGTATTCCTTCCGCAATGATGAGCGGTACGGCATCATTGATCGTCTACCAGTTGAGCAATCTGGCTCATTTGCCGACTGAGACAATTAGAGTGCCCCCTTTCCACTGTACATCATGTTTCTTGTGTTGTTCTTTCCCTTTTGTACGTTTCTTGTGTTGTTCTTCGCCTATTGTTTTGTATTCTCTATGTCCGAAAATGTACCTCTATTCTTCGTAAAAACACTCTAGATACAATTTATATGTAAACGTGTTATCGAAGATGTTTTTGGTGTCCTCATAGTGCCCCCCGACCTTTGACCCAAATCACCACAAATACTTGTGGTGATTTGTCTGGCGTCTTCACCACAAGTCTAAATCACCACACAAATCACCACAAGTATTTGTGGTGATTTAGACTTCTGGCGAAAAACACCACAAAAAACACCACACCCGGTGATAAACACCACATCCCCTTTTATCAGTGTGCTGGGTGACCCACCCATGTCTATATCGTAGAAGGGAGCGAGCCGCAATCATGTTCTGGACCCGATAATCAGAAATCAACTCCATTGACAAACCAGATCCATCAGGAATGTCAAGAAGGGCAACTGCTCTTGCAACCAGCCTCGAGCAGGGGTTTTTCAATTCTAGTTCCAGCTTCTCCAGTCGCTCCACCGCGGTTAAATGCTTGGACAGTACCAACAGGATGGCAAACATATTTGGATCCGGGCTCTCATTGGCTCCAAGGTGGCGGTCATAGTTTTTGAGCAGTCCTTCCAGAACAGTGTAATCTGTATAGGACAGAGAACGAATAGTTACTGGTGTTAGTTCTTGTGTGTGGGCCACAAGCAGCTCTCCAATGGCGAGCAGTCCGGCGTATCCGATGGCTGGGGCGACAGCAGTGAGGGCGGAGGTATAGAGGGGTAAACCACCCTTTGCTGTGATGATTGCAAAATACTTAAATGCCAAGGGATATGGTTCTCGATCTACGAGGGCATGGACGACCAGAAAAAGTACTGAAATGAGCGACTTGTGACAGTCGGGAGGCGTGTCTTCAAACCAGTTGGCAAATAGAGCGGGATTTCGAGTATTCAGGAGCAGATATGGGTGCTCACGACTGCTGTTGATAATCTTTGAACGACTGGCATAATCAGGAGAACATAATACGGCCGCGAGTGTGACTACAGCGTCGAGTAATCTCAGATCAGAGAGGGTCGGGGAATGATACACAAGTATTGCTAGACAGATCTGAAACAAATATGAGTCCTTCCACCGTAGACGCCTGTCGCTACGGAGCTCGGACAATATGTTCAAAAGCCATAAAGCTTCATCGTTGCGCAGCTCCCCCCTTCGTATCATTCTTATAAGCTCACTTGGCCCCCTCGACCTCAAGTGGTGACCCAACACTGCAGTCACAAGTTGAACCCAGGGACTCTTGGTACTTCCCTGGTACATCAAGATATCCCATATTGTGTCGGTGTGCCACCGTGGCAATCTGATACGTGAACGCAGCGAAACGACTACGTATGCGACCAGCATGGATGGAGGGAGATGCGAGAAGTATTCTTTATCATCCCATTTGTTACAAATCCAGGAAGGCAGGTCAAGTAATGGTGGAACGCGGAGTGTGGTGCTACCCGCTACTTGCCACACTGACCAATGTAGTGCTTCGCTGTGTTGAGAATTCGGAGCGCTCTCATGAATTCTGTGCAAGGCCGATGCTGCAATGGAAAGCTGGACATTGTCTATTGTTGTTGCCGAGATCGGTTTTACAAGGCCGTTCTCTAGATAGGGGCGCGTCTCCTGAAGGAAGGTCTTTATGTGCCGTCGGATACGACCCGGAGTGGTGGCTGGGGTGGTATTCATAGCTCGCGATAGGGGGGAATCAACATGTGGACAGGAATAGGCATGTATACGTTGATATACCTTGCCCAACCTGCGGGAAAGAGGAGAGTGGAAAGGGGAAGAGCTAACAACGACTGATATGGACGTAGTCATCACATAATAGAAGGTCCCAATACCAAAAATAGTCGTGGTGACACTAAACGATGGTTTGCTGATGTGAAAAAGGAAAATCACAAGACCGATGGAAAACAGAAGAAGAGATATCTGGATGAGCAATGGGAGCGTCTCAACCATCTCTGGGAGCTTCCAGCGCTCCATCCCGAGGTAGCGGAATTCACGCGTCTTCGCTCGTTGCTCTGGGAGTGACATTGCCCGCAAGCCGCGGTCGAACTCGCGTACCCAGCTTTTGATGAGCATGGCGACGAATGCTGCTAGGACCATAAATCCGAGACTAGCGTAGAAGAGAGCATTGACAACAACAATGTGTTCTGGAGGGGAGAAGTCGGCGGGGACATATGGCCCAAGGCTCGAATTCCGCATCATTTGCGTTTGATAAATCAAAACATCCTGTATGATATCCAGTGGGTCCTGTTCGAGACGGCCGAGGAGTTCGATGAGGAAAGCGCTCAAGAAGCCTGCGAACAATGCCGCCTGAACAACTTATCAACTCAGGGGAACGTCAAATGGAGGGAATACATACGAATATGAGTATGGTATCCATTTGCTCGAGCCATTCTCTCTCGCGTTCGCGGTCGATGATCTCCATTGCTACCGGTCTCATATTAGACGGTATATGGTGATGCGGCTGTGTACGTGCCTTCATTATAGTATTCCCAGGCAGTCTTGAGGGTCGTCGTTTCTTCTGCGTAACACAAAATATGAGGCGTATTCTTAGAGGATGAAGGGCAAGCGCTTGCCTCGTGATTGCGCGGGCGGCAAGGGCCCTTGCTCTATAGGAGGGTCATTAACACGTATTACTGGCCAGGATAAGACAGTTGGGTTACCATGGTTTAATTTCTTCATCAGAAGAGACATCGATGAATGTGGCGGATGTGAGGTTGCAAAGGGCTGTGTCTATCCGTGGGTGCTCCGAGATCGCAACATGATTTTTGTTTCCTTCTCCTTAGCCTCTCAACCGTCTGTTATTGAGTATTATCGGAATTTGGGATGCAGTGCGAGCATTATGGCTCCGAGTTCACGGGTCCAGGATATCACACAGCCACTTCTCAGGTACCTAAGGTATCGATCCCTGTATTTTGTATTTTTAGGTGTTTTTAACGGCCCCAACAAATACAGGGTGTTCGTTGTAATATCGGTCGCGCGGACATATCAATGATTATTCACGAGCTGCGCTTTCCAGTGTATCATGCAGGCCCAATAGTAATACACGGACCCGTTCATAAGCTGCTCGTAGCAGTAGGCATTGCGACTACACCCTTTTCTTGGCGGTTCGCCCGCTGTTGGATGACGGGAATGACTCACGATATAACACATAGGTTGCCTGAAACTGGACAGCACTGAGCCCTGAAAGTATGTACATCACAGGTAAATATGTGCCCCATGTGAGGACAGGACGAGACGTATCCTTTGTGTGGTTGTTCTTTCGCCTCGTCTTGAGCCACACTCGGCCAGCAACAATCGGAAACAGAGACACTCGACCCCGGTGTACCTTGTGACTCTCTGAGATCTGTGCTCCTCTGTACCGGTACCCTGGACCTACTATCCCGTTGCTCTTTGTCGACTACGCCTCAACTTGCTCATTGGTTCGGACCACAGTCGCAATTTGACAGTAATGGGAAGCAGGTCCTCAGCCTGGGCAAGGACAGACGAGGATGTGCTCATTTTTCCACACCACGCATTACAGTATTTGCTTTCTAGAGAACGACATGGATTCCCCAGCTCCGTCCATCGTTCACCAACAACGGTGTTTATATAGTGGCTGTTGAGTGCGTATGTCGTCCATCTCAACCCTCTAGTCCCTGACGCGTTTTGCTGACCCTCGATCTCAGTCATTCCCTGCATCTGCAAGGCCAGCAGCACCGACTCCACAGTGACAATATTAATCATGTAACGCTAAGTACGTTTCTCGCCTTTCTTCCATTCCGTGTGGGGCATATTCCAGACTTTGGCCTACATCCGTCTTTGCAATCCACTTATTATCCCCTCTCTAGAGGACGTCACGGATATCGCAGCCACGTCCATCGATCACCTCAGTGACAACATTTCTTTAGTAGTAGACGGGTGCCTATGTCGTCTGCCTCCGCCCTCAGTCTGTTGGTGACCCTCGATCTCCCGCCCTGCTGTCTCGCCTGCGAGCTCAGCGGCGCACAACCACAATCACTAGCACCCATCTCGCAATAGAAAAGTGGATCACGCACCAGTGAGCACGTTTACAGCCTTGTTTCTATTCCGTTATGGAACATATTTCGGACGTTGGTTGACGCACTTGATTCTCTATCCCTACTCGTTGTATTTGACACGTGTATGAGCACCCAATTATTGGGCATTCTCTCCCCACCCCTCTCTAGTATCCCTACCTCCCTAGACGATTGTTCCCTCGCGGGTCCCGTCACGCACACAGGAAACAAATAGACATCCGCGTGGTCTTCTTCGCATTGGTCCACACGCAACGAAGCCAGGTGGACACCCCGTGCTCGATCTTTAGCCACTCGGTTGACAGAGATATGGGAGGCGCTGTATACCAGGCAATGGGTTGGATGTACATAGTATCTCCCGTGAATCGACTGCTCACCTCATTCACATCTTTCCAGTCCCTCGTCTACTCGCCCATTTGTAGATATTTGTAATTATGATCTGTGATTGATCCCCCTCCCCCCCCTACTAACACGTTATGTACTCTGTCAGCACCTGCTCGGGCTATTAATGGGAATATGAAGAGGTGAGAATGATGGAATGACTATTGACGATGGATCGTACTAAGACAGTAGCATTTCTTAGAGCATGGCGTTGCGACGCAGGGCAGGATCGGCGTCTGCGGCTCAGAAATTGAACAAAAAGTGTATATAAGGGTAGGGTGCAGCATATGGGCCGCAACCCGAATTGTGAAGCGATGAGCGGATTAAAGGGCAGGCGCTGTAGGCGTCGTAAGCATAACTATGCCCCGAAATACCTAGTAAGTAATGTCTGGTATATGAGTTGAGTACCGCAACTACTCCGGGCGACTTGTCATGATGTAGAAATAGGAATTGGACGGCGCTCTGACCAGAAGATTTGAAGAATGCTTCTCCATTTAGATAAAACGAGCATAGTGACAAATGATTCAGACTCGGGCGACCATGAATCCTCGCGGCTCGCATTGTGGTAGCCTGATGGTGTCTCGTGCGCCACGCCGGTCCGAGTGCCGAGCCAAAACCAAGGTGAGCACTTCTCCAACGAACACAACGGCCACAACGACCGCAACGGCTACCACAACATCCAGCATCACATGACAGGACCCCACCCCACACACCCCCGCACTCTATTTCCGCCTTGTCCTCCGTCTCCGCCTCCACCATTTCGTGACCGCGTCCGTTAACCTCACCCTCCTAGGTATCCCCCCATAGATAAGACAAAGTTCCCCACCTATGGCTCTGTCGAGGTCTCTAAGCCCGCGGACAACCACGGCGCTGTCCGCCGCAACCCCCTCCACATCGGCGCCTTCCTCGAGCGCCCCAAGGCCGGCATCGACACCGTCACCGACATCCTCTTCTACAACGCCCGTGAGCACGGTACGCGCAACGCCCTCGGCTAGCACGACATTGTAGACACCATCGAGGAGGAAAAGGACGTCAAGAAGACCGTGGCCGGCAAGGAGATCACGGAGAAGAAGACATGGAAGTTCTTCCAGTTCTCCGAGTACAGATGGCTCAACTTTGTCGAGGTCAGGGACCGTACCGTCGACATGGGCAAGGGTCTCGTCGAACTTGGCCTCGACAAAGGTCAGATTTTCAACATTTACGCCGCCACTGCGTGAGTGGATTCATCAAAGCTCACGCGATATTGCTGCTTCACGTGCCCGCCGGCGCGGCGGTCCATCGGGAATAACGGGCCTACTCTTCTCGGACTGGTAATTATTTCATTTTCTGTCTTTTTTTTTCCACTGCCCGTGATGATGCTACCAATGACGCAAAGTGTTGACAAGAGTAGACACGCGACCCGTCACTTTTATTGCCCTTCTCAAAATCGGGAGACTCACACCTCTTCAGACCCACATGGCAACTTATGCAACATGCTTGTATGTCCGTAGGGATCACGATCACAACTGCATATGACACCCTCGGTGAATCTGGTCTCACCCATTCGCTCAATGAGCCCGGCTGCGTCGGCGTCTTCACAATGCGGAGCTCCTTCCAGTCGTACTCTGCGTTCTCCCCAACACACCGACCATCAAAGTCGTTATTTACGATGGAAAGCCACCCGCAGACGTCGTCGAGAAGATCAAGACAGCCATCCCAGAGCGCGAAATCCAGGTTCTCTCACAGGACGAGCTGCGCGACCTCGGCAAGGGCAAGCCGGAGCATGAAGATCGCCGTCCAAAGGCAGAGGACGTTGCGTGCATTATGTACACTTCGGGCACAACCGGTGCACCCAAGGGCGTCGTGCTCTCCCAGGCAAACCTCATCGCCGCAGTGGGCGCGATCCAATCGCTTATGGGCCACATCTTCGCACCCGAACAGGACACGTTCCTTGCCTTCCTTCCCCTCGCGCATATTCTCGAGTACGTCGTCGAGCTCGCGATGGGGTATGTTGGCCTGCAAATCGGGTACGGCCGCATTCGCACACTCACCGATGCGTCGGTGCGCAACTGCCAGGGTGATCTCAAGGAGTGCAAGCCAACGATCATGATTGGCGTCCCCCAGATCTGGGAGACAATCCGCAAGGGTATCCTCAACAACGTCAACAAGATGACCCCGTTGAAGAAGAGCGTCTTCAGGGGCAGCATGTCCATCAAGAAGGCTAACGTGCCCATCTTGAGCAACATCGTCGATTCGGTCGTGTTTAGCCAGGTCAAGGCCCAGACCGGTGGTCGACTGCGCTATGTACTTAATAGCGGTGCTGCCTTGTCTGTTGAGACGCAGCAGTTTTTGAGTACTGCGCTTGTTACGGTTCTTCAGGGTGAGCCTTTTCTTGATTCATCGACAGAATTTTGCTCACCCGGACCCCTTCCTTTAGGTTACGGTCTGACGGAATCCTGCGGGTGAGCATCGCTCTCAGTGCAATCCAGCCCTGATATTGATTCTTTATTCATTCAAGCATGTGCACGATCCTCCCGCCCGAGTTCTTGCAGTTCGGTAATGTCGGGCTTCCTTCGCCCTCGGTCGAGATCAAACTTGTGGACGTCCCCGAAGCTGGCTACAAGGCAAGCGCCGATCCATCCCAAGGCGAGATCTGGATCCGCGGTACCTCGATTACGAAAGGCTACTACAAGCGGGACGATTTGAACGCGGATCCTACGATCTTCCCTGGAGATGGATGGTTCCGTACCGGGGATGTTGGTCAGTGGCAGAAAGATGGCACGATGACGATCATCGACCGGTGAGTGTCACCGCTCTTGTCCTCGTCGACCTTTCTAACTCAGAGTCAAGAACTTGGTCAAGTTGCAAGGGGGCGAGTACATCGCTCTCGAGCGCCTCGAGACTACCTATAAGACCAGCCATTACGCCGCAAACTTATGCGTGCACGCAACGTCAGAGTCACAGAAACCGATCGTGATCCTCTTCCCGCACGAGGTGCACCTCCGAGAGTTGCTCGCGTCCAACGCCAACTTGCCCGCGCCAGACACGGACCTCCATAAGCTATGCGAGGATCAATCCCTGAAGGAGTTCTACCTCCGGGACTTACAGGCGATCGCGAAGAAGAATGGGTTCAAGGCCATCGAGGTCGTACAGGGTGTCGTGCTCAGCCCCGAAGAATGGACACCGGAGAGCGGGTTAGTCACTGCTGCGCAGAAAGTGCAGCGGAAGGCGGTTGAGAAGAAGTACCTGGAGGAGATCAAGGTGAGAATTTCTGTTCATCGTTGCTACCGTAGTGTACGATCGGAGAGAGCTGACGGGTATTCTTATTCTGTTTGTAGGCTTGCTATAAGGAGTCGCAAGGGTCTGACTGAGGGCTTGTCTGACAGCTGACGAACGTATGAGGATGATTCATGTGATTCATGTGATTGAGTGCCTGTACAATTAGACCTTTCGTTTGCTCTCTTCTTGTCACTTGGGGTTCGACCGGCACCCGGGCTAAACGATGGATAGCCCGTATAATATAGATAATGTTGCTTTACCATTTAGAGGAAGGCTCGAGAGTTAGAGTTTGGGGGGGAGCTACTGTTGGACATCTAATGGCAAAGAGATGTGGCAAAGTCGGTAAAGCCAGTTCAGTGCTGGTCATTATTGGGCCATGCTTGGACCATGATCGTAATGTAGGCTTGCCATGATTTATGACGGTTTTTTGTGTGATCATTGGTGCATTTCGTCGTGTCGGAATAAGAAAACAAAAATCATAGTACCCAGGTTTACAAAGAAATCTGAAGCTGTGCCTAGATATACAACATACAATGGAATTTGTCGAACCTGTGGAACGACTCAAAC
>Ga0307515_10024694_pt1 | contig 10451 bp, 17 predicted proteins | sample 17_EM_MG_FD_194513 | JGI IMG/M metagenome (GOLD analysis project Ga0307515, IMG submission 194513) | Populus trichocarpa ectomycorrhiza microbial communities from riparian zone in the Pacific Northwest, United States - 17_EM | ecosystem: Host-associated > Plants > Roots > Unclassified | place...
ATTTTTTTTGTTAGACTTTGTTGCTAGAAATATTAGAGTTGCCTGGTCATGTTTTAGTTTTGGGTTCCTGCAGCATGAAATAAATATTTGTAATTGGTGAATTAGTAGAATATTAATAGAAATACAGTGAGGCTAAGTAAAACCCTGGTCATGTTAATAATCTAGATGCTGTGATTAGTGTTTGGAATTAAATGTGGTGATTTGCTGATGATTTCATTTTACACTGTTAATGCCAGTTATGTTGGATCTCTATGCTATCCAGTGTCCCATGCATGCATGCCTGTATCTGCTGAGCTTCTTGTCTGTTGTTCACCCATATATGCTGCCTCTAGAGTCCAGAGGACAGAGCCATGGAGTCACTCACATTGGGCTAGCTAAATATTAAAAGAGTGATTGTAATGTGGTAGTGATTACTTTTCAAATAATATTTTATGTCGAAATGCATGTCAATGATGTTTTTTTTATTTTTTAAAAATTATTTTTGATATCAGCACATTAAAACGATCCAAAACGGACAAGCCATATTAAATTTTAGCAAAAATTTTTTTTTTTAATTTTTTAGGAACGCGGTTTGCACCGCGTTCCAAACATGTTCTAAATGCATCAAACTAATTGAACCATGGAGCCTTTCTGATAAAATTAATCTGCATAACCATGACATGAGCCATGGCATGGCCTCAGAATTCAATAAACCACTCAGAGTTGTCCAGAATCCTCCGTAGATGCATTATTTAAGTAAAGTACTCAAAATAGGCTTTGCAAGCTCGCGACGAAATGATTATGATTTTAGTGGTGCACACGTCTACTACGATATGTGAATTTTCGACGAATTCCATGAGCCGACGTCCGAAAACATGGGCCGAAAGAGGCTGGAACCACTTATGCAAACACGTTACTTCGGAATTTTTTTTTGTTAGAATAACGTGAGTCTTCAAGTCAAGTAATTAATTTATATATATTTTAATTAATTCTATAAATTCTAAAATTAACAATAATGTGAACCTCCAACAATATTTAAATTCGGATATGGGCAAGAGTGCACATTTCAACATCCCATATTTAATAATTAATAAAAGCAAACGACCCAGGAATCAAAATTCAAAGAATTCAAAAAATCAGTCAATATCTTCTGTCTTCTCATAACCCACAGGGCCACACCCCCCTCCCCTCTTCTCCTTCCTCCTCCTTCTCCAGCTCCCCCTTTTCGACTCCCAAGGAATCACACCATAGCGAAGATGGGTTTCCATTTCACTCCGCTGCTTCTCACCCTACTCTTATTCTCCACGCTCCACTCAAGATCTTCTTCCCAAACCTTCAAATGTAGCACACCCTCCACGTGCCATTCCCTCATTGACTACATCTCTCCAAACGCAACAACTTTCTCCCACATCAAAACCCTCTTCTCCGTCAAGAACATACACTCCATCTTAGCTGCCAACAACCTCCCTCTCTCCACGTTACCAAACTCTACCATACCTGCAAACCAGACCATCAAAATCTCATTTCCTTGCATGTGCATCAACAACACTGGTCACTCAAACAAGCAACCAATCTACACCGTTCAAAAGGATGATGGGCTTTTTCATATTGCAGCAGAAGTTTTCTCAGGATTGGTAACATACCAAGAAATTGCTGCTGTTAATAATATATCAGACGTTAATCTGATTAAGGTTGGGCAGAAATTGTGGATTCCTTTACCTTGTAATTGTGATGATGTTGATGGGGTCAAAGTTGTCCATTATGGACACGTGGTGGAAGCTGGCAGTTCTTTGGAGTTGATTGCTCAAGAATATGGGACCAGTACAGATACACTAGTGAAGCTTAATGGGGTTAATGATAGTTCTCTCTTAGCTGGTCAAGTTCTTGATGTCCCTCTCCAAGGTAAGCTAATCTAATTTCATCCTTGGATGCATCATTTGTTTTTTATTTTTAGATTTAAAGTGATATTTTCCAATCAACTCTTAGATACACTTCTTTTTAACTGAGGCAAAAACAAACTATTCATTCTAATTTTACATGGAAATATTTGTTGTCTACCATGTCGGCAATGGCCGAGTGTAGAAAATTAGAAATAGTTTTTTTTTTTTATATAAAATATATTAAAATAATATTTTTTATTCTTTTAAAAATTATTTTTAATAACATCACATTAAAATAATATAAAATTATAAAAAAAAACTTCAACCGTGTTCCAAATAATTGACTAAATAACTTTTGAAATGATGTTTAACTAGATGCTTAAATTTTTAAAAAGAAAGTGGTTGAAGAAGTGGGCATATATTAAATTTGGATTTGCTTTCTGAGTGGATATTCCTTGATTTTGTTTTGCTTTTTGTTTGCTTGGAATCATAGAGATTAAAATGTTAGAAAGTGGCAAATAATTATTATTATCCGATAGAAAAGGCACCAAGTCACACCGTGTGGCTTGGTATGATCTCAAAATGAATAGCAGTGAGATACAGCCAGTCTTTTCAATTTATTGAATCTGTATGGTCCCTACCATACCCGTCTACAACCTTTTCCTGCCCACTGATTAGGGTGTGCACAGTTTTGCAAACAGCGTAAAGTATGATCCATGGGCCCTTTGTTTCACATGACATGTTGGTCTTCTTGGCTCCTTATGCTACGCAAAGAGGCTTCATATCTAAAAAGATATGCCTCGTGCAGTATGCGTTCACATTTCTGCTGGGAATCAATACTTCTATAGTGCTAGGCGATGTGCGATGTGCGATGTGCGATGTTGTTTGATTCTGTATGTTGCCAGGATATTTACTACTCTATCTCTTGGAAAGCAAGGAAGAGGATCGAAACCGAGACATCTTAGGGAGATGGGTGCACGGGATGCGGGTTGAGCTACAGGCAATAGGCTCATTGGCATTATATGTGCATCCCATGCACATTAATAATTCTAATTTTGCTATACGTGATCGAATACTTTTATTTGCCAAACATTTTCAGGAATGTGCTTTCGTGCATTTGAATTTCAAGGTGGAGATTGAATGATAGTTGTTAACAGCTCATCCTCTGAGCATTATTATTGTTTCCTGCTGTTAAGTTTCAGTCTACATCTTGGACCGATTAATGTTTGTATTATGACTAAATTATTGAGTGCTATAAAATTCTCTGACAGTGCACTGTGCTTTCTTGATCTTGTTTGTCTTCGAATGTCTGTGTTATTCTTTAATGTGCCTATCATGTCAATTGACAGCTTGCAATTCATCGGTGAGAAGTGACTCAGTAGATTATCCACTACTTGTTCCTAACAACACCTATTTCTTCACTGCTAACAATTGTGTTAAATGCAAGTGTGATGCTGCAAACAACTGGACGTAAGTTTGATGCACAAATGGCTTTGTTGTGTTGAAAAATTCTCTCAAGTGGGTATCATGAGAATTGTTGATTTGCATAATTCTTTTCACACATTTTCCAGATTACAATGTGAAGCATCTGGGATTAAACCATCCAACTGGTCAACTTGCCCTGTTATGCAATGTGAAGGTGGCTTGTTATCCATCGACAACTCGACAACTTCTGGTTGCAACATCACAACCTGTGCCTATGCCGGTTTTAACAAGAACCAAAGCATCTTCACAACTCTCGCCACACGGTCCACTTGTCCAGTTACCGCAGGTAACTACTCACAATAACACTGCTAACTATGTTACCAAACTGCTGCATGTAGTATTCTTCGAGGGTTGGTTTAACGTGATGATTGGAAACTTACAATGTTGTGTTTTTTTTATTGTGGACAAAACAGCTCCCGGAAATTATGCTTCAAGGACTGGTTTGAGTTGGAACTACTTGTTCATCTCTCTTCACCTGATTCTTCTTCTTGTGTATCATCTTTGATTAGTAAGAAATGGTGCTTCTCTAAGAATGCTTTCTTGGGTTTATGTAAGAATACACTTGTAACGTGGAGAAATTCTGTTTCTTGATGTTGGGGCATATGAATAAGAAATTATTTATTTAACAAACAAGGGAAGTCGGAAGGAATTGCTAGCTTAAGATTCTCCAGCCTACAGAGTTAAATCTTAGCTTAAGGTGTAATTTGGTCCATTGGGTTACAACTTAAATAGCTCTCGAGCAACTGCTGTTCCCTCTTGTGTATCCTGAAAGACTCGAAGTCTTGTGTTTCTTCTTGTTCCAAAGCAGGAACCAAATCCTAGCTAGATGGTAGACAGAGTGGACGACAAGCATCTAGACATCATTTAAGGTTTGAATGTCTTTGCACGCATCAAACCTAAACATTGCCAATGATCAAACTACCAAGAAGGCCAAAACTGTTTTCCCACAAAATGCTTCTTGTTTGACGACGAAGCATCATTAATTTGAAATGAGCTTGGATAATGGCCATCAAGAAATAGCATCGGATCGGGTTAAATTTCTTTTGTTTGTAATATTTATTTTATTTGTTCTTTGATTCAACATTTAAGAGAGGATTCTCGAAGCATTTTTTATATCAATTAAAATTAATTCCTTTTAATGATTCTAAATACCATAGGATATTAAGTATTTTTTAACAAATCTCCTTGTATATACTATATAGGCCCTAAGATTTGTAATATTTTACAATATTCATGCATTAAACACAGACCCCAATACTTTTGTCTTATGAAGGACAGAACAATATAATAATTTAATTTTTTAATATAATATAATACCATTTGACTAAAAAAGTAATAAAGGCCCTAAGATTTGTAAAATTTTACAATATTCATGCATTATACACAGACCTCAAGACTTTTGTCTCATGAAGGACAGAACAATATAATAATTTAATTTTTTAATATAATATAATACCATTTGACTAAAAACGAAATATTATTTACTACTGGATAGATCCGGTCGGGTACGGATCTGAGTCAGAAGCCCATCCAAGCGGATAAGGTAAAAGTCCGGTTTTTTTCAAAGTGGGCTAAATTGCCACCCCTAAGAAAAGCCCATAATTCGGCCGAATGTTTCTAAGGAAAGCCCATAATAGAGCAACCGCTTAAAAAGTAGGTCCACTACATGAACAGTTATGTTTTCGTGAGTTCAGTTCAGTTGACAGCGACATGCAACATAGACAGACAGACACTTCGCTCATGACGATGTTGATAAAATTGGCAAAGTTAACGATGTCTTCTCTTGTCTTCATCTCTTAAACTTTCCAATAAAAGAAACCCTCAAAACCCTAACAAAAACCCTCTCGTTATCATCTTCACCAACAAGAAAAGGTAAAGCCTTTCTCTCTTTTATGTTCCTTTTCTTGATATTCTGTCTATTTCTGTCTCTGTCTATTTTTTTTTTCTGGCCAAAGCCGAACTGTTCTTCCTTGACTCAAATTCCCATTCTTCATGTAATTGCATGGAAAATGTTTGTTTCTTCGATCGTTTTGTTTCTATACTCTGTTTTTCGTTTCACAAACCCGATAAAATTTTGTCTTTCTTAATGTTTATATATATATATAAACTTTTTAATGGAAAATAACTGCTATGTATTTTTTTTTTTAATTTGACAGTTATTTTTGCCTTAGAAGTTGATTATCTGATATTGAAGTTCACAGATAAATTAGTTCGCTAGAAATGGCTAGTACTGGACAATTCAGTGGCAAATCACTTTACAAAGGATTGACAAGTAGAAGTAGTGGTGAACAGAGTCGATTAACAAAAGGAAAAAGGAAATTTTGTTTCTTGAATCAAAGTAAAGTTCCTAGAGGATTGGGGGGTGGAGATATTGTGTCGAGAAAGTGTCATTTGTGTGCCGAGCAAAAGAATTCTTTGTCGCCTCTGGTGATTAGACATCGGAAGGCGCGATTTGGGGTGGTTTGTTGTCAGTCAAGTTCTGGGTATGGTGTGGAATCCACTGATGAGCAGGAGAGATTGGTTTTAGAAGAAAACAAGCGCGGCATTATCAATGGTTCGAGAGGTGAAGAAAGGTAAGAATGAAACTGCATCTTTTAGTCACGTTTCATTATTTTTTGTTCTGGATATTAAAAAGATGCTTCAATGTAGTTGTTGTTCATGTGTTTTTATGAATTTGATATTGTAAAAGTCCGCAAATTGTTTGGTTTAGAATGTCATCATTGTAAGATTCTGAAAGTTTTTGATGGACACCCCCCCCTTTTTCTGTGTTAGTATTGAAACTGTTTTTCTTAATCGAGAAGATAAATTAGTATCAATCATGTTCCATTGGTTACAAATTTCATCAAATTGAAGAGGCATTAGTCTTTTTCCACATAGCATGCTTTCTTCCTTCTATGATTGATATTTGGATCATGTCGCTTCGGAAATCTAAGGATTATTCATATGTGATGGTACTTGCTTTCTTAATTTTGTTTGCAGTGAGTCAATTGGGGTTCTGATCAATCAACCACGTTCTTCAGATGTCAGATGCGAGCTTATAATGCTTTCTTTGCCTGCAATTGCTGGACAGGCTATTGATCCTTTTTCCCAGTTGATGGAGACAGCTTATATTGGCAGATTAGGTTTCGATCTGCCCCTGCATTCTAGCTTTCTTTGTGTGATTATGCTTACTGGTTCTTTGTCTCTGATTACTGATCTGTTTAACCTTTGCCCTGATCTTGCTTTCTTAGGTCCAGTAGAGTTGGGTTCTGCTGGTGTTTCTATTATGATATTTAACAATGTATCAAAGCTATTCAATATTCCTCTTCTAAGTGTGGCAACATCTTTTGTGGCTGAAGACATTGCAAAGAATGCAACCAAAGATTCTATTTCAGGTATAAGTTATACCCGTTCTTGATGTTTTGATTGCCATTTTGTACACGGGCATCATCACGGTGCAGCAAGTACTGAAATTAAGTTCCAACGATTTTAGATGATTATATTTATATGGATGGGTTATACAGAAAATGGCATCCAAGAAGACAGTACTAATGGTAAACCTATTGGGATGGTTGAAAGAAAGCAACTATCCTCTGTGTCCACTGCTTTAATATTAGCTATCGGGATAGGAATCTTTGAGGCTGTAGCCTTGTCTCTGGGATGCGGATCATTTCTCAACTTGATGGGCATAACTGTGGTAAGTTTTACATAAACCAAATTCACGTGACATTTCATTTGATCTTAAGCATCTTTCCCTGTGGCCATCTATAGCTTCCTGTGAAGACTCGTTCATAAAAAAAGTAGTTGTTCATGTAAATGCTGTTTGTACATTTTGAGATCAATCATTTTCTGAGAGAATTTCAAGCTTTATCATATTCTGAACAGGATTCACCAATGCGCATTCCTGCAGAACGATTTCTTTCACTAAGAGCCCTTGGTGCTCCAGCTGTTGTGGTCTCCTTGGCTCTTCAAGGCATTTTTCGTGGCTTCAAGGATACTAAAACTCCTGTATTTTGTCTTGGTAAGTGTTTAGTTCACATATGATTTTCTCACTAAATCTTGATGTAAATATGTGGCACTTTAACTGTTCGGAGGGCAAAATAAAATTAATATGATGAATACTTGGAAAGATATTGTTGTATTGCTCGTTCCATCTCTGTCTTGCTGCTCTCTCTCTCTCTCTCTCAATAATTAATCTAGAATGGCCCGCTCTCTTCTTTTCTTTCAATTTTGAAGGAAGAAGAAATCTTGTTATGTCTCTCCCGATTATTAATGTAGTTCTTCCACATGCAGGCTTGGGTAATTTATCAGCTATATTTTTATTTCCCTTACTCATGTATTATCTTAAGTTGGGTGTGACTGGAGCAGCTATTTCCACGGTAGTGTCACAGTATGTTTCTATATGTTCTCTGAGCATTAATACAGTTCTTCAAATACATTTTTCTGACAAATTTTTAACAATAATTTCATTAAATATTTCATGTTCTAGATACCTTGTCACCTTTTTGATGGTTTGGCAACTAAATAAGAGGGTTATATTATTACCTCCAAAGGTTGGAGAGCTCCAATTTGGTGTCTACATGAAATCTGGTGAGTTTTTTCCTTAAATTGGAATCTAACTAAATGAGACTCAACTGGTATTCTGTTATGATGTTTACTGATCTCTACTTCATGCCTAATATTACTGTAACTTTATCTTGTTTTCCTGAGGTTCCTTTTTCTCTTATAGGTGGCTTTCTTATTGGAAGAACTCTTGCTGTTTTAACTACCATGACATTGGCCACTTCAATGGCGGCTCGTCAAGGTGCAGTAGCAATGGCTGCACATCAGATATGTATGCAAATATGGTTGGCTGTTTCTCTTCTCACAGATGCACTGGCTTCATCTGGTCAGGTACAACTTTCTCTTCATTAAAGTCATCTCGTCAAAATATCATCATAACTTATATCTACTTGTTTATACTCCAGTATCTATTTTAGTTCCTTATTTTGAATCACTATAGATTCATTTGAATTTCTCCCATCCGAATGTATATTCATGTCTCTTCTCACAGTTGCACTGGCTGCATCTGGTCAGGTACAACATTATCTTCATTAAAGTCATCTCATCAACGTATCATCACAACTTACATCTACTTGTTTATACTCTAGTATCATTTTGGTTCCTTATTTTTAATCATAGATTCATTTGAATTTCTCTCACATGAATGTATATTCGTGTCTCTTCTCATAGATGCATGCTCAGGTACAACATTCTCTTCATTAAAGTCATCTCATCAACATATCATCACAACTTATATCTACTTGTTTATACTCTAGTATCCATTTTAGTTCCTTATTTTTAATCACTATATTTTCATTTGAATTTCTCATCTGAATGTAAATTCGTGTTTGAAGCATGGCATCCATATAAGAATAGAAGTATAGCTGATATGTTAGTACTAGAAGGAATATACGTACCCAAATGAATTGCTTCTGAACTAATTCCATACTGTGCATATGGAAGTTATGCATTTCCAACAAGTTGATATGAACTCCCATTTGACATGTCTGTAATTTTTAGTTCCCTTCCACATCAAATACTTAGCTGGTGGTTCTACACATTATTTATTGTGCTCTTGTTGTCCAACCTATCTATTTTCTAGGCTCTAATTGCAAGTTACTCATCGGAAGGTGACCACAAAACTGTGAAAGAAGTCACAAAATTTGTTTTGAAGGTGGGCTTTCTTGGCCCTTCTATTATTCTGAGTTTATACCTTGGGATAACTTATTTTCTCAATTTGCTCATAGCTTGATGTGCATGTTTTCCTAGATTGGACTAGTTGTTGGTGTTTCATTGGCTGCAATTCTGGGTGTATCTTTTGGTTCCATAGCCACCTTGTTCACCAAGGATGCTGATGTATTAGGAATTGTAAGAACTGGGATATTGGTATGTGTGCTAATCTCTATTGGTGTTTCTTTCAGATTTTATATGGTTTTATTTATCTGAGTGCTCCATATTTGTAGTAATTTGATTTTAAAACTTTCCAGTTTGTTAGTGCTAGTCAACCTATCAATGCCCTAGCTTTTATTTTTGATGGTCTTCATTATGGTGTTTCTGACTTTCCATATGCGGCGAAATCTATGGTAAGCTACAACTCTGTAATGTCCTTTTCTTTTCCCAAATGTCCACATTTTGGGTTAATCTTACGTCTGGTAAATGATCTACAGATGTTGGTTGGATTAATATCATCTGCCTTTCTGCTTTATGCTCCAATTACGGGGCTCCCTGGGGTTTGGTCTGGTTTGGCTCTCTTCATGGGTTTGCGTACAGCAGCAGGATGTGTGAGGTTAGTTGAACAATATTTGGTGTAAATTTTTATTTTCATGAGCAAAGACTGAGTTTGCAGCAAGAGTTTTTGGTTAAGGAATGATGCTTCTTTCTTTTTTTGAAAATTAGTGTGGCTTAGTCATTAATCTATTTCTAGTTATGGGTGTAACTGTCGAATAAATGGTTAACTAACAATTCTACTAAATTAGTGATGCAGTATCATTCTTCATTGTATTCATAGCCTCGTCTATGCGTGGCCAAGTTTTTTAAGCGAGTCCTCAATGTCGAGCATTTGTATAACATGCCAAGGCATACCCCCCTGTTATTATGCTTCTGCACTAGCAGACTTGACATTTTCAGTTTGGTGCTATTTTTTATATAAATGCTCCTTCCTCCTTACAGTGTTTTATTTTCCTTTTCAGATTACTTTCAAAATCTGGTCCGTGGTGGTTCATGCACAAGGATTTAGAGACTGTTTAGGTTGGTTAAAGTTCAGATTCAGGCTGCTCATTTTCTATTGTAATTTCCCCCCTGTAATTACTTAGTTGCTTAATTTTGATTTCTCTAAGTCTTCACAAAAGAAGAATTATTGGACTCAATTCCGCTGAAAGTTACTAACCTAAAAACATAAAATGCCCTACTAAAATATATTTTGGCCCTTGCCAATTGCCTTAGCGGTGATACCATCAGAGGATAAAATATAAAATGATGTTCGATATAGAGGCTATTAACTTTGCGTCAGCTTTGAAAATTGATGCCCATGGAGGATGAGGACAAGGAAGACACCCTTTTCACAAAGAACATGTAATTGGTCAGCCT
>Ga0307515_10024695_pt1 | contig 10451 bp, 8 predicted proteins | sample 17_EM_MG_FD_194513 | JGI IMG/M metagenome (GOLD analysis project Ga0307515, IMG submission 194513) | Populus trichocarpa ectomycorrhiza microbial communities from riparian zone in the Pacific Northwest, United States - 17_EM | ecosystem: Host-associated > Plants > Roots > Unclassified | place...
TTTTTCCTCTTTTCTTAAATATTTTCGTGTATGGCTCTTTAAAATTTCAAAGCATGCCTTCAATTTATTATTCATTTGGATTTGGTTTTTATTATTTTAATTATTAGTTTTTTTATTTTAAATAATTTATAAAATTAGAATTCTTTACAATTTTATCCCCCTTCAATTTTTGAAATAATGTCTCACAATCAACACAACATTATGAAACTTGTGGATTTGGAATAATTCCAGAGTTACATTCATTCCAGAAGCAGGGACTACTCTGCTTTCTCATCAACTTTGAAGAGTCTCGCACTCATCAGGGTGTGATAATTTTGAAGAGTCTCGCACTCATCACGGTGTAATGCTGGAGGAGAACTGCCACTGTTGGCTGTTTACTAGTCTGCTTTCTCATCAATTGAGATATCTAGTTAGTCACTTGTGGTTCAAACAAGGGACCGGTACTGTTACATTCAATATTCAATTGGGTGTTGGTTTCATTTGACAAAAATAAATCTTGCGCAGCTTGCACGCATGCAGGAGCTCAATCTGTGACTTTCGTCTTCACAAACAACTGTCCATACACAGTCTGGCCAGGAACTCTAACGGCTGCTGGTGGTCCGTCTTTATCTTCAACTGGCTTCACATTGGCAACGGGTGCTTCATCTTCGCTGAGTGTCCCTGTCAATTGGTCTGGCCGCTTGTGGGCTAGAACGCAATGCTCTACAGATGCCTCAGGGAAGTTTGTTTGTGCTACTGCTGACTGTGCCTCAGGGAAGATTTTTACGATATAAGCCTTGTTGATGGCTTTAACATCCCAATTTCGGTAACCTCGCAAGGAGGTTCTACTGGCTGCCCTTCTACAAGCTGTGCAGCTAACGTGAATGCTGCTTGTGATCCTAGTTTAGCAGTGAGAGGTTCAGATGGGACTGTGATTGCCTGCAAGAGCGCGTGTTTGGCATTTAACCAGCCGCAGTTCTGCTGCACAGGAGAGTATGATTCACCTGAAAAATGTCAACCTAACCAATATTCGATGACTTTCAAGCAGCAGTGTCCTCAAGCTTATAGTTATGCTTATGATGATAAATCGAGCACGTTTACTTGTCCTAGTGGAGGCAACTATTTGATTACCTTTTGTCCATGATCAAATGTGGTGGTTCACAACTCTTTCTTTTTATGGAAAGAGTTGGACGACAACACATTTAATAAATGTTTTTATGACAATTAATAAATAAATGGAATAATAGATTTGGGAATATTGACATATCCCAAAAGGATCGATTATCAATTTTCATGCTGTTTGATTTGGTGAAACCATAGGCCACTCATTATAAATTAACGATATTTTCAGTTCAGTGGTCAAGGTAGCAATCCTTCAACTTATATGTACTAAGTAGATGTAGTGTCGAATTCAATTTCAAAACATTGTCATCAGGTGCTAATCTTTCTATGGGATTTTTTACTGGTTTTAAATATGCGATGCTCATTTTATAAATAAATTTAGTTTCTTCTTTTTTAGAGTTATCATGATCATATAATCTAGATTGACTTAAAAATTTGCGAATATAAAATCCATTGAGAAACTAAGAATTTACTAAGCGATCAATCCATGCACGAGATGCTTGTTTTATAGCATAAAGAAAATGTTTTAGTTTGTGAATATAGTTTGGGGATTGAGGATCAATAAAGCCAGGAGGCTGGGTTATAAACACATCTATATCAAGAAATTCATTAAGAAAAACAGTAATTATATATCAATCTAATAAGCCGACCAACCTCGAGTATCACCAATATCGAGCATTGTCTGAATAGTGCAAGGCTTCACAACTAGACTAAATATCTCTTGAAAATCAATCCCTTTTTTGTAGATAATAGCCTTTGGTTAGGAAACATGCTTTGTAGTGCTCAAAATTCCCATCTTCCATACGTTTAATCTTGTGTACTCATTTACAGCCCACCACATTCATAGATCAATTAGTAGAAGTACATGTTGACTTTGAAGAATGTTGAGAGGGAACACATTATTTGGATAAGAGGAATTGAAAAATAGAAAGGATAACTCATGGAAAGTACAATGTTGAATGTAGCATGGGTGTGGCATCATTGCAATCATCCTCCTAGATCAGGACTTTGGTGTGGTGCGGAAAGAACATGGACTTCTTGTCCTTTATAAATAAAAAATGCTTGGAGTTGTCATCTTATATTTTGGTTACTGGAAACCCTAATTGATCTTTAGAGTCTGGACAAGGAGACATGTTATGTATAGGGTGGACATTATCACCCCTAATACTTTATACATAAGATGAGTTGTATTGTTTATTTGTCTGATTATTACTAAGACACTATTTTCTTTTTCTAATCATTGATTTGTCTATTGCTTAAAGCAGGTCTATCCCAGTAGAGAGAACCATGGCTTTATGGGTTAAGTCTAGACATTTTAGAGCCAAAACATATTTTTGTATTTGTTTCTTTTAATATCGAGAATACATCTTAAGTATAAGCTCGTAATTCATCTTAGGCAAGGTCTTAACATGACCTTAGGACATGCAATCAAGTTTTCAAGACCATATGCATTTGAAGCAAAAATGACACCCCATTCTCTTTAGTATGCGTAGAAAGTGAAAGAACACCTGTGACAAGGTTAGGACATAAAATATCCACACATCTTACAACACTATATGTTAACCTCATAGCACATAAAGGAAAAATGGGAGCTTGCCTTTGCAGTAGCATGCACATGTTGCATTCACCTCATTGTCATTGTATAGGTGACTTGTCGATAACTTGGGACCTCCTGGTATAGGAGAGACTCTGCCGAAATTTCAGCAGAAATTTTAGCAAACTTTGTATGAATGCAAGAAAACAAATTACCATGTTTCTCCCTTTTTAGGATTAATGTGTTAGTCCCGGAAATGGGGATGTTACAATTTTGGTGTATGCAGATGAAGCCATATCATATTGGCCAAGAAGTCTTCTTGTTTGTCGATGGCTCGACTCTATGCCCCTCTCTGCACGACCTGTCCAGTAATCTTTCTGTTGCCTCTACCAATTTCAGTTCTGGTCCTTCCCAAGCATTTCTAACATGGAAACAACAAGACCAACTCATTCGAAATGCTCTCCTTTCCTCAATTTCAATAGATGTTCTCCATCTTGTGTTTGGAGCACCTTAAAACATGTTCTTGCCTCTCCATCCAACTCTCGGATTATACAATTGCGTGGCTTTTTTTAGGATCTTTAACAAGGTGATTATATTGTCACCCTCTACCTGTAAAAAGCTAAGGGATTATTTGATGAATTAGCCACAGCAGACAGACCTATGTCCCTTACTAATTTCAACCTATACATTTTTTGGGGCCATCGTGGTGAATTTTGTGATTTGGTTACAAGTCTATCGACCAAAGTTGAGCCTCTTCCTTACTCTGAGCTCCGTATTGACTTGTCTATACATGAGTTTTTACATAGGAGCTCTCTTCAATCAATTTCGACTGTTGCACCGCTGCTGCCCACACCTACACAACTTCCCTCTGTTTTTGCTACTCAACGTGGTTTTTCAGGATTTAATGGTAGTGATTCCTCTCCTCATCAGGGCAGAGGAAGGCATGGTGGCTGGAGAAACCCTCGAAGCAACTTCAATGAGTTTAGTGGTCAAACTTTTCATGGAAATAGTGGCGGTTCTTCTAGGAAGCAAAATCGTGGCTATGGTGGCAATTGGCAGCAGCACCGATCAGCAGCCACAAATCAGTGGCCACGACAGATCAGATGGCAGCTTTGTAACAAGGTTGGTCATTCAGCACAGCAGTGTTCACATCTTGTTCATCATGGGAATCAATCCTCGGCCACCTTCTCCTTTAGTGATACTTCAGCAGCAAATTCTGTCACTTGGTTTCCTGACACAGGTGTGAATCAACATGTTACTCCAGACATTACCGGTATGACATATGCAGAACCCTATCTCGATAATGATCAATTGCATGTTGGTGATGGTAAGGGACTTGTTATATCTAATACAACCTATAATATCTTACATACTCCAAAACGAGCCTTTACTTTGTCTAACATAATACATGTTCCGCAAATTAAAAAACAACTCGTATCTTTTCAACAATTTTATCGTGAAAATTGTCTTTTTTTAATTTCACTCCTTTATTTTATATGTCAAGGATCTCATAAACAAGGAAGTTCTTCTTTCCGGACAGAGTAAAGATAGCCTTTATGTCCTTTCAGAGTCTTCTACCATATTTATACCCCAAGCTTTTCTATTTGCTAGCTTGCCTACTTTTATTGATATTTGGCATCATCGATATGGTCACTCAAGCTCACGTTTTCTGAGTCTTTTAGCGTCAAATAAAAAAGTTGTATGTACTTCTCATCATTTAAACTTTTAGTGTCTAGCGTGTCCGTTAGGAAAATCGTCTCGTCTGTCATTAAGGCCTACAGGTCACAAAACATTTGCTCCTCTTGAATTTATTTTTAGTGATGTTCGAGGCCCTGCCCCTATGTTATCTTTTGATATTTTATCATTTTGTGGATGCACATACGAAATTTATTTGGTTTTATCCTATTGTCATCAAATCTGATGTATTCAATGTGTTTCATCAATTTCAAGTCTTTGTTGAATGATAGTTCTCTCGCAAAATCAAATATGTTCAAACTAATTGGGGTGGTGAATATTGTGAATTAAATTCATTTTCAAAAATATTGGTATTTATCATCGCTTAATATGCCCATGTATACATGAACAAAATGGTATTGTTGAGCGTCATCACCATCATATTGTCAAAACTAGTCTTACACTTCTTAGTCATTGTCAGACACCTCTAAAATTCTGGAATTTTGCGTTTGAAACCTCTATTTATCTCATTAATTGCATGTCGACACTTGTCTTATGAAACAAGTCTCCCTTTGAATGCTTGTTTCATCAATCGCCTGATTACGCTTTCTTATGTGTTTCCGGATGTCTATGCTTTCCTTTTCTTCGACCTTATATAATGCTCATAAGTTAGACTATCGCTCCACTCCATGCATGTTTCTAGGCTATAGTTCATCTCATCTAGGCTATCATTGTCTTGATTTGTCTTCTAATTATATCTACATCTCCTGTCATGTTCAATTTCATGAACAATCTTTTCCTTTTCTTAACTCTGTCTATAATTCTGTATCCACTAGAACTACCTTTCCGCCTAGCCTTTTCTCCCACCTCCCTTCCCTCACTACCTTTCCATCACCAAACTCATCAGCCCCACAAACTTTCCCCACTAACCCCTCGGTCCCCTTACCACCATCTGCATTTATGTCTCTTAATCATTTTATAGGTTCAGGTTCTGCAGCGCCGGACTTGTCTACATCTGATTACCCTTCTACTGTTGTCTCTCTAACCTCGCCGCCAGGGATTCCTCTCCATCTCGACTTTCTACTTTGTCTCCTCCAAGCTTGGATCTATGTGTTGATCTCTCCAACTATTCTCTTTCACAACAGCCCTCACTTATCATGTCTCCTGCTCCCCCAGCATCATAACAGCATCACATGGTGTTACGTCCCAGACAACACAGGACTGTGAACATAAATTTCGGTCTCTGCCTCTTTATTATCTTCAACCTCACGAGTAACATCTCCATATGATCTTCAGCCTCTGAATTTTAAGCAAGTTGACTGTTTTTTGTGTTGGCATATTGCTATAAAGTCTGAAATTGCAACCTTACATGCCAATGGTACTTGGTCCTTGGTATCGTTTAATCCTTCTATTAATGTGGTTGGTTGTCAATGGGTGTATAAAATCAAGCGCCAAGCTGATGGTGCTATTGACCGCTACAAAGCTCGCTTGGTTGCATGAGGGTTCACTCAACAGGAAGGCATTGATTACTCAGAAACATTCAGTCATGTTGTTAAACCGACTACTATTTGGTTAGTTCTCACTATTGTAGTATCTAAAGGATGGCAGATTCAACAACTTGATGTTCATAATACGTTCCTCAATGGCTCACTTAAATAGGTTGTTTACATGGAACAACCACGGGTTTTGTAGACTTTGCTCTGCCGACTCATGTCTGTCATCTTTACAAGTCTCTTTATGGTTTAAAACAAGCCCCACGGGCTTGGTACACAAGCCTAAGTGATTTTCTTCTGAATATTGGTTTTCAGGCTTCCAAGATTGACACCTCCTCATTTATTCTAACAGTGAATTATGATTTATCTGGGATTTGTTTGTCTATGTTGATGACATCTTACTTATTGGTAATAACTCTGCTTTGATTCAACGTCTTATTACCTTATTGAGTTTAGAGTTTAAACTTTGTGATATGGGCAATGCCCATTATTTTTAGGGGGTTGAAGTCACTCCCACCAGTATGGGCCTCATACTTAGTCAACACAAGTATATTCTTGATATCCTTTGTCGTGCTGGGATGTCTTTTTGTAGACCTATTGATACACCAGCCTCTTCTTTCAAGATTGACCTGCGGTCTAGTGAGTTATTTTCAGATCTCACTCGCTTTCGACAAATTATTGGTGCTCTTCAGTATCTCATCTTTACTAGACCGGACATATGCTATGTTGTAAACAAGGTCTGTTAGTTTATGCATGCTCCTACTGAGAGCCGTTGGCTTGCTATTAAATGTATACTGCGATACTTGAAAGGTACGTCTTCTTTTGGTCTCCACATTACTTGTGGCTTCTCTTCATCACTTCATGGTTTTCTTGATGCTGATTGGCCATAGAGTGTTGATGATCATAAATATACTAGTGGATACATCTTCTTTCTTGGCACCACTCCCATTTCATGGAAATCTAGCAAGCAACGCACTGTTGCTCGCTCCTCCGCTGAAGCAAAGTATAAGGCTTTGGCTAATGGTACTGCTGAGGTTCTTTGGCTTCGCTATCTTCTATCAGATTTATGCTTTTCTCCTAGTTTTGTTACCACTATTTGGTGCGACAATTTGGGTACTACTTATCTGTCTGCCAATCCAATTTTTCATGCTCGTACAAAACATGTTGAAGTTGATTATCACTTTATTCATGATTGAGTGGCTAAAAAGGAGACTTAGATTTGCTTCATCTCCTCCAAAGACCAATTAGTTGATGTTCTTACGAAGCCACTTCCTCACTCTGCTTTGCTTATTTACGATCCAAACTTCATGTGAACAACCCACCTTCAGCTTGAAGGAGTGTATTATAGAATGTGTTGTAATATAAGAAATATTGCACTTTTCTTGTATAGATTTATCCTGTGTAGTATACTACATCGTAACATATGTATATCCTATTTAGTATACCTGATTATGTAAGCCTCATAATTAACACAAACATTGCTTCAACTCTACATCCTTTAAAGGAGTTATAATATCATCATCAACTTCTTACATTGTTGCCAGATGTCAGTTTGAGTACCAGCAAGGAAGATTTAAAATGATAGGAGTATACCAGTGAAGGACGCTATATGGTTAATACTTTATTCATTGGATTTCGAGTATATATCCATATTTGTATCCATTGTTCTATTGTTATTTATTATTCAACAAAAAATAAAATAGTAATAGATATATTTGAAATATGTATACATGTATTAAATGATAAATGAATAATACTATATATATATATATATATATATATATATATATATATATATATAAACACGCGTATGTGTGTATTATATCAATATGGAGATATGTATATACTATATTGGATTCAAAAAAATATAAATGTTCTACATATATATCTCGAGTTAAGTTTCGGGTCGGGTTTAATAATATTCATGCATTATCTATTAATCATCGAGTAAGGTAAATCCAAAAAAAAATCTATCAATTCAAGTTAGGTCAACATCCATCAAATTTAGATTAACTTGTTCCCTAATTATATGTGGATTTTTAGTCCCAAGTCTTAGGTTCAAATCCTATTCTTTTTATATGAAAAATAAAATAAAAATAGATCCACATAAATTAGCATGAAACAAGAGTTTGATGTATTTAAAACTTGTTTGTTTTTTTATTCCACAATATAAATATTTTCGAATCAGTTTACGTGTGACTCTGTGAGCTAATGCTTATTTAAGGTTTTATTTGAATCGACTAATATTTAATTTTAATACTAACAGAAATAAATCTTGTGCAGCTTGCACGCATGCAGGAGCTCAATATGAAGATTTTGTCTTTACAAAAAATTGTTCATTCACTGTTAAATTTTCCGTATAATTTGATCTTTCTTTTTTTTTTTAGTTTTTTTTTTTAGTTTAACGTGGGTGTCCGGGCCAGCTTGCGCGCACCTCGACTAATCCCACGGGCCCTGAAGTTAACGACCATGTAAGCCTCCAGTGGCCATCATATGAGCAACCACAGGGCTCGAATCTGAGACCACAGAAGGAGCAGACCTCATCAAGCAAGGTATAATTTGATCTTTCTTGACATTGTGGGAGGAGAGGTGTTGAACATGGCAGAGTTTAATCTAAGAGAGAAAGATGAGATAGATTTTTATGCTATCAGCCTCGTTTATGGCTTTAACATCCCAATTTAATTCGGTAACCCCAAAAGCAGCTGGTCCTCCAACTTATCTGGGATTTATCATAGTTAATAAAGAAATGGTGTTTAAGATTTGGGATTCACATCCCGAAGAGATCGATTATTCATTTTCATGATGTTTGATTTGGTGAAACCATAGGCCACTCATTAGAAATTAACAATATTTTCAGTTCATTGGTCAAGGTAGCAATCCTTCAACTTATCTGTACTACGTAATTAAATAAAGTGTCTAATTCATTGTTTTAAATTATTTTTGGCCTTTCAGCATTCCTGTTCATCTTCTCACAATTTCATATTCATAAGCATTTTATCCTTGTCAAATTTCATTCTTGGTCCCTCGGTTTTTTTTCAGTGTATAAGTAGCAGTTTCTTTCAATTTGATACTTGAAGGGTTTTTTGTTTTTTTTGCTATCAAGGATTTTTTATCCTCTTTGAATTTCGTTTTTACACGTACCTGAGGTGTCAGGAATTAACATTGTGCTCATATTGCATGGGAAAGTTTTAAGTTCTTAAAAAGGACGAGATTAAAATAACAGTGGCCAAGTTTGACATGCCGATAATTGGCAGTCGTTTCCCCTCTTTTACTGTTCAAAAGGCCTGTATATCTACAATTTAGTTCTTCAATTTTAATTTTTGTTTTAGTTTGCTCCTTTTTTTTTTCATCCCAAAATTTATTTGTTTTGTGTCACTCCCTATGTATTGAGAGAGGAAAGAGAAAGTCATCAGAAAATTTTGATTTTAGTGTCTATGGATGAGAGGAACTTGATGGTGGTGGTTTTCATCTTTAAAGATATAGCAAAAAGTAGATAGAACTTTAAAAGTTTTTCTATTTAATTTGATTTTGAGTTTGTAGGCCTGTGAGATCAATATGTTTTGTTGTTAGAAATGAGGATATAGAGGTTGATCGAGTATTTTTTTTTTTTCATGTTTTTAGGTAAAAATGGGTTGAAATCTAGATTTCTAGGATCCACGAACTTAGATCTTGATTTTCTAATCTTCCGAAGCACCTTTGATGATTGGAAAAGACGACAGGTGAGCAATGTGTCAATCGCTTTATTTAAAACAAAAACAACTGGTGTAGACAACATCCACCCCATTAAAAAAAATAGGCGTGTGGGCTTTGGTTTCGAAGCACTCGTGTTTCATATGAATCAAGCAGATAACATGTCGTCCACGCACGCTTGTCTTTCGTGTGGGCTAGGGCCCTTCATTTTCTTATCTCATTGTTTTTTTTTCTCTTTACACATTTGTAATTGAATTATTTTAAAAGAACTTAATTTAAATGATGCTTAAATAATTGATCAATTATGCCATTAGTTTTAAATAATATTAGCATCTTTCATAGTAATATTAACAATTTCATTCTACATGGTTATTTATAAACTTAATATGCATACTTTTCTAAATATGGATAAAATATCTATTTTTCAAAAACATTATTGTAAGTTTTTAAATAATGTTTTCAAAATTATTATTGTTACATTATTTTTCTAATAAATTCCTGTCAAAATTATCAATTTATTATTTTATTATTTTATTTTATCAAAACTTTCTTTTGAGATTATCATAAGATTTTAAATAAAAATAAATAAATTTTATGATACACAATTATTTTTTGAAACAAAAAGGAACGCATTAATAAGAGAAAGAAGTTTTGATTAACAAGATACCGTTTAAAAACTTATTTCAGATCATTAAAATTTTTGTATTGATTTTAATTGCTTATAATCACTATGCAATTGTTGTTATCCATTTTTTGGATCTCGTATAAAAAAATCAAAAAGAAAAGGTAAAAGAGAAAATACAAAAAGAAATAAAAAAATTATAGGAGAAAATAAAAAAGATAAATCGGTGAGAAGAGTATACCAGAATGCCTAGGAAATTATCAAAGACTGAATGAGAAAGATCAAATACACAAGATTGAAAAAACTTTACAGTGCATTTTCAACTGATAGCTCTATT
>Ga0307515_10024696_pt1 | contig 10450 bp, 2 predicted proteins | sample 17_EM_MG_FD_194513 | JGI IMG/M metagenome (GOLD analysis project Ga0307515, IMG submission 194513) | Populus trichocarpa ectomycorrhiza microbial communities from riparian zone in the Pacific Northwest, United States - 17_EM | ecosystem: Host-associated > Plants > Roots > Unclassified | place...
GGAAATGTTTTCAGTTTTTATTAGAAGATGCTTCCGTGGATGAACGTCACATATAATATAATGCAGCATGAAAGTTTACGCCATAAGCCAACTGTTAGGGGGTCAAACATGCCAAAGATGCACCGAGGGACGCAAAGGGCAGCGGCAGCCTACGTGACGGTGGCAAATTTGATTGGCAGCGTGCAACGGCTGTGAGTAGTGGGTTAGCGTGAGTTTGGACTTGGGAACAATCCAAGACATGCGGCATGGCAGGGTAGCGGGTGGAAGACAGAAGAGAAGTTGCAACAATTGGGCAGTTATCAACAATTAATTGTTTTGGAAAAAAATTTGTCTGGACTTGTCTTGATCTTTTTGAGGTAGTTTTTATTGTAACTTCCGTATAGATTATCTATAAATACGCCATAAAGGTTGTGTAGTATGCAGGTTCTATTGCATTGCACATACAAGAGAAACTTTTGTTTTTTTCCCTTGTTAAAGAGTTAATAAAGGTTGTGTTTTTGCTAGTAATTCTTGTGTAGTATTTTGATTTATTTACTTGTGTTATTCCGCTTGTATGAAACAAAGAAGAGGAGAAAACCTATTTGGGTGAATGAAATAGACTGCTGCATAACAAGCACTGTTGATTTTAAAGGATTTTTTTTATATTAATGTTCATGTAAATTATTGTGAGAGATCGGATCTTGTGATTTGCAATAACGCAGTCTTGAAAAAGTTATTCAAACCTCCAAAATAAAATGTGATCTTTAAGCAATCTTTACCCAAACCCTAAATGACCCTTTATAGACTAACATGATTCTTGAGATTTTTAGAAAGAAAAAATTATCGTTTTAACTTGAGAAACCTAACAGTTTCATCATATTAATTGCATTTATTAACAATTAACATTAACATCAGAATTAATCTTCCAAAATAACTGCCACTTAATAGATATTCCACTTTGATTAATACTAAATTTTCTATCAAGAAACACATCGACACAAATATCTTACAACATAATCCACTATCAAATTTAAAAGTTTTATCAATGAGAATTTCTGTTAGTATTTACAATAGCAGTCTGTTAATATGTAAGTTAATTGAACCTCATAAATAGTCCATCTGAAAAAATCTCATCAATAATTTATAGTCTATTAGTGAGTCCGTCGGTAATAAATATACCGATGGATTTATAAATGAAAAAAATACGCCAAAAAAATATTTACCCGCATTATTTTATTGGTATCTCCATCAGTAAATTTAATATATCACCGACAGGAGACTGTATGTAATGTCATCAGTGTTTCTATTTGTACATCGATATATCTATTGGTAAATATAACATATCATCGATAGAATACCATCAGTAATTTTATCGGTGAGTTAACAATAGTAGTGATATTTCTAGTAATTCTTTTCCAACTTTGTCTGAAATATACCAATGGAGTTCCGTTGATAACTCTGTCAGTAATATTTTAAAAATATTTTCAAAAAATAATATATTCAACAGAAGTAGAAAAATAATTAAAATAAATTAATATAAAAATAAAATGTTTATTACAAATTTAAAAATATTTTATGAACATCTAATATTTTTTTAATTGATTACAACTTTGAATACAAAAAACCTGCCCATTATTCTTTCCAAATTAGGATTAAAAAAACCTTTTAATGTTGATGATTTTATTAATTGTCATCTACCATCCTACATGGCAAAATCTTTAACCTTTTTTAACAAATGATTGCACTAAACTTAATTGAAACAATTGTTAACTCTTTAGGTAACCTTTTCCTTCATTCCCATCATATGCATAGATAAACAACAAAAAGAGAGAGAATTACATTTAAAAAACCAGCAGTTATTTATAATACACCTTTTCAATTCTTCTTTCCTTTTGATACAGTGCTTCATTGTTTTTGCATGAAGCGCCTCCCCTCTCTCCCTCCTCTATTTTATTATTATTATTTTTTAATTTTATACTCTTTTTTCTTCTTTTTAATTTGATTTTGTAAAGTCTATTTCCATGAGACAAAGTTTTTAATTAAATTAGAAAAATAAGATTTAAAGTGACAAAGTTTTCAATTAAGTTAGAAAGACAAGATTTAAAGTGAGAGAATCACAATGTAAAATGCAAAGAAAAACATGCCCAATCTCAAAGTGCTTAAAATTTTTATTTTGATTCAAAAATTTAGTTTGTTTATTTTTTAGTTTATAAGTTAAAAAAAGGTGAGATAAACTCGCTAAAAATCAAGAAAGTTGTCATTTAACCACAATCCAACTATAGAAAAAAATAATCTTTCTATTAATTAGTTTTTTTTTCTCGAGAGGAGTTCAATGAATATAGTTTCTTCCTCTAAACATGACAACAAAAGTAAATCGGGTTAAGTTTTTATTTTCATGATTTGGTTGATTTTTTTTATTTTTGTGTAATTTTAGGGTTGTCGAGTGGTTTTTATAGGTTTTTATGGTGTTTTTTTAGGAGTTTCTAGGTAGAAATTGGAAGAAAATGAATTTTTAGAGCAAAACTCTCTTTGATTTTTCAACCACCACTATAGTGCCCGGATTCTACACAGTAACCCAATAGATGATAAGTTGCTTGCAATGATAGGCGACCTATTACCTATTTAATAATAATAAAAAAAAGTTAAGATGATTGGGGGAAAAAAAGCCTAGGCGCTTTAGGGCTTTATTTATTAAGACCAAGCACGTGGACCTGACATGTTTTGTTTTTTTTTTTTAATTTTTTTTAAAAATTAATTTAAAACATTATAAATATTAATTTATTAAATTTTTAAATTAATTAAAAATATATTTTAACTATTATTTTATTATATACCATTCATTTTTTGCTTTGTTTTTTAATTAGAGTATAATAAACTTTTTATAATGTTAGCAAAAACAATTTTATATCCCATCAATATTCTTAAAAACATTATTTGGTTGCTTTTCTAATGGTGTATATTTTTAGTATAATATAATCAAATACAAATTATTTTAGAAAAATAATTTTATTAGACGTAGTCAAGACTATAACTAAAGTTACGAGTTTGATGGTTTAACTTGAATTGATCTAGGTCAATTGAAAATATCATCATCTTGATATTTAAAAAGAAATTACTTTGTGTATATTAAATTTTAAATTTATAATCAAAATTTCATTTGCAAATAAAAAATACATTGACAATGTTTGCACTTTTTTTATATGTTTAAAAAATGTAGATGTTGTTAATATTTTTTTTTTAATTTTTGTCTCAACGCAAACTAATTGCTTTTATATATATATATATATAAACATCCATTTAAATATTTTTTATTAATTATTAAATCTTTAATATAATGCTAACATTATAACATGTATTAATAGTAATATGTAAATCTCACTCTACATCTAATTAAGAAAGGGATGTTCTAAAAAATTATTATAATCCTAAAAATTAGATCACAGATTATTTTTCCATCTATACATCACTCTGTAAAACTTTAAAAGCCATTAACTAAAGTTCCCCTGGATACACTGCACTCTGTAAACGAGAATAATATTTTTATCATCTTGGTAGAATTGACTTTGCAGTAAGATTTTTTGGTGTTTTTGAATTGAATGAGTACAAGAATTATATTTTATTTTAAATTAAATAGTAAAGTGGTATAAATATCCTTAAGAGTCATTAATTATTGGATATTGAGGGGTAAATTCATATTTTTCATTAAAAAATACATAGTAAAATAACATGTTTGCTTTTCTTGATAAAAACAATTGTCTGCCGAGGGGTCTTTTAGTCTTCTTTTTTTATATAAACACGGTAAAAATACCTACTTATCCTTGAAGTTTGACCTTTTATACATTGGCTCTGAGGGTGTTTTTATCATTGTGCTATTGGTTTTTTTGTTGTTATTGGATAAAGTGAGGAACAGTTCTGTCTTTTAATAAAATAAAAGTATTTAAAAAAATCATAAGCGTGTGTTAGGCACACATCAGCCGCTACGTTGTCTTTAGACAGCGCGTGTAGCTAATTTCGGTAATCAAAACCATCATTTTGGGGCGACTTTTAGATTCATCTTGGCATCTCCTTCATGTAGAAGTGACGTATGCATCGAACGGACCTTCAGTTTAGCTCCAATAGCCATTTTGTTTTTTTCCTCTCTCTCTCCCTCAATGTTTGTGTCATGCCTTGTAATTTTTCAAATCAACCCCTCAGCTTTCTTTTCGATTTAGTCCCTAATCATTTGGTTAATATTTGTTTTATTTAAACTAATTTATGGAATTACAAATTTATTTTAATTTCATCCTTATTTTTTTTAAAAATTTGGTTCTCATTCTTTTAGTTGCAATATATGTCATTTGAGAAAAAATTATAATTTTTTTTGTTTACATTTCACCTTTCATCATCTTTTTTTATCAAATTTTATCCTCATTCTTTTGATTTTTTTTTCTTCACCAAATTATTTAGGTTGGTATTGTTTTTACTCAATCTCATCCTTTCAATATTTAGTTAGTTTAGATTTGAGCTTCTTAATTAAATCTATGTTTGAGATTTCATGGGTTGTAGTTTGAAAAATTAATCCAACTTTAGGAAGTTCATCCGATGTGCTGTGATTATTTTTATCATTCTTTTAAGCTATATTTTTTTTAATTTTATTAGAGATTAAGCTTTGTTTATTTACTTGCTTTGTTTTATCCTTTTTTTGGTTAATATTTATTTTATTTAAACTAATTTATGGAATTAGAAATTTATTTCAATTTCATCTTCATTTGATTTATTTATTTTTTCATTTCTTAAATTTGGTTTCTATTCTTTTAGTTGCTATATATGTCATTTGAGAAAGTTTTTGTTTACATTTCACCCTCTATCATTTTTTTTCTTATCAGATTTTATTCTTATTTTTTTTCTTTGCCAAATTGTTTAGGTTGGTATTTTTTTTTTTTTTAATTAATCTCATCCTTCAATATTTAGTTAGTTTAGATTTGAGCTTCTTGATTAAATCCAAATTTATAATTTCATGGGTTGTAAGTTGAAAAATTAATTAGCTTTAAGAGGTTCATCCAAGGGGCTGTGATTGTTTTTATCATTCTTTTAAGCTATTTTTTAAAATTAATTAGAGATTAGGTTTCGTTTATTTATTTGCTTTGTTTTATCCTTTTTTTTTTATTATACTTTTTTTAGGTTATCTCGAGATTTTTTATTTATTATTCTTTGTGAAATTTTTTTTTAAAAATAAACCAATGAATATAGACAAATACTCCATTATGTTTTATTCAATTTTCTCTCTAGCAAATGCGACTTGTTTCGATAGAGTCGTGCATCCTTTTGCAAAGAGATTTGAACCATTTCAATAAACTCTTTTAGTCACGAGTAATATTCATAATGGAGTGACGATAGATCTCCAACAATCTTTTCTTTCATTTCCTTACAAGTAGGATATTGTTAACTAATTTTTTTTAGTTAATTATTGTCATGTGCTTTTTTACTGTTCATCTTCTATCGTCGCTAATCTATACAGGAACAAGAACACATGAATTGTGACTTTCGATGATTGATTGATTGGCCTGTCTTTCAAACTAGGGGGGAAGATGGTTTATCAATATGACTCAAGTTGAGGATGGAAAATTACATGTCACACAACGACAATTTTACAAGACATTAAAACGAATGACTGAAGCAAGCAGGCATGCTAAATACCACTAACCCAAAAACAGTCTCAGGCTGTGTCACGGGCATTCAATGTTTGGATAAATAGCACTGGCATCGTAATTAAATAAATTGCTTCAGAAACTCTGTAGCAACCAGCCTCCCTCGTGTGTTCACGGACATTTTCAATTCACTTATCTCCTTCTCAATATCCTGCAATTGGAGAACAAAGTGTGTGATCGAGAAAGCTTCCAATTTTAAAACACTGTTGAACCATTTGTGCAACAAGAATAGATTTGCAGCAAAAATAAACGGGTAAAAAGTTACATGCTCAGAACCCCACATAAACAAAATAAAGACCTCAACTGGGGCGGATGGATGAAAGGTAAATCATGTAACCGCGCAAGGAGTAAAGTTTAAGCCAACTTTCCTTTCATAATAAAACTAGATAATCACATCTTCCCATCCAGGTGCTGTTAATCTTGACAACATGTAAACCATCACAAGGTAGCATGGAATGGCCATAAGCATGTGACCAGCCATAATTTTCACCTTCATTTTCCCCCATATGGAGAATCCATTAAATCAGTTCAAAGTTGAGAGAGCAAACCATATACAGTCTTTATCATGAACAAGTTTCTAGAGCTATAGAATTATTTCATAATTAAAAACGTCGAAGTTCTCCAAATGACTTATTCATCTGAAACTGAACAACGATGAAGCACATAACTAAAACTAATGGGTTGAAGAGGAAAGGATGGTCTGCTAAGGAAACTTAATCCCAATTTAGCATATTTGAAGTAGTGGATGAAGGAACACCTGATTTAATACACTGTGCACCAAATTTGAAATACTTAAAATCAATTTAGGACATCAATAAAAGCATTGTTCACAATGACAACGTAATGTAAAGGTTGAAACAATCTTTCTTTCCTGTTCAATTCTCCCCCCTTCAGAGAGTTAAAAAAACTCAGGACATGGACGAGTAGTCTAAATATAACATCTTAGCCTTATGGTTGAGTTTCACAATGTGTATAATCAAATAGCAGGTGATACCTGGGAGAATAACATCAAAACCATATTCTAGAAGGAAATCTAATTAGAAAAGACCAAGCAAGTGGCAAGGAATGGTTAAATCTTACTTCCATGAATTGCACAATAAAATCGATGAGTTTGCGTTTCTGCATCTCCTCACAGTGGAAGTTTGTGATTAGAAAGCTAATGTCATAACCCTGATAAGTAAGGCATCATTATAACATATCAACATAAGAATGCTATCAACATGATATAGCAAATGTCTGTCAGCAATTTGTAAATTAATTCAGAGATATAAGCTGAAACTTTACATGACAGGCGCATGATCAGATTACTATTTACTGAATTAAAAATAATATTAAACAGAATATGTTTGAAAATTCAATTCAGCCAGTAACCAGGGTTCATTGATATGATTACAAGTAGTTAGACCAGGATATAAATTGCATTTTGAAAATAAAAATAATCAATAAATCCACATGTGTATCCAAAATTCATTGTAAATGCTTAAATATAAAAGAATCTTTCACCAACACTTGACCACATAGACTTCATAATCCATTACAATAAAAAACATTTAAAATTCTATTCATAGAGAGAACTGAAGAGACAAACTTTTTTGTATAATATTGCATTGAGATCAAATTATGTTATCATATCCCTTATTTGCAAATTCTCTGTTACTTATTGAAACAGAGGACCCAACTTCCTGAGCAGCAAGGTGCTTGTGTATTATGGAGAAAGACTTGAACCAGTATTCCAATTTGGCTTGACCAGCTTAATGTTCTTCTAAGAAAAGGAAAAACTACGCTAATCTGAATCCGGACAATGTTATTTTTCATCCAAGAAAAGGCACAAGTTTTCCTGCAACTCAAGGTATGCCAACCTTGTGAATGAAGTCCTAGCAACTCCGAAAACAAAAATTCACATAAACAATCAACACTTGATTTTGTCAAGCAAAATGAAGCACTTTTCAGCTCATTCATATGAGACAACACATACCTGTACAGGCTTTCGTCTCAACACTTGAAATGCTTCTGCCCTCATTGATAAAAATCTAAGAAATTTTTTAGTTAGTATGTTTTCAAGCTCATCTGCCTGCTTTACCTGTACAAGAGGAAATAAATATGCATATAAGGAAAAAATTTGAGAATAGGAATTGGATGCAATTTATGCTGTGTCAAGTTAATAAATAAACACAAGAAATCCAAATGAAAAAAGAGATACAACACCAAAGGAAAAAGAAGAAGAGAACATAGTATCTTCGGTCTCAAAAAGCTAACATGAACAGAATGAGTATGACTAAGTTTAGCAGCAAAATCAACTTATCTTTGAAGTTTTGCGGCTATTCTTATACTGTATAACTATGCACCTGACTGTTATTCTAGGATGAGTACTTCAATGATTCTGCTTTAGCAGCTTAGACTATTAACACCAAATTATTAAGCCTACGTGCCTGACACTTCTTTGATAATCTTCATGGGATCCCTGAACCATGCTGCATATGTAATGTATAATCTAGATTTGACGAACACAGGGAAAGAAATAGGAGGACAGAAGTTTCTAAAACACAATCTTTTATAGGTGAATTGGAAAACTCTCTGCAGCAGCAAAATGGAATGTTTCCCTTAGATCAAACCATGACATATTCAACACCAAACAATATCCATTAAAACTTATAGATGTGCAATCCTGAAAATGACACAACATACCAACTAGCCTATTAGAAAGAATTAAAAGATTAAAAAGTAGCCCACAAGCAACCATTTTCATATGTTACGAGTAACCAAAATGAGCAGAAAAACATTGTTCACAATGACACATACTGTTCTATAAGAAAGTCCTATTTTCACTATACAGCTCTGCCAGGCACATTAATCTAAAAGTTGAGATAAACACTTCACCTTGAGGCTAATACGCAACGAATTAATAGATGTTTCTATCAAGCACTTTTCAGCCTCATTTCTACATATCAAAATCTGCAATAGCATCATCATCACACGAAATCAAGTTAGATATCCATCAGCACAACAACTACAACAAAACATTTCTTCATAATTAAAATTTAGCATCAACCAAAATGATCCTTACAGAATTTAGCAAAAGTTCCGGGCTCGTCCTGCAAGACATAAACAAAAGATCACAACATTCCTCAAGATACTGCACAAGCAAGCTCGAAATGCAGGAAACAATTATGAATAATATTATAACTTATTTTCCTTTTTAATAAAAAATGGAAAACATACTTCATTTCGACCTCTGGTTTGTTATGCCTTTCAACTTCTTGACAAGGGAAGTTCTGCAAAGCAGTTTCGAAAATCAAAAAATTTAAAAATTTAAAAAGTAATTAAGGGAGGGATTAAATTTTATAATGCAAGCATTACCTGCAGGCACAAGGATGCCTCTAAAGTATTCCGTATACATGTTAAATACAAGCGCAATGAACTTGCCTGCAAAATAATAACGAAATTAGAATCAAATTAATGAGTAAGATCACAGAGGAAAGAAAGAGATTAGGGCTTACCATTTAGCCAGAGCTCTGGATTTGAGATTGATTGTGTCGAAACTGCAACGTTTTATACGATTTCGATTTTTTGGATTGCGAAGAATTGTTGCTGTTGGTGCTGTGGGTTTGGAGGTGGAGTGGGAGGTGGGTGTGATTTGACTTGGTGGAAGTTTTGATGGGTTTTGTTTGTTGCTTCTGGTGGCAGATTACGCCTTGCACTTACGTGGAAAAAAAAATAAGAGAGAGTCGAACTACACGTCGTTTAACTTTACTTATGGCATGACTGTGGTTTTATTTTTATTTTTCTTCTTTCTTTAATCGGCTAAACTGACCCTACTTCTCTTAAACTCAAGCCAGTTGTTCAGGGCGTGCTTGAAATTATAATAATGGTGACGGTTAAAAATATTTTTTATTTATAAATATATTTTTTAAAAATTATTTTTAACATCAGCACATCAAAATAATTTAAAAATATAAAAAAATTATTTTAAGCAAAAAAATAAAATTCAAAATTTGAGGGAACGCGGTTTGCACCGCGTTCCTAAACACCTCTTAATTTTATCCTCTCAATCCTACATTGTTTGACCAGCAACAAATTAAGAATACCAAAAAAGATAATATTATTTCAGAAGAAATAATGTTTGAGAAAATAGTTGATTGGTAATAGTTTTTGCCTGGTGTTAGTGTGGACAAAGAGGAAGAGATGGTGGCGCTTTGTGATGGTTTTGCTTGGGTGTGAGGAGAGGGATTTCATCGAGGAAAGAGAGAAAAGGGTTAGTAATGTTGTTGTGGGTTTTATGGTGGGCTGGTTGAGTTTCAGTTGGTGGTCAATGGTTAGGAAGGAAAAGAAGAAGAAGAGGGAAGGGTCATTGATGACGAGCTGAGGGGGAGGTTCAATGGTGGTAGCCAATGATGTTAGAGATATGGTCAGTGGCTGATGAAAGGAAGAAAAGAGAAAGAAAGAAAGAAAGAAAGAAAGGAAAATGGAGATTTTTTTTCAAATTATAAAATATTATATTTAAAAATAAACTTTATTTTCCATATTTTTTTCTAGAAAAAAATGAAATAATACTTCATTACTAAATAACCTTAAGGATTTTATATTTTTTTTCATTAAAATGCATGGAAATACTCGAATTTTAAATTATCCAAAATTAACATAGCGTATAACATAGATAAAAGCTAGGGTTTTCAATCCTTAAAGTTACAACCCTAAACATTATAGAAAAATAGAAAAAATATTTGATATTTTATTAAAAGTCTAAATAGTTTGAATCTCTTCAAAATAAACTATACATCTCTATT
>Ga0307515_10024697_pt1 | contig 10450 bp, 2 predicted proteins | sample 17_EM_MG_FD_194513 | JGI IMG/M metagenome (GOLD analysis project Ga0307515, IMG submission 194513) | Populus trichocarpa ectomycorrhiza microbial communities from riparian zone in the Pacific Northwest, United States - 17_EM | ecosystem: Host-associated > Plants > Roots > Unclassified | place...
GCCTAGGGTCGGCGTAAGGACGACTAAGTAGCCTCGCTGTGGGTTTATAGGGTACAGCTTCTTAGGATTATCTTCGCAGTAGCATATAATCGGCTGCTTTACTACCTATAGGCATTTTAAATCCGGCGGATATATCTTAGGTAGGTAGCAGGTTATGTTCCTAGTAGCTTAGGCCTCTTAAACGTCCATTACGTTCTAATAATAAAAGTAGTTTATTAGCTATTAAGTAATCATTTATATAGTCTTACCCGCGCTAGGTTCGTCTGTATAAATACCACCTCCTTTAATTATCCTCTCTTACTTAAATGCCCAAGCTATATATACCACTTAGTATAGGCTAAATTTAAAGCCTAATACGAGGCCCTAATTAGGGAGTTTAATTAGGGCGGTTTTAAAAAGTACTTTTAATAAAACAAGTAGGAAATACTCTAGAGTAAGTAAAAGATCCGCCTCCATTATATACGCTAGTGCGCTATCTAGGTTATCCTTCCTAGCCTTATAAAGCTGGGCTAAGAAAGTTTACTAGTTAAGTTCTTCCTCTATATCTATATCTTAGTCGTTATTATTAACCAAATCCTTATCTTAGTCGCTATTATTAACTAAATCCTCATCTTTATCTCCACTTTTTATATCTTTAGAGTTAGTATAATATAGGAACTAATTATTATATCCACTAGCACGTTACGGCAATTTACTATCCTCTACGGTAATATCTTAAGGAATATTAACGGTTAGTAATACAGTAGTAGGGTCATCTATTACATTATCAGGCTAGTATATACCTTTAGGTTCAGTAATAAATTACGGCAATTTGCCGTTATCTACGGCAATTTCTCTAGTACTGCTATTACTCGCTAATATGGGCTTATAGGCAGATAGGTTACGTCTTCCCTTTACTAATTACCTTCTACATATAACCGGCTCATTATTACTATTTTCCATAAGGGTGCCTGCCGCTAATTCTACTTAAGGGCGTTTCCTACTTCTATTTAGGTTAGCTTTATAACTATTTAACTTCCTAGGCGCGGCCGGCTTACTTTTATTATCCTTTACTAGGGCACTTATTGCTAATCTTAGTTAAGGCTACTTATTATATCTACCTAATTTAGTCTTACTATTATCCAATTTCTTATATCTAATAGGCTCGCCCTTACTATCTTTATTAGAGCTATATGCTGCTAATCCTAAACAACTCTACTTCTTACCTTCTCCCAGTTTACTCTTACCGCTAGCCTTACGCGGCGTTAGGACTTGCTAGCTATCTTTTACGCTACATCTATTACATCTAGGCGCCTTAGATTTAATAGCTAGCGGTATATTATTAGTAGCAGCGACTTAGAAGTTTAAGCTAGAAGGCGAGAGTAATGCTATAAGCACGGCCTCCTTCGTGCCATTTCGTGCTATTTCGCTAAGAGCTACAATAAGTATGCCCTCTAACCGTATTATAAGGTTTTTATATCTTTACGGCGATATATAGATGTTCTTTTTAGGTAAACCGTTAATATTAAACTCTATATAGGCTTATAGTTCCTTCTATAGCTTACCTAAAGCTATATATAAGTTTCCGCTTATTAGATATAAGACTTAGACTACCCTAACCATTAACTTACCCGTTAAGCCTATAGATTAGATTTTAATCTTAATATCTCCTATATTAATTACGTTGCTCGCCATTAGAGTTACTAGCTAAGGTAAAGGGATACCATATAGTAGGGTTATAGTAACGTCTATAGGCTATATTATATGCAGCAGCTAAGGTAGCATTATCTCGTCTTATGCTTCGGTCTTTAGGGGTAATGTATATTTACGCAAAGCATGCCCACTTTTAAAGGTACTTAGTATCCTTCTCGCGCGATTAGAATAAGTACTTTCTATAATTTTCAGGATTACCTATAGTTTCCAATCTAGTAGAGCATTGGTAAATTATAGGAGTTACTTATAAAACTCCTTAACGTGCCCTTTTTTTATTATTGTAAAGTTGCCGCAATATATTACATGCTTAGGCTTAACTTTAATTACAATATCTTTAACCTTCTCTTTTAGTCTATTATAATTTTCGATGCTTATTCTAAAGCCTTAGGCAATATCTATATCTTTAATCAGCTTTAGGTTCGCCTTATACTACGCGTCCAGCTTTACCTATAGTTGCGTTATTATTAAGTCGCTTATTCAGTTAGGTATATGCAATATTACGGTATATATTAAGTAGAAGGTGACTATTAAAGTAAAAGGGTTTTGTATAGTAGCTAGCTAGCGCTATACTAGTATAACTTTAGTATTAGACGTAGTTAGAGGTTAGTTATAGGAGAGATAAAAAGTAGGGTAAGTAAAGTTAATTAAAAAGAGGTAAAGAGGTAGATCTTATAATTGCCCACACATACCCATATAGAGGTGAAATTGGCTATAGTTTGCTACTACTAGTTAGGGTAAATATAGCTAGACTTAGTACTGTATAGTTAAATAAGGGCACAATTATATAACTTATGGGGACTACCCTACCCAGCCTATTTAGGGCTAGGTAGCGGTCTAGTACCGCTAAACTCTTATAGTTTTTAATACAAGCAATTTATTAAGTGCCTGTAAAGGGGTAACTAGTTATTACGGCATAGTAGACTATAGGAGGTTATAGGCGTTACTATATTTCTTATTATCATATAGAGTTAGTATATATGCGCGCCGCTAGAGTTAGAGGGCTAGCTTACGTCTATATATACAGGCTCTATCGCTGTAAAGTGTTTGCTATATAATAGGTGGTATTTTTAGTAGACGGCGACGTATTACACTTATTATAGGCGTTACTATATTTCTTATCATTATACAAAGTTAGTGGATATACGCGCTACTAGAGTTAGAGGGCTAGCCTATGTCTATACGTGCGGACTCTATTACTGCGAAGTGCTTAGTATATAATAGGTAGTACTTCTAGTAGACGGCGACATATTATACTTACTTTATAATCGCTAGTATTATTATTATACTATATAGTACTTAAGGGCCTACTAAATAAGTTTATCCGGAATAATAATTATCTAGTATACGGGATTTACGTCTATATATAAACATCTAGTGCTTATTTAAATATATATCTACCGCAAAAGGTAATAGGAGGTTTTATATCTTATATTATAAGTTTATACAATTAATAGCATTTTATAGCATTTTATAGCATTTTAGGGCATTTTAAGACAATAGATATATTATATATACCAGCATCTAGCCACTTAGCAACATTAACTTATCTTACTATTTATCTATTTAGTGTTATATAAGAGGTTAGTATTCTACTATAGTATTTATTATATTAAAATCTCTTAAATTTAATATCTTTATTTTAGATCTGTTTAGAACTATATACAGTCTTATAATATCCCACTCCCCACCCAGTACTCTAGTAAGAGATTATTTAGTTAATAATGCCTTTTCTCTTACTAATTAAGGGAGGAAAAGACTTATACTTTCTAGCAGTAATAGGCTATACTTATTAGTGACATTTTTAACAGATTATAGTATTTAAGTTTCCGTTTACCTATAACGTAATTAGCCTACCTATAGTAAAGTACTTTTACTTTACTACTCGCTTCTCTTTTCCCTTACCCTTTTATACATCTATATACTCGCATTATAAACTATAAGAGCTTAATAGTACTAGACCATCGCCTGGCCTATATTAAGAGATAGGCTAGGTAGGGTAGTCCCCGTAACTTATACTATACTACGTCTTCCTTTATAGGTTAGTCTTGTTACTATAGATTTACCCTTATACGCGTTTAACCTGCAAAGTGTATAACTATATACTTTGCCGCCAAGGCCTTACTTATACAATTTTATTAGGGCGCGCCTTATTTTCTTACCTTTACTAGTTAACCTAACTCTACTAACCACCCACCCTTACTCCTACCCTACTAGTATCTACCTCTATAACTAGTGCCTCCGCAGATCTATCTAAGCTGTAGAGCCTTATAATATAGTAAGTCAGCTACCTTATCTTTGGCCTTAGCTATATAATAGAGGGTCTATATTTACTAATGCGTTTATATAAACTACCGCTTAATATAGCCTACTACTAAAATAGACCTACCTACTAATTATTTTATAACTTGTAATATTAACTACGTCTATAACTATAAAAAGTTCGCTAAGGGCGTTATAGTTTTTAAGATTGCCTTAACTATAGCAATTATAGGCTCTGGTATCTTGTAAGGTAACGGTAAGGGCCCTATACTTAATAAGCCTTTTCTTTTAGAGCTTAGCAGTCTATACCTCTCGGCTAATAACGCTTTAAAATATTATCTCTATCTATCTACCGGCTATATACGCGCTGATTGTCCTCTTAAGAAAGCCTTTTAACTTTATTATAGCTGCGGTAAGGCCGGTTATTTTAAAGCTAACTGCCTTAACCCTATATATAATAATTATAGGGAAGCCGGTCATTTTAAGAGTAACTATCCTAGTATAATGTGCAACTAATATAGTGCTATAGGCTATAGAAAGCGAGACTGTCTTTAGCTATTAGGTAAGAAGAAGCGGACTTACCTAAACTATAGCTCCCTAGACTATTAAACTATCTTCTATAGTTAGGTATATAAGAACTACGGAGTTGTAGGGTATAATATTAATAATTATATAAGTGGACCTACTTTAATTTGGGTAATAGACGCCGCAACCGCTTTAGGTAAGGTAGATGTACTAGGTACTACCGCTTTAAGTATAGCTACTACCTCTCTATTGCCTAAACCTCTTAATATAGCCGGCTTCTATCCGGTAGTAAATGGCCTAGTAGATAATCTAAACACCTATATAGAGGATAGTAATTCCATAATAGCCAAACCTTTAAATATACTCTAGCTTCCAAATAATAACTACCTTATAGTTTAGTTTGTTATGCAAATTATTAAAGAGCATATTATAGCATATAGCATTATATTCTAGGTGTCTTACGAAACTAATAGAATGCCTACTTATTATTTATATAAGACGGCGTCTATTTAATTTACGGATGCTAACATCGCTAGCGATATTAAGGTTAACACTACTAATACTACTTCTCTAGTTACTTAACAACTATTATATTTAATTACGCTTAAGCATCTTACTTACATTCTCCCGCAAGATACTATAACCCTACAACTTTACTATATTAGGTTTGTTATCGCCTCTAATAAACTTATACTAGGTACGCGCACGTTGCTTAGTAAGTACTTCTTTATTAATAGGGACTTCGGCCCATTTACGCCGTAAATCTATAAAGCTTAGGATATGCTATTAAATAGTCCTATAGTTATTATCCACTTCTTTACGCTAGGCACTAAATAGCTTAATAGTTATATCGCGAGCCTAAACGCGAGCCTATAATAGCAGAGCGTTAATAATCCTTTAGGTCGCTAGTAGAAGAACTATAATATAAATATCCAGCTTAGCATATAGCTCTTAGTAGAGGACTAACCATTATATAAAATCCCCGCGAGGTATTAGTTTAATAGTGTTCTTAAGTATTTTACAGTCTAGTTCTATACCGCAGTTGCAAGCCTTAAGGCCGTTAATTAGAACCCCCAGATACCCACTATTATTTATCTTATTACCTTCCCAGGTAGCGCGGACTAAGTCTACTATACTACCATCTAGATAGTTAATGGTCTTACCCTTTACACTAACTCTATTATTAATATCTTATTTCTAGGTAAAGACGCAGATAGCTAGGCCAGCTAGAAAGGAGTTATTATTAATACTACTCCCTTTAGCTCCGGCTATAACTACTATGCTTTTATCTTTTAACCATAGGTGGGTTATAAGTTTATACTAAACCCTATATTCGCTCCGGAGCATATCCTAAGTAGTAACAACTTTATAATAGTTAGTGACCTAAGTAAGGCCCTAATCACAGCATAGGGCATTAAATGTCTTATAACTAAGCGTATCCCTAAGGTTAGAATCTCCTAAGAGATTAATACTCTACGCTACCTATAGCAAGGAGGCGACAGTTTCTATATTAAGCGCCAAATTACACTATCTAATAACTTTATAGATCTCCCGCGTATTAATTACTTTAACTATAATATTGCTAAGTATAGGAAGAACTCAGTCGATAATGCCCTTAAGGCTATCTTGCTGCTACTTAATAAAGAGCAAACGGGTACCTATACTGCGCTCAAATATATAATAGGCGGTATTTTACTAATATAAGGCCCCAGTGGTATTGGGAAATCAACCTTCCTAACTATCTTAGTACAATACCAGTATTAACTTAGGTCGCCCTAGTAGGATCCTACTAGAATCTAGGTCCTGTCGCCGCTTAATCGCCAACTAAATATACTAGCTAAGATAATTAATAATGCGCTTATGGAAGACTATAAGGCACTAATTATATAAGGCCATCCCGCCAAATTTCTTATCGTCCTTCGCCGCTATATACGCTTAACGAAAACTAAGGTCTATAAGCAGGATGCCATTATATAGCGAACAGCGGTAGGCATTAATACTTGTCCTAAGTATTTTAAGGAATAGAATAACTATGCTATAATTAACGAGGACGCGTCTATGCTAAATATAGCATTCCTACTCTACCATACGTTTAAGGCTAGCAATGCTACTAGCTTTAATAAGCGGTTATAGGTTATAGATTTGTCTAAAGGTTAGTAGTTATTACACCTTATAGGTGTCCCGGATAGTAACGGAAACCTATATCCTATTACAGACCCTAATATAACTAAATACGCCGAATTCCGCTAATACTTGCACTAATTTACGCTTAGTAATAACATAACACAAAATAATAAGATAGGATTAACACTTATAGCTAACGTAGTCATCGCAGACCTGGCCAAAAAGGCTAATATTATTCTTATAACACCTAATATAGTCTCGCAGACTTGTGTATATTCTATTAGCGCTACACGCGTAGTTTTCTACAATAAGGCTAGGAAGGCGTCTAAGCTAGATAGTTTTACTAGGTTCGCCTAAAGCAGACTATATTTAATCTAAAGAGGTCTATAGATCTAGGCTAGCGACCCTATGCCTTAGGTTCTCCTTAGTAATATATACTAACTAAAACCAATCCTTGGTCCCAATTTCGATAATCCGTTCTACTATTAAAAATCCATCTCCCTCTATACGCGTCTCCTCGCGGCTAGTATAGATACGGTATAGTTCTTACTGCAATATTAATTTATTAAAGACATTACATATCTTATAAATGCCATCCTACTATACGGCCAACTTTAGATAAGCCTAATAGTTAAGGACTAAGAGCAGTTAAAGCTAGCGGCGAGCTTTTTTAAGGATATACTGCGCTACAACCACCCTATTACCTTCCTTGCTGTTAATAGTACTATATAGGTAAATAAGCTTAGCCAATTAACGTATAACCTAGTCTACGCTTAACGCGCATTCTAGGTAGCTATGGCGCTAATAGACTTTAGATTTAAGCTATTAGAGGTTAGCCTTACCATTCTATATATAGCCTAACTTACTGTCTACTCCGCAGCGCTACATACGCTTAAAGAATAGTGCTACGCCTAGCAAGATAGCAGTAAGTGGCGGGAATTTACGCCAGTAGTTAGCGAGATTAAGGTCTTCACTATTAACGGCATCTAAGGCGGCTAGGTAGAGTTATTAGTATATAATATAACAGTTACCGGTCTACTAAAATTTGTCTAAGATATAGTAAGAAACCTTCTTATAATTACTAGACCACAAGCGGGCCTTATTATTATTAGTAGTCCCTAGGTAGTCCATAATCATTATACCGGCGATAAGACCTTTATAAATACCGCGTATTATAAAATTAAAAAGTAGTATAAGGATAATAAGGTATTTATTAACCTTAAAAATCCTAAGCGGAAAGAGCACTTCTAGTAACTTATTACCCCATTTAACGTTAACAAAACTATATAGTATATCTACCGCTAGCATATAGCTAATTACACGCCCATTTTATATAGTATAAATATTAACTTTAATATTACTATCCCTAACTTCGCGGGTGTAGTAAATATTAGCGGCACTAGTAATTATACTAAAGCGTAAAATAAGGCTAATAGAGAGGGCGCTAATAATAACGGCTGGGGCGGTGCTGGTAATAATAACAAGAATAATAACAATAGAGAGGATATTAGTGGCATCGGAATATAAGGAGGGTAGTAAGGATAAATATTATAGACTTTACTAGTAGCGAGACCCTTAAATAGGGATACTAGATAGAAGTTAAAAGCGGTAGTAGCTATAGGCCTTTAACATTTGCAATTTTACTATAGCACTAGGTAAAATACGGCATATTATAACATTATATATTATAGCTAAATAAGATCTCTAAAATAGATAAGCGCATTATAGTAAAGATAGCCTAATTTATAAAGCCTAGTAATTCTAGTTTCTATCCCTTTTAGGCTAGTAGTTAATTAATACTAATCTATAATCTAGATTTTAAGGGGTTGTTTAGTTATAATCTGTTACTTTTAAATCTAAACTAAAAGTCTAGTAAAAAGAACGCGTTCCTTCCCAATTTAATACGCGTCTATAGCTCTATAGGTTATACAGACGTATATAATCTAAAGCCTTTAGATTTAATCTAAAGTTTAAATAAGGAGCTTTAAGCTCTTAATTTAAACTAACGCTAAGACCTTAGTTTAGATTCTGTATATAGTAAAATTACTAACTTTTTAGTAACTTTTAGTGTGTTTTTTAGAATATTAAAAATTTATAGCTAAAGTTAAGTTAAACTAGAATTTAACTAAACGGTCACCTTAGAATTAAATTAGAGCTTTAGATTAACTCTATTTTAAAGCCCTTATTCTAATTTAAACTTATAACTAAACGTTCCCTAAATACTTAACTAATTAGATTATAGTCTAGATATCTCGCTAGTAACCGCAACTATTATTAATTACTCTCTATATAGTACAGGCCGCCTCTATTTTCACTAAACTATAATAACCTTAAATAGGATCTAATCCTTTTCTTGCTATAGCTGCCGCTAAGGCAATATAACCTAACGCCCTCTCCTGCTTATATTAGGTATGCTATTCCTAGTATTAGCATACTATTACCATATCTTAAGAAACTTATCGCTAATACTATAGGCCCTTAAAATAATACCTATCCTACTATACTAGCTACTAGCTAGTAAAATACAGAATAAATATAATATTTATATAGTTGCCCCTAATAGAAGAGCCTATAGTAAAGGCAATTCGCTATACTATGTCTGGATAACCTAAGATTATATATATAGGTAATAATCTTAGGGCTTCCTAGTATAATAGGAGGTCTCGCTATAAGGCAAACTTAACTAAAGTCACTATCTTTACGTAGATTAGATTAGCTGTAATTAATTAATATCTTCTAGCCCGCCTAGCGAAACGTATTACGCTAAAGATAGGGCTAGATAAATATTAGTAATATATTATAATTATAACAGACACCTATATACCATCTCTATAGATAGCCGTAAATATAACCTAGCCTACCCTATAATAAACTGCCCTTAATAGAGCAGCCCTTAAGGCCCTATCGTTTCGGATAGGCATAGTCTCTATATAGGCGGCCTATATCCACTCCTTATTATAATCTACCTTGGCCTTTAAAAACATCTTAATTAATAGCTAATATTCGACTATGCGTAGGTCTTAAGGCGTATTAGACAGTAACACTAGACTTAAGGCCACGTCTATACTTAGGACTAAGTTTATACTATTTAGTTTCCGCTTATAAAGTAGTATAATAAGTTATTTAAGATTATAGCCACAGTTCTGCGTATAGTTAAGCTAAAATAAACTCTATAAGTTTACGGCAGCTGTATACCCCCTTTCTATATCTACTATATAGTTAATACTAGGCCGCCCTAGCACCTTTATCTTCTTACGCATATTTAACTATATATAGGCTAGTATATTCTATATAGCCTTATATACCTATAGTGCTAGTGCCTTCTCGCATTCTACTACCTAATAGATAACTTTCTAGATCGCCTGCTTACGTAATAAATTGTTTAATTATCTACAAAATAAAACGTATAGAATACCGTCCTTAATAATAACCTGCTTAAAAGTCCGCTTAATAGTATTAAGTCTCTCTATAGTAATGCCTAAGCTAGTAATAAGCTGTATATCTTTTCGCGGGTCTATAGCACTTATAGAGTTATACCATACTATATTTACGGTATACCGCTGTTATATATCGCGTCCTATTATAAAAAACAGTCTAGTATCCTAAGTAGGGAATAGTAGTATTTAGAATCCTATACTTAATATAACAAAAAAGTGGCGCGACGTTAGCAATAAGTAGAGTCTCCTAGTGTCGGGAATGAGGCAATTTGCCGTCACGTACGGCAAACTGCCGTCACGTAATGGCAAGTTGCCATCACGTGTCGCCGCGGCACTAGCGTGGCGAGGAGCCTTAAGCTCCTCGCCCTTCCTTATTCCAATTAAAAGAAGCTTTATTAACCAACATCACTATA
>Ga0307515_10024698_pt1 | contig 10450 bp, 10 predicted proteins | sample 17_EM_MG_FD_194513 | JGI IMG/M metagenome (GOLD analysis project Ga0307515, IMG submission 194513) | Populus trichocarpa ectomycorrhiza microbial communities from riparian zone in the Pacific Northwest, United States - 17_EM | ecosystem: Host-associated > Plants > Roots > Unclassified | place...
GCAGCGTGTGCTGCACGCCGGCCCGCTCGGAGAACACCGCCAGCGCGCGGCCCATGGCAACGGCCAGGCCCACGTGGTCGAGAGCGCTCGGCCGCAGCGACTCCGAGATCGCCTTCACGGTCTCGATGGTGTCCTGCGTGAGGTCGATCAGCCCCTGCGTCAGGCCGCGCAGCTCGTCGCCCTGCACGCGCCGCAGGATGCGAGTGGCATCCATCTTCATTGCGGTCAGGCTGCCGCCCAGCTGGTCGTGCACGTCGCGCGCGAAGGTGAGGCGCTGGTCTTCGAGCTTGCGGTTGGTGTAGGCGGTGAGCTCCTGCAGTTGCTCGCGCGACCGGCGCAGCTCTTCGTCGCGCGCCACGCGCTCAGTGACGTCGATGCCGACGCCACCCACAGCCAGCCGGCCGCGGAACATCATGCGCGTGCCGTGGATCTCGATCGGCACGATGTGTCCGTCCTTGTGCACGCCGCGCGTCAGGAAACGCATGCTGTGCACCTCGCCGTTCAGCCGCTGGTAGTAGCGCTCGAGCACGGTGCTCAGGAAGTCCGGCGCCACCAGGTCACGCAGGTGCATGCCCAGCAATTCTTCCGGCGTGTAGCCGACCATGCCGGCCCAGGTGGCGTTGGAGTAGCAGAAGCGCTCGTCCTGCATCACGTAGATGCCCGCGAGCGATTGCTCGATGATCGCCTGGAAGGGGATCTCGGGCGGCAGTGGATCGGCAGGCTCGTGCATGGCTTCGATGATAGGCAAGAGTGGCCGCGCAGGTGCATTCTGGCCGTGCCGGATCGGCGGGTGCTTTCCCTAGACCTCAGTCGGAATCGTCCGATGGAGCGGGTGCCGTTTTCTTCATACGCTAGCGGGCACAGATCAAACCCCGCCCAAGAACCCCGTTGAAGAACAGGCATGAAGGAGACAAGCCATGAAGACCAAGACCGCGTTGCGAACCATTTCCTACCCCCTCACATGCGCACTGCTGGCCAGCCTGGCCGCTTGCGGCGGTGGGGATGACGGCGATTCGATGCCCATGGCTGCCACCAAGCTCGGCAGCGTGACGGGGATCGACCAGTCCAAGTCGGGTGGCACCTACGCGTGGCTGGGCATCCCCTACGCCAAGCCACCCGTGGGCGCGTTGCGCTGGATGCCACCAGTCGATGCCGACCTGTGGACCGGCACGCGCCAGGCGACGCAGTACGGTGCTTCGTGCGCGCAAGGCGGCCGCTTCTTCAGCCCGGCGCCGAACAATGCGCCCTTCAGCCTGGCCGTGCGCGACGGCTTCGGCAAGCCGGTGGGCAGCGAGGACTGCCTGACGCTCAACGTCTGGCGGCCCGCGAACGACACGAAGAAGCTACCGGTCATCGTGTTCATCCACGGCGGCAGCAACATCTCCGGCTACTCGGGCGACCCGATCTACGACGGCCGGGCTCTGGCTGTGAAGGCCAATGCGGTGGTGGTCACCATCAACTACCGGCTTGGCCTGTTCGGCTGGCTCAACATGCCGCAACTGAAGACCGGCAACGCCACGGCCGACTCGGGCAACTTCGCAACGCTGGACCAGGTGCAGGCCTTGAAGTTCGTCAACGCCAACATCGACGCCTTTGGCGGCGACGCCGGCAACGTCACGGTGATGGGCCAGTCGGCCGGATCCGTCAACGTGTGGGCGATGATGGTGACGCCGCTCACGGCCGGCATCATGCACAAGGCCGTGTCACTGAGCGGCGGCCTGGTGACGGCCACGCCGGCGCAGGCGCAGACCTATGCGGGCACGCTGCTGAATGCGATGGTGATCGCCGACGGCAAGGCTACCGATGCGGCTACTGCGCAGGCCTACATCGCCACGCAGTCGTCCGCGCAGATCGCAGCCTATGTGCGCGGCAAGTCGGCGGACGACGTGATCAAGGCTTCTCTTGCACCCGGCATGGCAGCGGCCCCGGCCGTCATCAGTGACGGCACCGTGATTCCGGCGGTACCGGCGGCAGCCATTGCTGCCGGCAACTACCGCAAGGTGCCGATGCTGGCAGGCAACACGAACGAGGAGGGCAAGCTGTTCGGCGGCGCCGTGGGGGCCTACAAGCCCAACGACTTCGACCGCTTCACGATGCAGTACAACTTCAATCCCGATGCGGCGCCCACGTTGACGGAGGGCGACCTGCTGAACGCTGCCTTCCTGCCGGTGGACAAGCCCGTCACCGGCTGGAACACCGTTGCCGCCGCGCTAAGCTCGAGCGTGTTCCTGGTGCCGGGCAATGCCTCGCTTGCCGCCATCGCCACGCAGCAGCCGGACCAGATCTGGTACTTCCGCTTCGACTGGAACAAGGAACCCAAGCCCTTCGACACCGTCTATGGCGCCGTGCATGCGATGGACCTGCCGTTCTTCTTCAACACCTTCGACAACAAGAGCGTGTTCTCGTTCGCCTTCAATGCGGCCAACAAGCCGGGCCGCGATGCACTGTCCAACGCGATGATGTCCAGCCTGGCGGCCTTCGTGAAGAACGGCAACCCGAACAACGCAACGCTTGGCAGCACGTGGCCGCTGTGGCCAGCGAAGATGGTGTTCGACGCGTCGAATACGCAGACCGGCATCGGCGTCAGGTAAGCGCGCACCATCCACCACCACGCAAGCGAACACGACTGTGCACGCAAGACTGACATCCGCTGAATACCAGACCCTCACGCAAGCCGAGATGTCTGCGGGATTGGACGAAGGCGTCAGCGCAGCCCTGGTCCGCAATGGTCGCGTGGTGCGCTTGCGGTGCGGCCAGCCGCGGCCCGCGGATCGCCTGGGGCTGCGTGGTGCTGGCGTCGTAGGCGCTGGCAGCTCGCCTACAGCAGGCTTTCCGCAATGAACGGCGCGAACAGCAATATCTTCAGCCGCGTCCCGAAATCCACTTCGGGCTCGGAGCGCTGAACACGTTCCTGGCCGAGGTCGCCCGACACCCATTCGATGTCCTGTTCGGGGGACAGGCGCAGATGGTAGGCGCCGTGCGCGCGGATGCTGTCGAGCAAGGCCGAGACCTCTGCCGCCAGAGCTTCCGAATGGACCAGCGCGCCGAGTTCGGTGTTCTCCCTGGACGAGCGCAGGTCCATGTTCATGGACCCGACAAAGGTGGTGTTGCCATCGATCACGACGATCTTTGCGTGTGAGCGGCCGGTGGTTGTGCCCAGTACGCGTGCCACATCGCGATTGCCTCGAAGCTCTTGCGAACTGACTTCGTAGATGTCCACGCCCATGGCGAGCATGGCCTTGCGGTAGCGCGAGTAGGCCACGCTTGCATAGGGCTCATCGTTGGCTCCGAGAGAGTTGGTGATCAGGGTGAACCTGACACCGCGCGCGCGAATCGCCTCGATGGCCTTCATGCCCAGCTTGCCCGGCACGAAGTAGGGCGACGCCACCACCACGGTCGAGCGGGCCTGTGTCAACGCGTTCACGACACGCGATGTCACCGTGCTTGCATCGTCGCCGGTCTCGCTCTTGCCGCTTGCTTTTTCCGGAGTGTCGGCAAAGACTTCCATGCTGCCTTGCAGCATCTTCAGCGGCGAAGAGGCCTTGAGGTCAAGGCTCAGCAGACTGAAGCCGAGTGCGTCCGTGGCGTCGGACGCCGCCACGGTCAGTGGTCCGTCGTCGGAGGCGGCCGCCGCGTCGAATCGGAGGGCGAGTGCTTCGCGCGACTCCTTGGAATAGACCAGCGCACCGAGTGGATAGACCCGTTTGCTGTTCCAGTACGAATCGAAGATCTGTGCCATGCGCGGTACGGCGTCGCCCGCGACCAGCAGATCGAAGTCGACGAAGTTGCCCGTCCGGCTCTGGAAGAAATACTCGTCGGCCATGTTTCGTCCTCCGACGACCGCAAAGGCGCCGTCGGCCACGAACATCTTGTTGTGCATCCGGTGGTTGACGCGCGCAAAGTCCAGCAGCGAGAAGGTCCAACGCGTCAACGCATGGGCACGGCCCGCGGGAAACGGGTTGAACAGGCGGACCTCGATGTTGTCCGTGGCCGCGAGCTGCATCAACAGATCTTCGGTGCTCGCCGTGTACAGGTCGTCGACAAGAATTCGAACGCGTACGCCGCGCTGCGCCGCGTCGCGCAACTCGCGCAGCAAGGCCCGGCCGATGGAGTCGTTCTGCAGCAGGTAGTACTGCACATCGAGGCTTCGCACGGCGTGCCGGGCCAGCGTGATCCGCGCATCGAGCGAGAAGCGGCTGAAAGGCAGTGGGCGAAAACTTGAAAGCCCTGCAGATGGAACGCTGGCGGCGGCTACCTGGACGAGAGGATCGGAGGACTCCGCCGGAATGCTGAAGCTTTCCGGCTTGTCGACTGGTGACAGCGAAGCGCAGCCGCCCAGAGCGGCGGCGATGATCAACACCAGCGCCGCAAACCTGGCCTGCCATCGCGCAACGCGTGGCGTGGCATCTACTGAACGGCCGGCGCGCATGATCGGTTCCATTCGCGTTGCGCGCCGGCTTCGGGCCTGCCGGCTCAGGGCTTCGGACCGACTTCGCCTTCGACCGGAATTTCCCCGGCCTTGTTGGCCCTGGCAGTGTCGGCCCTGCGAGTCTTGCGGGCGGCCACTCTCTCGCCCTTGCTGTAGTGCTGCGTAGGCCCCGCCGTCGGGGTCGGGCCGGTCTCTCCCGGCGTGTCGGTGTGCGCGGCTTCCCGGCCTTCGGCGCGGCGCTGCGCTTTGCCCGCGGCGCGCTGATCCGGTGTCGGTTTTACACGCTTCTGCTGCTTGGGAACATCGCCGACTTCGCCTTGTGCATGGGCGGTCGAGGCGAACATCGCGGCAATGGCGATCGAACAGGCAATCAATGTGGTCTTCATGTCGGCTACTCCTTGTGTGAATGGTTGCAAGGTCGGCGGTTGCCCCTGTTGCCCTTGCATGCTAGGAGCCGGACGACAGCGTCGCAACTGCCATGTTGGGGAGTCGAAGTACCACCACGCGAAAGGGCGCACTGCGCCACGAATGCCTGATGCCGGACTCTGCCGAAGGAGGTAGCGGCGCACTCCCTTCAGTGTTGAGCAGGTTGCGCCAGCGCCAGGCCGGCAAGGATGGCCAGCGGCAATGCCAGCGCCCACCATGACGCGTGCTGGAAGAACGACGCGCCGCAGATCGCGCCACCGGCGAAGGCGAGGGCGGGACAGAGCGACTTGGCGATACGCTGGCGAAGGCCATCGTCCGCGGCACCTCGCACAAGGTCGACGATGTCCAGCACGATCTGCGTGACGTTGCCGGTCATCACGGTGGTGGGGGCCATGTCGCTGAAAGCCAGGCGGGCTGCAGCGTTCTGCACGCCCATTGCTGCTGCGCCGAGCATGCCGGTGGCCAGCACCCAGGGAGCACTCGCATCGACGATGGGCTGCGCGCGCCAGCCGCACAGCATGCAGGCCGCGAGCAGCACGCACTGCAGCACCAGCAGCGAGGCGCCCGGGGAACGCTCGCGACGCTGCATTTGCAAGGCCAGTAGCCGCGCAGCCGCCACGCCGCCGATGAAGGCCGGGAAGGCGAGGAACTTGATCAGCACACCGTGGATCGGGTGCGCCAGCTCGCTGCCGATGAGCACGAAGTTGCCCGTGACGTGCGCCATGAACAGGCCGAACAGCGCGACGAATCCGACGGTGTCGACATAGCCCGCGGTAAAGCCGAGCGCGCTGCTCGTCAGCAGAGGCCGGCTCATCAAGCATCCTCCGCGCTGTGCACTCCGGAATTCGCCTCGGGAGCGGCCCAGCGGCTCAAGCGTCCTCCTGCCGCTGCTTCAGATCGTCCCAGGCCACGAGGACGAAGCCCCCAATGAGCCCGATGTGCTCGAAGAACGCATTGGCGGCCATGAAGCGCTCCGGCGGCACCATCTCCCAGAAACGATTGGCGAGGAAGCTGGCGAACAGGGTGAAGCCCGCGAGCATCAGCGCACCCGCCCAGCGGTAGATGCCGGTCAGGATCAACACCGAAGCGCCGATCTCGACCACGATGGTGAGCACGGCCAGCGGCGCGGCGGGCGCGACGCCAAAGTGCTGCAGCTCCGCGACCGCGCCCGCGAAGTCGAAGGCCTTGGTCAGGCCGCCCTGCAGATAGGCCGCACACAGCGCCAGCAGCGCCAGCCAGCGCACCCTCACACTGCCCAGCAGGCGCATCCCAGTGCTCCCCAGAAGGACTTCAGATCGCCCGCAGGAATCGCGCGGGTTGCCGCTGCGAGGTGGTCGTGTCCGTGCACCGCGCAGGCACTGGCGCACGCGCACGAGGCCATGGCCTTCCTGTGCAGCGCGGCCTGCATGGGCGCACCCTCCTTCTCGCCCCAGGCGCCGTAGCCGCCGAAGCGGCGCACCGGCGACCAGTCGGGCATCGGTGGCGGCGGCACATCCTGCTCCCAGCGGCGGAACTCGCCGGCGCCGTAGACCACCTTGCCGCCCACCAGGGTCAGCAGCGCGGTGGTGTCGGCGATCTCGCTTTCCGCGCAGGCGAAGAAGTCCCGGTCCGGCACCGTGAGGTCGGCGAGCAGCCCTTGCTTGATCACGCCTTTTTGCCCGACCTCGTTGGAGAACCAGGCAACCCTTTCGGTCCACATGCGCAGCGCCGTGTCGCGGTCGATGCAGTTGCGCTGCGGCGTGACCTGCAGGCCGCCCACGGTCTTGCCGGTGACGAGCCATGCCAGCGACACCCACGGGTTGTACGAGGCCACGCGTGTGGCATCGGTGCCCGCCGACACGTTGACGCCCTTGGCAATCATGCGTGCCACCGGCGGCGTGGCCTCTGCGGCGGCGGTGCCGTAGCGCTCGACGAAATACTCGCCCTGGTAAGCCATGCGGTGCTGCACCGCCACGCCGCCGCCGAGTGCCGCGATGCGGTCGATGGACTTCTCCGAGATGGTCTCGGCGTGGTCGAAGAACCAGTTCAGGCCCGTGAGGGGAATGTCGCGGTTCACGCGTTCGAACACATCCAGCGCACGTGTGATGGTCTCGTCATAGGTGGCGTGCATGCGCCAGGGCCAGCGGTTCTGCGCCAGGACGCGCACCACCTCTTCGAGTTCGCCCTCCATCTCCGGACCCATCTCGGGGCGCGGCTGGCGGAAGTCTTCGAAGTCCGCCGCCGAGAACACCAGCATCTCGCCCGCGCCGTTGTGGCGAAAGTAGTCGTCGCCCTGCTTGTACTTCGAGCTCGCGGTCCAGCGCAGGAAGTCGTCCTTCTCCTGCTTGGGCTTTTGCGTGAACAGGTTGTAGGCGATGCGCACCGTCAGCTGCCCTGCATCGGCCAGCTGCTGGATGACTTGGTAATCATCCGGATAGTTCTGGAACCCACCGCCCGCATCGATCACGCTGGTGACACCAAGCCGGTTCAGCTCGCGCATGAAGTGGCGCGTGGAGTTGACCTGGTACTCCAGCGGCAGCTTCGGCCCCTTGGCCAGCGTCGCGTACAGGATGGCCGCGTTCGGCTTGGCCAGCAGCAGCCCCGTGGGATTGCCCTGGCCGTCGCGCACGATCTGGCCGCCTGGCGGCTCGGGCGTGTCCCTGGTGTAGCCCACGGCGCGCAGCGCTGCGCCGTTGAGAAGGGCGCGGTCGTACAGGTGCAGGATGAACACCGGCGTGTCGGGCGCCACCGCGTTGAGTTCTTCGATGGTGGGCAGCCGCTTTTCTGCAAACTGGTGCTCGGTAAAGCCGCCGACCACGCGCACCCACTGCGGCGCCGGCGTTACCGCGACCTGGTGCCTGAGCATGCCCATCGCCTCGGCCAGGCTCTTCACGCCGTCCCAGCGCAGTTCCATGTTGTAGTTCAACCCGCCACGGATGATGTGCGTGTGGTTGTCGCACAGGCCGGGCAGCACGCGGCGGCCCTTGAGATCGATGACCTTCGTGCTCGATCCGGCGAAGGGAAGGATGTCCGCGTCGTCGCCCACGCGCAGGAAGCGGCCGTCCTTGATGGCCACCGCACTGGCCACCGGAGTCATGCGGTCCAGCGTCGAGATCGCGCCGTTGTGAAGGATGAGGTCGGGAAGTGCCGACTTAGTCATGGTGAGGTTCTCCGGGGGTTTTGCATTGGGGCAATTGACCGAACATGTGCGGCTTGACCTGGTCGTCCATCCACGAGGCCGTCTGCTCGGTCTTCAGCGTCTGCCTGATGAGCGGCGGGATCTGCTCGCCCACCAGGATGCCGAGCAGACCGACCAGCGCGATGATGGGCGGCGCCGGCGACCGGACGTCGAACAGCGCGTAGATCACGCCGACGAGCAGTCCAAGGGCGAGAGAAGCGATGTAGGGCTTCATCAAGAGTTCGTCCTAGTAACAGCAAAACTGGTTGCGACAGCGGTCCAGGCCAGAAACACCGCGGGACCGGCTTAGCCGGGCCGCTGGTGTTGCCCCCTTGCAAAGGGGGTTGGCGGAATCGCACGAAGTGCGTGTAGCCTGGGGGATGTCCTAGTTTTCGTGCCCGCCGAACATCGTCTGCGCGTAGATGACGCCCAGGCCGTAGGCGCCGCCGTGGGTCTTGGCCAGGCCCGTGGTGAAGCCATAGGTCTCGGCGCGTGCCCAGTCGCGCTGCAGCTCCAGCAGGTACTGCAGCGACGTCATGGGGCGCGCGCCCGCCTGCACCATGCGCGTGACGGCGCGCTCGTGCGCCTCGGTGGAGACATCGCCGCATGCATCGGTCACGATGTAGACCTCATAGTCCTGCTCCAGTGCCGACAACGTCGGCCCGACGATGCAGACCGAGGTCCACAAGCCGGCGAACACGAGGCGATCCTTGCCGATGCTGTTGAGCTGCTTGACGACGTTGGCGTCCTCCCAGGTGTTCATCGACGTGCGATCGATGAGTTTCTGCCCGGGAAATGGCTCGGTGACTTCCGGGAACATGGGCCCGGAGAAGCTCTTCTCGGCAACGGTGGTCAGCACGGTGGGAACCTTGAACCCTGCCGCGGCGCGGGCGATCAGGCCTGCATTGGTGCGCAGCGTGACGGCGTCGATGGATTTCGTGGCGAAGGCCATCTGGGACTGGAAGTCGATCAGCACGAGCGCATGGTCGGTGGGCTTGAGCAGCGTGAAGCCGGGGGTGGGTTTGCCGATGATGGACATGGGATTGTTCCTTTTCAAGAAGTGATGGCCGTGTAATGGCCGGGGCGGTTGAAACGGCAGGCCGCCAGGCACTGTCGCGGTCTGATGAGAAGTCTGAGCGAACGCAAGCGATCCGGGATCTTTCCTAGGGAACAGATCGGGCACGACCAGAGGTTGTGCCTCTTTTCAGGCGCGGCTTGAATGCGTGACACTGAACGACTCGATTCCCTCTATCGCTGTCAGTTCGCGGACGATCCGGCTCATCGCGTCGGTGTTGCTCACCGTGCCGCCGATGATCAGGCAGCGCAGTTCGAAGCGTCCCCGGTTGCTGGTGATCGTGAGACTGTCCGGCGGAATGCTCATGCCGCGCGCGGCCAGGAAGCGGTGGATGAGATCTGGCTGAGGCGTGTACCCGTCCTTGAAGCCGATCGTCCCGGCAATGGCTGCCCGCGCGGGCAGCAGGCGTTCGACTCGCGGCACGATCGCCATGGTGATCACGAAGAGTGCAGTGAGTCCGATGGCGGGCAGGTAGAACCCCACGCCGACCAGGATCCCGATGGCCGCGGAGCCCCAGATGGAGGCGGCCGTTGTGAGCCCGCGCACGTTCATGCCGGTCTGCACGATGATGCCCGCGCCCAGGAAGCCGATGCTGGTGAGGACGCTTCCGATGACACGCGTCGGATCCCCGCCGGCAGGATCGTGCGCGGTGCCCCAGTACCACAGCGATGGATAGCCGGCCAGCAACGTGATGGCGCACGACGTAACGCAGACCAGGCAATACACCTGGCTGCCAGACGCACGGCCGCTGAAGTAGCGCTCATAGCCGACGACCCAGCCGAGCAGCAGCGCGCCCGCCATGTGCGCCACGATCCACGGCCCTGCCGTGTGCCAGGCGGCGGACATCAGATGAGCACGTCGAGCCAGAGCCAGACGTGCCCGACCATGGCGAGGAGCATTACAGCGGCCAGCGAGACCGCGAGCAGGGCCCGGCGCACCTTGCGCGCAACATCGTTCGAAGAGTCGTAGTCGACAGGTGAGGGGTGATGCAAGTCCATTGCCGCAAAGGATCAGGTCCGCACGCCTTGCGCGCATCGGCCCTTGCGCCGGCTTTCGGCTGTTTCCTTGGGAAGACTCCACGGCCTGGTCGCCCTTGCCAGCCCCCATCCAGAACGCGAGAGCGCGCGGGAGGAGACGCCGGTACCCCGATGAGGGGATACCGCCTCGCATGTTCGCGCAGCAGACTGCGGTGTCTGAAGCCATTTCCAGGAGTTCCTTGTATGCGTTGTATTGCTTTTATTCGTCGCACCTCCATTGCAGTCGCGGTGTCGCTGATGGGTGTCGCTGCACCCGAGGCGTTCGCTCAGGCAGACTCGGCGGCCCTGTCGCGCGCCGAGGTCAAGGCAGAAACCCGAGCTGCCGA
>Ga0307515_10024699_pt1 | contig 10448 bp, 12 predicted proteins | sample 17_EM_MG_FD_194513 | JGI IMG/M metagenome (GOLD analysis project Ga0307515, IMG submission 194513) | Populus trichocarpa ectomycorrhiza microbial communities from riparian zone in the Pacific Northwest, United States - 17_EM | ecosystem: Host-associated > Plants > Roots > Unclassified | place...
TATCACCTTATATATTTACGCAAATCTATTGTGTGTGCTTGTGTATTTTATTTTATTTTTCTCTTAATATTATTGGATGATTTTGGTAGCCAAGACCAAGTTATTTCACTATATATATATATATATTAAAATTTCTTTATAAATTAAAATTCATATAAATTAAATTACATGGATGTAAAATGAGGGATGTATAATGAGGAGGATTATTATACTTACGTGCCTTGTATTTCTTGAACTAATATATAAATATCATAATAGACTTCATTTATTTAGTGATTTTCTCCATGACAGTGGTACATATATATACCCATCACTACCATAAATTAATTAATTTTTTATATTAAAATATTAATATAATAGCTTTACAAGGTTAGTTTTATTTGTTAACTAATAATTGATCCAAGCTTCTTCTTCTTTTTTTACTATTGTCCCTGACTTTTTCTTTTCAACAAAATGTTTTTTTCAAGTTCTAAACTATTAATTAGTTAAGCAATTAACCTCTTATTCTTTATATTTTAGAAATGTTTCCTTCATTTTTGTTATTTGTTTCATTATCTAATTTTAGTTTTATTTATTTATAATTAGTTATTGAAAATATCAGGGTTTATAATAATATATGAGTAATATTATATGCTAATGGATATGAATTGAAATGAGTTTTGATGAATTGATACGTATTTTGCTATAATTTTCATATGAAAAATGATGGTGACGAATTTACTAGTGATTAAAAATGAAGTACAGGACAACTCAAAAAATTAGGGACATAATAGATAAATTAAAAAGAAAACATTTAATATTTATGTTTAATTCACTTTTACAAAACAACAAGTCAGCAAGAGTAGCATCAATTTATGACAATCATTTTAAGCTATGATTTTAGATGTTATGTACTATATGTCAGCATATAATTGTTGTCAATAACTTTCCTAGTTCCTGGAAGATTTATGAATAGATAAATGAAAGTGTGTTGTATCTATTAAGAAAGATATTTTTAATGAGATTAAAAATAAAATCATTATAAAGCAGTTTTAAAATATAAAATCTTGAAGAGAACAATTATAATATAATTTTTTTTTATTTTAAAAATATTCTTAAATTAATTTTACTTGACTTGAGTTGGTACATATATTTCAAATTAATCTCTTTATATAATACGTGTCTGTATAATAAATAATATCAAATATTAATTAGTAATTTGCCCCCTCATTTAAAAAATTCTAGCTCCGTCACTAATAACAGTGGTACATACATACATACATACATACATGTATGTATGTATGTATACCCATCACTACCATGATCAGGCTATTACATATAGATATATCCTAATTAAGTTTAATAGGCTCATTTCGGTCGGTGGGAAGCTTGACCTTTGATAATTAGTATTTAGTCATCACTCATGAAAAAAGCAAACATGAAGGTGTTGTTTGTCTAATCTTTTTTATATGTATTCTTAAATTATTTTTTAAAAAATATTTTTAATTTAAAAATATGTTAAATATTGTTTAATGTTTTCTAATAATTTTGATGTATTAATATAAAAAATAAAAAAATATTTTAATATATTTTTAAATAAAATATTTATTTTAAAAAAACTCTGAACTATAATCTCAAATACCCTAAAAATTCATTAGACTTCGGATAAGGGTTTATTATAGACTATGGGTCGATAATATTCCAACAAAGAATTAAACTATTTTCTTATCTATTTATAAGAAAATATGGTTTTGATAATTTAATTAATTTTTTTATAACCTGATATATTTTTTAATTAATCAATGGGTTTCATAACTCAGCAATATCACCTTATATATTTACGCAAATCTATTGTGTGTGCTTGTGTATTTTATTTTATTTTTCTCTTAATATTATTGGATGATGATTTTGGTAGCCAAGACCAAGTTATTTCACTAATATATATATATATATATATCTTCTGATGAAATAGAATTATATATTTGTAGAGAAGCGGCCAAACCCATAAAAGCTTAGGAATAATAATAATAATAATAATAGTAATAATAAATATCATCTTGCACTCCAATTCTTTGTCTTTTGTATTTTCCACCAAGAGATTGAACATACTTCTCGCCGACCCCCTTTTCTCTTGGTGTGAATAATCAACAGTGACCATGAGTGAAGTTTCTCCGACCAGAGAAACCTCCATGTATGTTCTTTTACTATGCTTTCCATTCCTTTTTATCCCTTCTCTTTCTTCTCCTCGATGGAGAAGTATGGAGAAATGCTCATGAAATTAAATGAGCACTTTCTATATATGCAGCTAATTCTGGATATCAAGCTAGGGTTTTAAGTTCTGATCTTTCCCTATCCTTCTTAGATTCTATTATATATATTATCAAAGCTACTATGAGATCCATCCATCCATCCATCCAATGTATGTGTTTCTCTTAAAATTCGAAGCAAGACTTCTTTCTTCCTCTTCTTCTTCTTCCTCTTCCTCCTCCTCCTCCTCCTCCTCCTCTTCTTGAATTAGCAATAGGGACATGATTTGATCTCGAGAACTCTTTCATCTCACTACTTGTAAGCAATACTGTGAAAAAATCTTTCTGATTATCGAAGAAAGAGCTAAGTTAGTGTTTTTTTAATTATATTTATTGGATTCCATCCATATATATATATATATAGATCTAGATCTTTAAGAGCTAAAAACACAGTTTGATTATTTTTTCTCTCCCAAGATTAGTTTGTGTTGATTTCCTGGTGCATATATAATTAAATCCAATTTCCTGGTGCCAAAAAATTTATTTATTTTTTTAAGGGAAAAGAAAATGAAATCTAGCCTCATGATGTAAACACAGCTAGCCGTCGCAAGCTCGTCGATATCAACGTCCCCACCATGATTATTATATGCAATAATGCACTTTCAGTTTTATTAAGATCGATGAACTCTTCACTACTGCGGTGATTGTTTTTCATTCTTTAGCTAACAATAACCATTTTGCTTTCAGTACTTGATGCTTCAACTATATATATATATATATTTATACTAAAGCAACTAATTAAATCACTCCATGCTCTATATATGTATAATCATTAATCAAGGGAAACTGAGGAGGACAAAGAAGAGCAGCAGCAGCATACAGATCGAGGAAGGCGGAGATTGGTGCTGCCGGAAGATGGGTTTGAATGGAAGAAATATGGCCAAAAGTTCATCAAAAATATTGGAAAATTCAGGTATAGATACGTTGAATTTTCTATGCATGTTGTATGTGTTGCATCTTTCTCTCTACATACGAGCGCGAGTGATATATATATATAGGAGTGTACAGTTTTGTGTGTATATATTGATCATCATACATCAAGGGGTTCTTCCTGGCAAATTATATGTGGAAGGTAAGATTTGAACCCGAACTATATTCGCTACGTCCTTGTTGCTGCTGCTTCTTGTTAATTTAGGTTGCATTTGATTAGCATTTTAAAATTAAAAAACAAATACTAAAATTAAGGAATAAAGAGTTGAAAGAATATTGATGATAGAAATAAATCTACATCCATAATAATTTTTTAGTAATTTTTTGTTATTTTAAAATATAAAAGATATTTTCTAATATATCTGAATTATTTTTGTATTTTTTATTTTGAAATGGTAAGTATAGATTAAATTAATACATATAAATTTCCTTGTACAAATTAATATATATGGCCACGCCGGCAGCTTGTAATTAAGATACATAGCACGCGTGGTGCAACCAGCTATATATATATAAAATTAGAAGGGGAAGGGGGAACCTCTGATTAACGTTGTCCATATATATATATATATATAAAATTAATAATCACCTCCTCCTGCAGTTCTCAATTTCACATCAGATGGATGGATGCAGGAATTTTATCAACGAGCTGGCCCGTAACAATTCATGCATTAATTTTCAATTAATATATATATTCCTTTTGATATGAGCAAATATACATCAAATGATACTTACGCCTACCTACTTTGAAGAAGAATAATTTGATATGAATAAATCAACAACAAACATGAATATTAATTATATAGAAGAAATTAAATGTCTGAAATATATATTAATTAGGAGCCTAGCTAGCTAGCTGATTGCGTGTGTTAATTAATTAGATGCATGAGATTGAGAATTAATCCGCTAGCTAGGTATGTAATAATAAGTGCTAATTATGTATGTATGGAGGTTAATACATATAATTAATGTCCTTATTAAAATGAATATTGTTCTATATATGAATATAATAGAAGTGACAACTGACATGCATGGTTATATTAATTAATTAATTAATTACAGGGGCTATTTTAGATGCCAGAAGCGAAATTGTATGGCGAAGAAGAGAGCAGAATGGTCCAACCCAGAAAACCTTCGAATAGTATACGAGGGATCACACAGCCATGCCTCGTCTACACAAGATTCTTCTTCTGCTTCCTCACAAGGGACTCCTTCTTCCTCAGCTGCAAACCAGTACAACTTGTACACTCAATTCTTTGGAAATCAACCGGCTTCAAGCACGCACGATCAAGATCATACTTGATTCATCTTGCTGACTACTCCCTAGCTAGCTGCTCCCATCATTTGATTTCGCTGCTCATTGATCGATCATGTAATTAAGCGCTGTAAATATGCCATAATTCTTGACTACTTGCTGGGTTCTGGAAAACTTGATAAGTAAATAAGCCAGGCAGGAAGGATCGATGTTATTAAAGTAACAAGAGCGAGGAAAACTTTCAATTACAGTGTTCAAGGCCACACGCTACTTTCTTGCTTGCTATTAAAGCCCAGTTGTTCATGGGCTTGGCTGAATGAATTCTTGTGGTCTTATGGTGGCTCTCTTGTAAATACGTGAATCGAAGACTATAATTGAATTTAATAATAGGATAGGATAGAAATTCATTCCAATCACCTGTATTCTACAATATCAATGGTTCTAGAGTGTTCTAGTGCACGACAAATCAAACGGCATCAAGTTTCAAACAACGGTCTAGATTCGCTGAAAGTGGAACTGTCAAGACGAAATCCCAAATACGACCACCCTTCCATCGTTTAAAGAAAGAGAAAACCCTTTACAAGAGAGTGCAAAGAGAGTGTCCATAAGAGAAACCTACATACCCTTACCTAGCCACCATCGCCTCTTATCCATTAAACCCCCTTCTCCTAAACCCTGTTCCACCACCACCGGCCGTTCCACTTCTCTGTAAGTTCTCAGACCCGCTTCTTCTTCTTCCCCCGTCTCCTCTGCCTTTAGTGTGATAAAAGTTTCAATCTTTAAACTGTTACTCATCTTCCTTTTCTTCTTTTTGCATGCCAATCATGGTAGCTTATCAAAACTTAGTTCCTGCTGTTTTGATTCATGAAGGGAAATGAGTTATTTTAATTATGCTGTTTCATGCTTACTGTAATGCAATTTCGTTAGAAATCCACCTGTTCCTGCAGGTCTTATTGGTTGGTGATTCAAATTAGTTGAATAAATAAACTTTTTGTTGTTTGGTTCTTAATTTGTGATTCTGTGAGTTATCTAGTTCACCACATAGCTCTATTGCTTCATGGGAACTTTGTTGCTGTAGTCACATGAATTTAGCCTGGAAGAGAATTTTAGCTGGAAAGTATAACGATTAAAACCTATGTGAGCTTAGAAAAAACAATCCTTATAGAAATTCATTATTCTTTTGTTTGTTTTGCTATCAGGTATTAAATAATAAAAATGGCATCAACGTTTACTGCCATGTCCTCAGCTGGAACCTTGGCTGCTCCTAATGCCCGTGCCCTGGATAAGAAGTTTGCATTTTCTTCAAACAAGTTGTCATCTTTTGCTTCCATTTCTGCAAGTCGATTTGGTAGACCACAGAATGTAGTTCTACCAAGATCGCGTTCTCTCAAGGTTAATGCGGCCAAGGAGCTTCATTTCAACAAGGACGGGTCAGCAATTAGGAAATTGCAAGTGAGTTTTGGGTTGCTGGTTTTGTTCAGTATTTGCCTCTTGTTGCAGCGTGTTTGTATGATTTAATCTGCCTTTTGCTTACCAGATTTGTTCCTTTATTGCAGACTGGTGTGAACAAGCTTGCAGATCTAGTTGGGGTTACCCTTGGACCTAAAGGCCGGAATGTTGTTCTTGAGAGCAAGTACGGTTCACCTAAAATTGTCAATGATGGTGTGACTGTTGCTAAAGAGGTATGCTTTATCTTGATTGTTTGTCTCTTTGATAACTTGAACATGAGATTTCTATCCTCTTGTCTCATTTTTTCGGAACAATATTTGCAACTACAAGATGCATGCTAGAAATTGTAGTCGTAGCTATCCAATTCAGATGAGGCAATCTATCTATGTGGCATTCCCCTATATGTTATTTTGTTACTCCAAATAATATTCATGAGCTTTTAGTGGCTTTCTCTAGGCATGACGATTATTAACAGGATGCTTTACCTTAAATTTCCAGGTTGAATTGGAGGATCCAGTTGAGAACATTGGTGCTAAGCTAGTGAGACAAGCTGCTGCCAAGACAAATGACTTGGCTGGTGATGGGACCACAACATCTGTTGTTCTTGCACAGGGCCTAATTGCAGAAGGTGTCAAGGTTGGTATGGTGGTTCATACAATATATTCTGTGAAGATATGTTGAACGTGTCAATCTCACCCGTTGTTTTTCTTACAGGTTGTGGCGGCTGGTGCAAACCCTGTTTTAATCACTAGAGGCATTGAAAAGACCACAAGAGCTCTTGTAAATGAACTTAAATTGATGTCAAAAGAGGTATGTAAAGTCAGTTAGACCATGCTTGTGGGTAATTATCATTATGGAACTGCGACCTTTGTATATATGTATTGAAGCGCAGAGAAAGGACAGAGTGGTTATAATTTGGGTTTGCAGGTTGAAGACAGTGAACTTGCAGATGTGGCCGCTGTTAGTGCAGGGAACAACTATGAAGTTGGGAATATGATTGCGGAAGCTATGAGCAAAGTTGGTAGGAAGGGAGTGGTGACTCTTGAAGAGGGAAAAAGCGCTGATAATAGTCTCTATGTCGTTGAGGGAATGCAGTTTGACCGTGGTTATATCTCACCTTACTTCGTCACTGATAGTGAAAAAATGGCTGTTGAATATGATAACTGCAAGGTATGTGGTCACAGCTAGTCAAGCGAGCCTTTGCAGTTGATTTTTCCTGCTGCGTTGACAATTTCATATGTTTTGGTGCAGTTGCTTCTTGTTGACAAGAAAATAACAAATGCTAGAGATCTCATTGCCATTTTGGAAGATGCAATTAAAGGTGGATATCCAGTTGTAATAGTTGCTGAAGACATTGAGCAAGAAGCTTTAGCTACTCTTGTTGTCAATAAGCTTAGGGGTGCTTTGAAGATTGCTGCCCTCAAAGCTCCTGGTTTTGGGGAGCGGAAGAGCCAGTACCTTGATGACATAGCTATTCTGACTGGAGGTTAGGGTTCTACTTAGAATTCTTTGCTTTCTATCTGATTTTATTTTTGTTCATGGTGATCTGCTATCATGTTCTCTCAATGTGGATATGAATGCCTTCCTTACTTGTTTGCTGTGGAGTGGATATGAACGTACACCATTGATATTAGTATTTTTATTTTGTTGATGTTGAGAGATTTCTTTCATTGGCTTTCAGGAACTGTTGTTAGAGAAGAGGTGGGGCTTGCCTTGGACAAAGTAGGCAGTGAGGTCCTGGGACATGCTTCTAAAGTGGTTCTTACCAAGGATACAACCACCATTGTTGCTGATGGAAGCACCCAAGAAGCAGTAAATAAGAGAGTTGCACAGATTAAAAATCTTATTGAGGTGTCGATTCTCCTTGCCTTTCACTCCCAACAAAATGTTGGTGTTTTTATTTTTTCCCTCTAGTAGTAGTTTATTGTTGCTAAATGCAAGATATAAAAATGCAGGCTGCTGAACAAGACTATGAAAAGGAGAAGCTCAATGAAAGAATTGCAAAACTGTCAGGTGGTGTTGCAGTGATACAGGTAATTTTTCTATCACTCACAAAACAGAGACACAAAACAGTGTAGATTGTATCTTCACTTAAATGGACGTGCTTTTTGAATGCTTAAGGTTGGAGCACAAACCGAAACAGAGCTTAAAGAAAAGAAACTGAGAGTTGAAGATGCTCTAAATGCAACCAAGGTAATTTTTCTCATGCCACTGTCCTCTGTATTGTTCTTATGTTCCAGGTAAGTTGTTTGGACTCAAATCATTCTTTATCTCAATGGTTTTCAGGCTGCCGTTGAGGAAGGTATTGTGGTTGGTGGTGGATGCACCCTGCTGAGACTGGCATCAAAGGTGGATGCCATCAAGGACAGCCTTGAGAATGATGAAGAAAAGGTAATTTGCCAACATTTTAGGAATTCATTGAATGTTCTGTAAAGGAGGAACTCGTGGGAACTCAGTAGTGATCTATTTTTGCTCCATGTAAAGGTTGTCGCCGAGCTGATTAAAAAGTGCTTTGCCTCAATTGTTTTTGCTTGATTACAGGTCGGAGCAGACATTGTAAAGAGAGCTCTGAGCTACCCCTTGAAATTAATAGCCAAGAATGCTGGTGTTAATGGGAGTGTGGTCAGCGAGAAGGTACCTAACTTTGCCAATGTCAAATTATGGTACTGTGTGTGGTCCAGGACTACCTGCAGCTAAGATAATTGCTTCTTCTTTTAGGTGCTCGCAAGTGACAATCCTAAGTTTGGATACAATGCTGCAACTGGAAATTATGAAGATCTGATGGCTGCTGGAATCATCGATCCAACGAAGGTGAGTTACTATGTGGATTTATATCGGGGGGTTACAACTTGTGATTTGCTTTCAGTGGAAAAAGTTTCTGTTGGCTCTGATAACTGTGTAGTTGGATTTAAGAATAAGATGTAGTTGGGTTTAAATATAAGATTTGGGAATCCTGTCCTTTTCAGAGTGGTTCAACTAGTTAGTTGTTTGGGGATTTTGTTTCAAAACTAAATACGGAAATCTTCATTCAGGTGGTCAGATGTTGCCTGGAGCATGCATCATCCGTAGCAAAGACTTTCTTGATGTCAGATTGTGTAGTTGTTGAGATTAAGGAGCCCGAATCAGTGCCTGCTGGCAACCCCATGGACAACTCAGGTTTGTTCTTCTGAACGATGAAACTAAGTGGAATTCTGCTGCGGGTGTTGTTCTTCCACTGTTAAGTGCTGTGTTTCTCTAGTGACTTGCCTAACCAAGTCTCTGTTCTCTCGCCTTGTTGTTACAGGATATGGGTATTAATAAGGCTGCTGTGCAAGACATAACGAGGAGCAAATAAAATCAGCCCCCCTCATATTAGCAATGATGTTTAGCTTGATGATGGTAATTTTTTTTGTTTGTAAATCTGATTACCGGTGCTGGTAGAAATTAAGTTTTCTGGTGAGAGTAGCTTGCCGGGATACGGCATGTATTATTGACCTGCAATTATTTGTACAATTGCGCAATGATTTTGAACCATCTCATGAGCTACAAGTTTCATCGTTGCTCATAATACTCCTTCAGCCCCCTCCCCGATTGCCAAATCTGATGGTCTGTTGATATCACCATAAATGGTTGGTCTTAGTTCGTTGTAGTGCCAATAAATACCTGGATTCTTTCGGCTCCGTTCTCGTGAATTGTGGAGGTAGTAAAGTTATGCACAAATAACTTGATGGTGGCGATCATAATAATAATACGGAGGCATTAATTAGATTAGGGTAGGTGGCAATATAAATAGAGCCATCTGCCACTATGATCTAGATCGGCATGCCCCAGGGGAGGGTAAAGACAGGTGCGCATGTATATGCAGAGACAGGGTTTCAAGGCGGGGCTCCAACAACAATGAAACCAAGGCATGGTTATGAGCATCCACTTGCCTGAACTTTATCATCCACTATTGTTTTGGCGATGGTAAAGAAGGAACAATATAAATAATGTGAAGGATGCAATATATGTATGAAAATAATAATCAGTTTAATGGTAACGTTGGCAATAGAGGAGGAGGAGGAGGAGCAGTAATAATAAATTCTGTTATAACAGTTAATGATGGATCCGAACTCCCCGCCACTCCTACGGTGGTTTCATTGTATTATATTGTATTTATTTATTGACCCCTTACTTACTACCTTCATCATTATTATTGCTTACTTCCATTAATCTCAGAAAAGAAATAAAAATGACATTTCAGTATGCTATTTTTTGGTGTCGTCTCCATCCATCCATGTATGTGCATAGCCAAGCCATAGGCATAGTCATAGTCATAGTTTAGAGCCCTGCTGCAAGTACTAATATCCCTTTCCTGTTTTTCTTACGGAATTATTTATTTTTCATGTTACTCCATTGCATTCATTCACAAGAGCAAATCCTCTTTTTATTATTATTTTATTACAAAATTATTTGCTCACTCCACGGTAGATTCTTGTTTAAGGTTCATATTTCTAATTATTATGATTATTATTATTTTGGGAGGAGTCTGAATCATGATCCACGTATGT
>Ga0307515_10024700_pt1 | contig 10448 bp, 6 predicted proteins | sample 17_EM_MG_FD_194513 | JGI IMG/M metagenome (GOLD analysis project Ga0307515, IMG submission 194513) | Populus trichocarpa ectomycorrhiza microbial communities from riparian zone in the Pacific Northwest, United States - 17_EM | ecosystem: Host-associated > Plants > Roots > Unclassified | place...
AAAATAATTAGTTTATTAAAAATAAAAAATTAACTAAATTAAATATTAAAAATAATAATTATTTATGTATATACAAACCTTGAACTTTCTGAAATAAATATCAATCATAGGCTTCCATTCAGGATTTTTGAAAAACTAATTCTATTTAAATAAAGACACTTCCATCGATGATTTCTACGTCGATGTTATCGGGCGAGATACCTTAACATTTGTAAACCTGAATTTCAATTCGTTCAATAAAATTAAGAATTCAGGCTTTATCCAGTGTTGTTTAATTTCTTATCATGCAGGAAAGGAAAACTAGCTTGCATATTGTGGTCGGACTTACACTAAGCAATATAATTCTTAGTGTATACATTCTACTCAAAATGGATACCTGCTCTGTGAGTCTCACTTGCACTCATCGAGCTTGCGTTGAGGGAGGGTGCTTGAGATGCCTTGTCATGGTTGGCATCTAGTGGCATTACTTGCTCATGTTCGTCTCTGTCTTTACTAATCTTCTCTTCATCGTCTAAATAAATTTGATAAAAAACAAATAACATTATCACTATATATTATTTTTTTAAAAAAATTCAATAGCATCTCTCTTAGACTAAAACCTACCTAAAATTTAAAAACCTGTAAATATGCATCAATAACTTATGCTGCAAACTAGTATATTTTATTTTTTAGACTAAAACCTACCTAAAATTCAAATGCTACTGAAAGAAAATCATACACAAAATGTAACATGCTAATAATAAAATCAAGCATATACACAAAATTCACATAATCGTAAATTTTACTGAAGAACTAAGTCCATCAATATAAAATAGTGGCAAATTCCTATAACTTTTTTCCAACTCTTTAAAACTCTTCGAGGGACTAAGTTCATCGGTAATTCCTTCATATAAAATAGTGGCAAGGTTCTTTAATTTTTTTCAACTCTCTGGAACTCTCCGAGGGATTATGTCTATCGATAATTCTGTTGGTATTTCACATTCCGTCAGTATTTTTATCGGTATAGAACAATTTTTTTTCCTTAATAATTTTATATTCCTTGTCTATCCAACCTGCAAATGTAGTAAAATCACAATATATTAACAGAAATTGTGTTAACAATAGTTCATTATAAAGAAAAAACATATAGAAAAATTATATTAACATCAATTTCATTAAACATTGATTTTTACATATAAAGTCACTTCAAATTATTTTTATCCAAAATCGTCTTCTTCTTCAATTTTATCATCGTCATGTCCATCATCTTCTTCTTTATTAAATTAAAGCTCGTCGATGTTATTATTTTTATTGATTTTTGTATATCCATTGATTCTTAAAATGTTGTTTAGCTCTTTAGCATTAACAGCAACAAAAATATTTTTAGTAATATGAAAATTTAAATTTTTTTCTACGCTGGTGTAGACACAATGTCTTAAAATGTTAAAAGACATTGTCTCCCACGATAACTTCATTGTTAGCAGTGAATGAACTGACACCTTAATTATTTCCATTATGGACCGTAGCTGTTTGTTTTGGTTTTCCATATTAATTGAAGACAAAAGCAGGAAAAAACAGAAGAAAATTAAATAAAACCTTTTTGTGGTTTATCATATGCGGGCCTTCATAAATTAGGCGTATAAAAGTTTCCCAATCTTGAAGAAGATAAGGTGTGAGTGTCTTTGCTTGTATATATCGTGGCATATATCAACTTGGTTTTATTCTTTATTACTTCGTGGCCATCAACTAATATATAGTTTTTGTTCGTGTATTTGGAGGCAAACAATGAGGAGCATCACTTCCAAGTTATGTGGGGTGGTGTACTCTAATTAATGTAATTAATAAGCAGATATTTATGCCTAATCACGAGAAGCTTTATGCATGACATGTTTCGGTATATAATGATGCTAGCATTAGGAATGGTCAGGTGGTAAGATATTAATTAAAAAGACAAATATCTTTTTATTAATATATAAATATATAATTAATTGAGAATCTCGAGTTAACAGGTTTTTATATATATATAATTTAGCTTTGAAAATGAGCATATAGTCTAGAAATGTATCTATAATATAAAAGAAAAAAAAAATGATGAAGCTAGCAAGTGATGACCCGGGACTCAGTTTGATTATTTTATGATAAAATATCAACTTGATTTTTAAATAAGTATTAGTAGTAGGAGTACTTGGTGTCAATTTAATTAGTGAATTAAATCTTACTAGTTGGCAACTAATTAAAATAAATGTAGCTAACCATGATTAATGATTAATGCGGTTTAATGGAATGTGAGCCGTACAACATCGCCGAGGAATCTTATTGGATCAAGGCCTCCCAAGTCCCACCTCAATATAGGGGTGATACCACTTATAGCTGCATTTAGGTGTCAGTGCATGTGCTCAATAAATAGAGTTGTCACTGCACCCTTTTTTTTTTTTTGTTGACTGAGGTGAGGGGTGTCACCGTGTCACCACCTATATATATATATATATATATATATATATATATATAGAGTCCAGTTAATATCACACAGATTCCATTCCATGACAGCCGTAAAGAGTACTTTCTCTATTTGAAGTTTTTAACCACCGGAACTTGTAAATGAATTCTTTGGAATTGCAGCACAACCCTATTTTTGAAATTTATTTTCTTACTTTTAAATTATTTTTTATGTGTGATTTTGTAATGTTTTGATATAATGATATTAAAAATAAATTTAAATAAATAAAATATATTATTTTAATGTATTTTTAAATAAAAAATACCGTAAAAAATAAGATTTTAACATGTCCAAGCCGTTCAGGCATTCTTTTCATGGCGGTAAAAAACTCGTCACAGAAAGGGAGGTCTGGCAAGACCAGACGATACCAAATTATGCGCAATGGAGCTAGCTGTGGTTTGTAGTTCAGATATCAAGCATAGATATTTGTTTTGGGTACTGTGGGGCTTCTTAATTATTCCAATATTCAGTACTATAAAGTCGTGATGAGGAATTCAAGAGCATCAAGGACAGCAATGAAATGGCAAACGCTAGCTAGGTTATTCAAAGGAGAAGGGGGAGGGTCGAGGAGAATTGCAAAGAAACCAACAACCTGCAATCACATCCATGTTTCTCAAGCATTGAACAATATGGATCAGATCGCCACTTCCAGTTGGGAAACAACTCATTGGAGCACTATAAGAACGTCGTCCCCCGCCGGCCCCTCGCATCTCCTTCATGTCATCTGTGCACGGAGCAAGCAACACTTGTACTCTCCCCTATCATTTCAAAATTTATATCGCATCAAAATTGTGCCTCACCAGCACTACATGTGCCTGCCCCTACGTATCATCACCCTTGCGAGGCAAGGATTAGATGTGGGCTTTTTTGTTTTTTTGATTTTTTTGCCTTTTGTTATCGATCATGTTATTAGTTAGGTTCTATATATATATTCTCACCTTTGTCAAAATGGGTCTCTTTAATCCGAAGAAACGAATAATCCCAAGGCTTCCATTCGAAGGAAGACAACCATCGAAGCTGAGTTTCAAAGGAAGAATATTTTGGAGTCGGATCAGTTTTTCTTCATTTTCATTTACCACTCACAAGTATTTGATAGCATGTCGCTCTCATCTGACGGGGAAAGCCTTGATCTTGAGTGGACTTGGCCCATGGTAATTAAGAGCTTTGTTAGGCCTTCCATGATGTTAATTAAGACCTCGAGAGACACTATAGCTAGCTAGATGGAAGAATTCGTCTTCTTTTTCACTACAAGAAAACAAAACTAGTAGAATTAAGCATGAAAGATCTGTGATTACATCCTTAAAAAGCAAAACAAAAAACAGAGAGGAGACATCGATTGCTTAGGCACATGACCCACTTGAAATTGTGGTCAGGCTCGATCGATGATGTTATCAACAGAACCATGGTATTATTGATCAGTGGGGGTTTCCGGTGTGAATGGCAAATGATTATTTTGGACTTTCTTTACGAGAAATACATGAAATGCTAATCAATTGACTAAATGAACAATACAAAGACGTTAGAATTATTGCGTCCTTGAATTTGAATGATGTTTCATTTCAAAAAAAAATGCAGTTGCAATGTGGAAGCGCTTTCTTAACTGCAATTATGAAGGTGCGTGACCGACTTGTACCGTACGAGAAAGCCATCATCTTTTATTTTTACCACTTCCCATTTCTCTCTTTGTAATCAATCCTTGCTTCTGTTTCTAGCCAATTCAGAAGCACTTTTGTATTCCAATCGGTGGAAATATTCCGGGGCCCGCCGCAATCAATTTTTACAATAAAAGATCATGGTAACTCCCAATTTTCTCATCTGACTTGATGATGATTGAAGCGAAGATCTTAGTCTTTGTTGATTGGGTAGGTTTGCTTGGTAGAGATTTGTGTTGTTTATGAACTGTTGTCTTGTAGTTGTGTCCAGAGTATGTGTATTCTTGCATTTATATTAGTGGACTTACTCACCACCATTTTCTCTCGTCTTTTTTCAATATGTTTTCAATGAATATTACTTAATGAATACAAATTTCTTCTTTTTCAACATTCATGACCGTGCGCGCACACTAGTATATTAGTATGCTTTGTAACGGGTTAATAATAATTTTTTTTTAAAATATAAAAATAAAATAAAGAGTATAGAGAATATATTAAGTGTATTGAGTCTAACAACAATACCAAATCCAATGCTTTTAGGTTCGGTTAGAGGTGAAAAAAATCTTACCTTTTGAAAGTGATTTGAGTTTCGCTTTCAAGTTAGGCCCAACAACTTTTGGCATAGGAAATAGAAAAAAATATGCATCTAGTAGCACTTTTTAACTAAAAAATAACAAAGATAATGCTTTAATAACACTACAGTGTCGTCTATAATATAAAAAATTTATATTTATATTGTGATTCACAATGAAATAAATCTATCGGAAGGGGATATGATATGAATAATAGTATCATTAACATTGTCAATAATCAAAATCTAAAATTAAGTGTATGTTTAGTAACATTATACATGGTAATTGTAAAAGTACTTTTTAATTAAAGATAAATTAAAATAATATATTAAAACTATAAAAAAATATTAATTTAATAAAAAGATCGCAGAGAGAAAAACTTCCTTATTAATAACTCAAGAAAAGTAGCCATGAACAAAACTTTCTTTGCTTGGTACCATAACCCCCACAACTGCAACTACAGTACTGTAGTAAAATTTGTAATAACTTGAAGACAAATTATAATTAATAACGCTTCGATTTGCTAGGCGTTAAGTATTAAGTATTTGAAAATGTAATAATAATTATTTTTTAAAATATTTTTAATATTAAAATATATTAAATTTTTTTTAATATCAATATATTAAAATAGTATTTATTTAAAATAGATAAAAAAATAAATATTTTTTTAAAAAAATAGATTTAAACCTTAGAAAAAACAAACAGTAGGAGGATTTACAACTTACAACATCCAAATTTGTGGAGGGAGAGGCAAGTAAAAAAGAATCCAGTGGGAGGACAACCATCATTCATGTTCTATTATTCTTTCGCTTTTATCATTGACTAGTAAATTCAATATCCACCGATCCAATATTCTCCTGCATAAAGGAAGAAAGAGACATGATTTCGATCTTGAAGGTTTTTCTCCGAAATTGAAATCAAGGGAACTAGCTAGGTAATGAAGGTGATAGGAATTAAGAATAAATGATCTTCCCAAGTGGACATAAGTGCATCCCATGGAATCCTACTACTACATCCTCGCGCAACCCAGAAGTCATGAATAACACACTTGATTTCTGCAGGAGTAAATTAACCGATCAGATGATCGATGCAGTGGTTCTAAGCATGTTTATATATTGATATGTTGTCGTTTAGATGATGTATAGTCCATGTATTAATTGACCCTCTTGATTTCTTCATTAGCAAACCTGTTGGCGTATTGTAGCACCAATGATTATCACTGCAATAATAAAACGACGGGTGCATGCATGGTGAAGAAAGCAAAATCTACTTCTGCTAAAAAACATACGCATACATCCGCTCCTTCTCTGTCTCTCTCTCTCACACACACACACGCAAATGAAAAGAGCCTTGTTCATCATAATTCATAGCAAGTGGGAAAAAGGAAAAAAGTCATTCAAATGATGCAGTACTTTCGACTCCATCCCTCCAAACTCTTACCAGTGTATTTCTCTTCCATTTTGTCAGTCTTTCTCCTCTGACTCTTTCTGCCCAGGTTATCTGACTGTGCCAGTGACGATGACCAAAAGGGTAAATAAAATGGTGAGTAATAATTAATCCGACCCCAAACCTTCACTACTCCAAAACCCAATTTGGTCCGATCCTAAATCTTTTTGGAAAATGGAAACATAACCATCATTCAGCTAGTGAGAATATGTCCAAAACTAGTCCGTATCAGCCAATGACCTATGCAATTGCCAGTTGCCAAAGCCAGCCTCCCAAAATAATTTCAAGTGTATATGTACAAACTGCGAAAAACCCAGTTATGCCTCACATGTTTGCATCACTTTCTTGGGCTTCCACTCACAAGCTAGCACGAAGAGAAATATGACAGTTACTGATCAGTGTTATCCATAACAGGCTTTCTCAGCAATAACTTTTGTCTCAAATTTGGTCATAATCATAAATGTTCGATTTGACTGGTCTAACATTTCAGAGGCAATCAGGTGCAAGGTCGGTCCATGAAGCTTGAAGGTACATGGGTGAACAACCACGTAGCCTAGGGTGCCGTTCTATAAGCCTGCACCAGCCATAAAATGGTCAACATCAACAAACCCGTGCACCCTGCAGGCACGCTGGCCATGGTTCTTTCTGGCCATTAATTTATTTTAAAACTTGATCTGGGTGACGATGCAAGGAAACTTTAAATAATTGCCTCTCAAGTCTCCAAAGAGCAGTGCAAGAAGAGAGATTGCTTGTAATCTTATCATCTGCAACTCTAATCTTATTGTAAGATAGTGAAATGAAAACTTGGCCACGATATAGAAAATGACAGGGTTGTTTTTGTGGACTTAAAAAGTCGTAAAACTTGATGTTTCATGTCGATCGTAGTAGTACTGTAGGTGGGTTTCTATAGCCTATATATGCATAAAATTAATTAAAGTGGTGTGTAAACAAGGGTTTCTTTCTGTAAACTCTTGAAACGCCAATGGAGCGCTTTGGCACATTCAATCTCACTACACTCAATGCGATTGGGGCATTTGTGTTCCTAAAGAGTTAATTTAGGGTGCTTGATTTAACGGGAGAATCAAGAAATGGTAAATGAAGAAAGTAAAGCACATACAAAAGCAGCTGTTATTTTCGCAAATTGACAAGCTCCAACAGCATCTCCACAAAACCAAAACAAAATTACGTAATCATCAAACAGCAAGCTAGCAACCATCATTTTCGGTCAATCGTTAAGCTGGGGACCAGCCACAATGAACGACTCAATATAGACAAACATGAAAACAGGTCACAGATTCAAAGGGCTTAATTTCCATGGTAGGACCCTTCCATTAGCAGGCTAGATAGAGACCATCTTTAGATTCTACAGTAACAAAATGTGATTGCAACTCGAAACGAAGTGCAAACATATACAGAATTCAAAGAACGCATGTGCATATCTTTTTCAACAACAGCAATTAGAAATGGACTTAAGAAACAATAATGACACGGATCATGTTAAAACCACCATCCAGTATTCTACAACTTGGTTTTCTATACAACAAGCTAACATACAGTACAGTATATCCTTTTGATCGCCGTTGGTGTTACCAGATGTCAGTTTCGCATGTTAGCACCAAGCATTGAAGCTCTTTTTGCTTGGATGTGTTCCCTGTTTCCATCATGACACTCTAACAAAACAGTGATGCAACTAGAGAAGTTTCAACAATCGTTGTCAGCACTAATCTAGCAAGTTTACCATGTCCCTTTTCCCTGATTGACTAAAAGCAACACGAAATACATCAATCAATCAAACAACAAACATTACCTTATCGGATAGTGTTATCTTATCATAGCTAGATCAAAAAACAAAACAAAAGCAAGTCTTGCACTTGCATAAATCATTGAGCCAACTGCTTTCTAAACCTTTTCATTATCCTTTGGAAATACAATACTGAATACGTTACAGATCCTGCCAAGAGCCCCCCGCCCCACCCCCGCCCCCACCCACTTTTTTCTTTTTCTTTTTTTCCTCTTCGTTTTTGTTAATGAATGAAATCCCCAAATCTCTTCTGCAGCTAGAGGAGCAGTTCCAAGCAAATGCTTCTGCTTCAGGTTGTTACAACCAAACGAGAGCCATGCGAGACCTCAACTGCTCCATTGAGAATTACAAGAATTGAAGCAGCACAAGTCCAGCCTCCAGTTCCAGTTCAGTACTCACATCTGGGGTCTGCGTGGCGAGTTGAAAGTCTATTTTCCTCAACTTTGTAGGAAAAGGCATGTCAATTGTCATCACAAATAGTCCACCAACCATTCTGGGCCGTTATATTACCTTAACTGAAGCAAACTATGATTTAAGGGGCTGACCAAATTAAGCAAAGCTGGCAGGGTGCAGCAAGTTAAACCGGCTCACATGGCAGTCAAGGACAGTTGGGACGTTTTTGGGCCATCAATAACATTTACACAACATGGCCTTTTTTGAGCCTCCACAAGATGCATGCACAATTGTTCTGAGCCCTGAAAGTTAATGCACTCCTTGGCCTTCGCATCAGCATTATAGTGGGGACGCAAGAAGACTCGAAGAGTATATATATATATATATATATTTTTTTTTTTGCTTTGTTGCAACAGAAGCAGATTTGAACATATTTAATGCCAAGTACCAGTGAACCACTTCCACTAATTAATCACAGTATGATAATATTGTGGTGAACAACAATTGCATTCAGTCAAATTCAAGAGATTAGAGAATCATATTTAACGCCAAGTACCAATGAACAGTACAAATTGAGACAAAACAATGCTACGAATTAGTTTGGCAACATGGGCAAAAGCTAGCAACAGCACCTTCCAGTATTCTATGGTTTCAGTGAGCTCGCACCAATCATCTCAGAATTCTGGAGCTTCGTAGATACCTTGAATATGGATCTTGCATCAAGATAAATCCGGAAAGGTCCATCTTATGCGTGTTAGTGCATTCAATGGACCATTTACTGGTGCATATATAGGGAAATGTAAGCATAGAATGCAAAACCCCTCCTACGCAACACGCATAAAAACTACGTCATTGTACTGCGTCGTCAACCAATTCCTGTACACTGTGGAAGTATATTAAGAGACATCAGTAGAGTTGGTAATTCCTGGAAAGATTTACGAGAGAGAATGAGAATAAACAGAGTGGAAGTCCAAAATCAAAAGTTGAGCACTGATCGGGGTGGCTAAGCCAAAGGCTAGTAGGAAGTCCAAAATCACCTCAAGCATTGATTTGAATAGCAGAGCGAACTGAGGTTTAAACACAAGTGATATTGACAAAATGGATTGTGCTCGCCTTTGCTTTTCAAGCCAGGATGAAACTGCCACTCTTAATCTGGTTTATTAGTCCTGGAGATCTAGTGATGCTAATTCATATACCTTTGTCGAAAAATCTTAATTTACATGCTAACTTTACCAGTTACATTCGTGCAACATTGTCAATCTACAATAATAATGTCTTCCATCCCCAAGACTGCAATTGCACAAGACAAACCCAGGTTTTCTAATGCATAATAAGTTTCGAAGCCAAAATTCAGCAATCCAGCTAGTTTACCACATTTCAGTAGTTGCAAGCCAGCAAACAAGCATCCATAACTACAATTGTCCGGCATCACAAATCCAATAAAAAAAACCCTTGGCACTAGAGCTAGCGGAAGAACCAGAGGAAAACGTAATTTTGAATAATTCATTCATTTCAAAAGTTATTTATTTAAAATATTATTTAAAGTCAAAAATCATTTTTTATAAGTAATGTCAAATGAAATTTTAATTTAGCTCAAATTCTCTTTACAGAACAAGATTTAAAAACATAGCTTTTCCCTTTTTCTAAAAAACAATATATAGTTATAAAACCTCGTTTCTCTCTCTTTTTTTTTAAAAAAAAATACCTATTTAATTATTTGTGGTCGTTTTTACCGCAACAGCCTCTCTTTTTTTTCTTATTCATAATTTGAGATTATACAAGTTGTTTTTTTCAATTTGTATTTATAGATATATCTTGTATGTGGATGTATATGATCGTATATTGACTATTTATGTTCCTCGCTTGTAAGGATTTTTCTCTTATTGAACAACTTAAGATCTCATGATTGTTTCTAATTGGATGAAGAAGGTAAATGATGATCAATAGTTTTGAATCAACGAAGAAGTCAGATAATGTCTTTTTCGATTGTGATGCAATCAAGTTTATCATGGATGACCTAAATTTGAGAATTTCAAACGGGTTTTTGGGCATGTTTGTTTTTGTATTTTAAAAATATTTTTGAAAAATTTTGAATTTTTAAATTTTTT
>Ga0307515_10024701_pt1 | contig 10448 bp, 3 predicted proteins | sample 17_EM_MG_FD_194513 | JGI IMG/M metagenome (GOLD analysis project Ga0307515, IMG submission 194513) | Populus trichocarpa ectomycorrhiza microbial communities from riparian zone in the Pacific Northwest, United States - 17_EM | ecosystem: Host-associated > Plants > Roots > Unclassified | place...
ATCAATGTTAATGATTGTGGAATTTCAACAATGGTAGGAGGTATTGGAAGGGTACAAAGAGAAGTTCAGGTTGTAGAACCCGGAGTAGGGGAAGAGAGGATTTCTTCACATGCAATAGCAGGAAACGACGATGTAAGCATGACTGGAATGAGAGCACAAGAAGATAGAGTTTCCGAAGGGGCACTCGAGAGCAGACTGAGGACAGAACCGGTGGATCGAGTGTTGGAACAAAGCAATGCAGTACTTGGCAATTTGGCAGGGGGTGCTGGAAGGATACAAGTGGGAGTTCAGGGCATGGAACAAGGTCCAGGAGAAAATAGAATTCAGTCGCATCTACAAGCGGAAAATGGCATGGAAAGCACTGGTGAAGGATCTTTTCAGCATGATGCATTTGAGAATGTACTTAGAACAGAGCAAGTGCAGCTTCTGGAGCCTCAAGGAGATTCATCCCAATTTTGTCTTGACATTGGAAGATGTGATGATCAACCTTGTGCTCCATCAGTAAACGATGATGTAAATAGGCATGATGCGCTGGACATGGTTAGAGTGAGGACAGAACCAGTGGAGGATGATGATGTGGAGAATAGTGGAAGATCAGTAGTGCAGGCTGGCGCAGGAGCTAGATCTTCTGAAAGTCTGAAATACAACAAGACTAGAGGAGTTCCATTACCTACTAGCTCTACAAAGCTAGTTGGTCAAGCATTTGAAGAGAATACGAAGGTGATATGGTCTTTGTTAATGGATGATGAAGTCTCAATCATTGGCATTTACGGGATGGGGGGAGTAGGTAAAACAACAATAATGCTACATATCTATAATGAGCTTCTACAAAGACCGGACATTTGTGATCATGTTTGGTGGGTGACCGTGTCTCAAGATTTCAATATTAATAAATTACAGAATCTTATTGCTAAACGTCTTTATCTAGACCTTTCAAGCGAAGATGATGATCGACACAGAGCTGCTAAATTGTCAAAAGAACTAAAGAAGAAACAAAAATGGATTCTGATTTTAGATGATTTGTGGAACAATTTTGAGCTAGATGAAGTGGAAATTCCTGTCTCATTGAAAGGATGCAAGCTGATTTTGACAACTCGATCAGAAACAGTTTGTAATCGGATGACTTACCATCACAAAATCAAAGTGAAGCCACTTTCTGCGGGAGAAGCTTGGACTTTGTTCATGGAGAAACTTGGACGTGACATAACACTTTCACCAAAAGTGGAAGGAATTGCAAAAGCTATTGCTAGGGAATGTTCTGGTTTGCCATTGGGAATTATTACAGTGGCAGGAAGCTTGAGGGGAGTGGATGACCTACATGAGTGGAATAATACATTGAATAAATTGAGAGAATCAGGATTTAGGGACATGAATGAGAAGGTATTCCAGGTATTGAGGGTTAGTTATGATCGGCTAGGTGATTTAGCACTACAAAAATGTCTCTTGTACTGTGCATTATTTCCTGAAGATCATGTGATTGAAAGGATGCAGTTGATAGGTTATTTGATCGATGAAGGAATAATTAAAGGAAAGAGGAGCAGGGGAGATGCATTTGACGAGGGCCACACGATGCTTAATAGACTTGAAAATGTCTGCCTATTGGAAAATGCTAAAAATGTGAATGATGATAGTAGACGTGTCAAGATGCATGACTTGATTAGAGACATGACCATCCAAATACTGCAAGACAACTCTCAAGTCATGGTTAAAGCAGGTGTGCAATTAAAAGAGTTGCCAGATGCAGAGGAGTGGACAGAGAATCTCACAAGAGTCTCACTAATGCGAAACGGGATCAAAGAAATTCCTTCCAGCCATTCACCAATGTGTCCAAATCTGTCCACTCTATTTCTATGTGATAATAAAGGGTTGGGATTTGTTGCGGATTCATTTTTCAAGCAATTGCATGGGCTCATGGTCCTTGATCTGTCTCGCACAGGTATTAAAAATTTGCCAGATTCTGTCTCTAATTTGGTGAGTCTCACTGCATTATTGCTCACCGAGTGTTACAACTTAAGACATGTTCCATCATTAAAGAAGCTCAGGGAACTAAAGAGGTTGGATCTCTTTTGCACTCCACTTGAAAAGATGCCGCAAGGAATGGAATGCCTAACCAACCTGAGGTTTCTTAGAATGAGTGGATGTGGTGAAAAGGAGTTTCCTAGTGGGATATTACCAGAACTCTCTCACCTGCAAGTCTTTGTACTACATGAATATTCAATTGATGCAATATATGCTCCGATAATAGTTAAAGGAAATGAAGTAGGATCCTTGAGAAATTTGGAATGTTTGGAATGCCATTTCGAAGGCCTCCCTGACTTAATGGAGTATTTCAGATCTCGGGATGTGACCCAATCATTAAGCACATGCACAATTTTTGTAGGAATGGTGGATGAAGATTTTTGGGAATACATTGCTCAATTTCCAAGTAAAACAGTTGGGTTGAGTAATTTGAGTATCAACAGAGATGGAGATTTTCAGGTCAAGTTCTTAAATGGCATTCAAGGACTGGTTTGTAAAGGCATCGATGCAAGAAGTTTATGTGATGTTTTGTCATTAGAGAATGCAACTGAACTGGATGAAATCAGCATTTGGGATTGCAATAACATGGAGAGCTTGGTTTCATCTTCTTGGTTCTGTTCTGCTCCACCACCATTGCCATCATATAATGGTATCTTTTCTAGTCTTAAAGAGTTTTATTGTGGTGGATGTAACAGTATGAAGAAGTTGTTCCCACTTGTGTTGCTGTCAAACCTCGTAAACCTGGAAGTGATTGATGTTAGTGATTGTGAGAAAATGGAGGAGATAATAGGAACAATAGATGAAGAAAAGAGCACCTCCAATTCCATCACGGAATTAACACTCCCAAAGTTAAGAATTCTGAAATTGTGTGATTTACCAAAACTGAAAGGCATTTGCAGTGTAAAACTGATTTGCAATTCTCTTAAAGATATTAGAGTAAGGCGTTGTGAGAAGCTGAAGAGGATTTCAATTTGTCTTCCGTTGCTTGAAAATGGTGGGAGACAGTAGTGGAGTGGGAGCATCCTAACACAAAGGATGTCCTTCTTCCCTTTGTAATGTTTAGTTTACCATCATTCCTGTATTGTTAATTCTTTCGTTGTAAGAATACTAATTGATTGTAACCTTAAATTTGCTATTATTCATTAATATATCATTCTTTCAATATTATTTTGTAAAAAATCATGGGCAAAACATAATTATTTTCGATATGAATGATGAAAATTGTAAGATCCAAATTTTTAGCTCAAATCTAAACCAAAGTCAGCTTAAACCAAATCTAAAGTAATCTAGGTATATAAAAAAAAATTGTAAGAAAATTACTTTTTTCTCTTTGAATTCTTGTGGCTGTTGTGACTTTCCTCTCCTCAAACCAAATCAGTTTTGCACATCAAGTGTCTGCGATGCTACCTGGACCTTAACCTCCAATGAATCAATGGTATTAACCTCGAATATACACTTTTTTAATCATGAAAACAATAAATTTGACCAAAATTGAACTCTATCTCCCAAGTCTTTTTTAGCCCTCTATCTCTTTTTTTTTTTTGTTCACATAATGGAACTAGAAAATCAACCAAGTGAGCATAACAGTTCTAAGTTTAACTATTTGAATATTATTCAGCCATCAGAACTCCAATATTCCTCAAGCTCAGCAGGGACATGGCTATATGACACCGAATGCAACCACTTCACAACATGGTGGCTTCAATCAACCCGGACCTTCTTTTCCTGCTCCCCGGTATCCAATTTTTCTGGTAATTTTTTTTTTTCCAATCAGGAAAGAAACATCATAGCTTGAACATGAACCATCATAAGCTAAACATAAGTTTGTAATGCTTATATTGTTTGCGAATGATTTTTGATTCAGGATTCAATATTTTCCTAATCAAGGACAAGTCGATCAAGCTACTGTAATTCCTGACATAGACAATATGCAACAAGAGAACTTTGTGCCTCGGCACTTCGCAACTCTACTAGGTACTGATTGACTTCTAGCTGTTGTGTTTTAAGAGAGACTACCAATTATGGAAAGGTTTTATAATATGATCACTTCATTTATATATAGGTCACAGATGGATAACCTACAAGTCCGAGGATTGCAAAATTAAATTGCTAGGCCCTGACACCTCCTTGCAAAGTCAAATTAGGGGCTTAAATACTCAAAAAGTAAGAAGTCTAACTGAATTATCGTCGTCTTTTTCCCTCCTATAATTATGCAATAAACTAACTATCAGTTTTAATAGCAATTTTTTTTTCCGGATATGGTGTAACTTGTGATGTTTTGAAATAAATAAGTACGAAAAGGCAATAAAGCTCCTGGAGGCTTAAAAGTAGATATAAATAAATAAGGATATTATAGTAATTGAATAAATATAATAAATAAAAATAAAAAAACAAGAAGAGATCTGCAAATTTTGAGAAAGAGTCGGCAGGAGTGAAGGGAAAAAGAAGAAGAAGAGAAAAGAGGGAAATATAAGGTAAATAGAAAGGAGTTGAAGAAAATAAGTTAAAAGGGTAAGATTTCTGCTTTAATGTGTATAATATGTTTTCTTTAGCTTTAAATTTCTATTTTGATGAATGATTACGGTTTTGAAGATTTTATTTTGGGTTAATTGATGAATTAATTTGAATGTTATAGGGTTGATTGTTGTGTGTAATGAATTGTTTAGTTGATTTTGAGAGATTTCAGGCAAAGATGATGATTTTAAGTTATGATTTGTGTAAATGGTGAATTTTGAGTTAGGAATCTGGAAAGAATAGTAGGTTTTCTGTTGAAATTCTGGGTTTGAGGTTGAAGATGACAAAATTTCGGTTTGGTCCCTCAATTTGTGAAAATTACAGTTTAGTCCCCAAACTTTAGAAAAATTACAAATTGGTCCCTGGAGCATATTCCGAGATTCTGGACAGAATAAAAGATGAATTATGAGCAGAATTCCAATATAGTTATGAAATTTTAACACTCTCAATTTGGTCCTCCAATTTGACAAAAATTACAATTTGACCCTAAACATTTGGAAAAATTCCAGAATGGTCCATGGAGCATAATTAGAGATTCTGGATAGAAAGAAGGATGAATTATGGACATCATTCCACGTTAGTCGTGAATTTATGATATTTTTAGTTTGGTCCTCCAATTTGATGAAGTTACAATTTGACCCTTAAAAATATGATAAATTCCAGATTGGTCCTTAGCTGTAATATTAGATTTTTCAGATTGGTTTGATGAAAAATTGAGGGTTATTTAATGAATTATTATCAAGTCTTATTATTTGTTTTATTATGGATTAGATTTCAGGAAAACCGTTTAATTTTGGGTTTTTGGAGAAAATAACTAGTTTAGTTTAAAAATATATAGGGTCATGGAATAGACCCTTAGTTAAGTGTATTAAATAGGTTATATGTTCTTTTGAGTCGTTCTTGAATATGTCTTCTTTGTATTTAAATAATCCTGATATTCTACTGGTGGAATGTCAGTAGGATTTTCTTTGGTATCTGCTTTGAGTTCTGTTTGCTTTCGAGTCAGGTGAGTTGATAATTTTTCATATGCATGAAAAATATTATAAATATTTGATTTGTTAATATGAATTGGATCATGCTTCATGATAATATATATGTTAATTATTATCCTTGTTATGATAAAGCATGATCAATTGTTGAATATGAATTCTTGATATGAACCAGTATATATTTTGAATTGACTTCTGAATTGATAGCTCCTCATTTGATTGATGTCATGAGTTGAGTCTTGAGTTATGAATATGTCTGTTTGATTATGATTATGAACCCATGGTATGTCAGTCAGAATACCATGCTAACAGGATAGTGTTAGTCTTTGTGCACATCATATTTGAACCCTAGTTGGTTAGGGGAGTCACCAACATGTGTGGACTGATCATCCCATAGTACGGAGCCTCATGCTCATTGCATTTTGATTTTCTGACGAGCTTTACCTTATGATATTCTTGTTATGGCCTATTTGAGAAAGCTTCCTATAAGAACCTAGAGCCATAATTGTATATATATTCTCATTGTTGTATTGCCTCGTGTGTGTATATTGAACGTTATCCACTCACTGAGTTGTTGAACTCACCCTCTCATTATTTATCTTTTCAGGCTTTTAGCTTGTTAGCGGATAATTTTGTTGGACTTTCAGAACCTGCTCTTTTGATTGTAATTTTGTACATTTTCTTAGTGTCTAGTTAGTGCTCCACAACTATAAAATTGTATTAACTTTTGTATTAAGACAATCAAATTATATTATGAAGTTTATTTTATTATTACTGTTGTGTTGAACTCTGATTGAGTTTTGATTTGATTAATGACAAAAAAAAAGCATATATATATATATATATATATATATATATATATATTTTTGTTAAGGTTATAAATTATGGATGATATTTTAAAATTTAATATGCTAACAAATAAGATTTTTGGAATGTTTGGATAATAGACAACATGTTTATATTAATATTTTTTAAAAAAATTCTTTAAATTAATGGTTAATAGCTAATGACTCTACACTTGTATAACAATTTTTTTTTTGGGTGAGATTTAATCCCCCATAATAAAATCAATAAATTTTAATAATGAACTTTGATAAATGAGAAAGAATATTTATTTTTATTTGTGTATGATAAATGTTATGAGAATAAAAATTATGAATACTTATATAATATAAAAAATATAAAACCCCTAAATCTTATCATGTTACTTGAATAGATAAATTAGAGTGTTATTTTCTTCTTATGGCATTAATAAAAAATAAATATCAATTACGCAATATTAATGATGGATAAATATCTCTTACATAATATTAATTTTAATAGAAATATGGTAAATCCTTAGAAATCTTTTATATACTTAGAGATAAAGAAAGATGATTATTCTTGAATTTTAACATTGCATGTTAAAAACCAAAAGAATAAATAAACATGTTAAGAACCATAAAAATAAATAAATAAACCTTATAACCCAACATAGAGTTTATAATAATTGTTAGTTTCATATGAAGTTGCACTTAAAATGATCCCAAGCCTAAGGTTTGGTTGCTCATTAGACTAGACCTACATGAACATAGAAATTTACAAAACTCACATGTAATTAACTGAACACAAAATATTAAATTTAAAAACAAGTCAAATTCATGTCATTTAGACCTGGTATTCTACCAAGTGCATGTACTTTACGAATAAGCTTAAACAAAAATAACATGAGTGGAGAAATGAATCAGAATTTAGGGACAAGGTAGTATTCAAGCTATTGAGGTTTAGTTATGATCGTTTAGGTGATTTAGCAATACAACAATGTCTCTTGTACTGTGCATTATTTCCTGAAGATGATCACATTGAAAGGGAGGAGTTGATAGGTTATTTGATCGATGAGGGAATAATTAAAGGAATGAGGAGCTGGAAAGATGCATTTGACAAGGGCCACACGATGCTTAATAGACTCGAATATGTCTGTCTATTGGAAGGTGATAAATTCAGCTATGGTCGTGGTAGATTTGTCAAGATGCATGACTTGATTAGGGACCTGGCTATCCAAATATTGCTAGAGAACTCTCAAGTCATGGTTAAAGCTGGTGCGCAATTAAAAGTGTTGCCAGATGCTGAGGAGTGGACAGAGAATCTCACAAGAGTCTCACTAATGGAAAACCAGATCGAAGAAATTCCTTCCAGCCATTCACCAATGTGTCCAAATCTGTCCACTCTATTTCTATGTGATAATAATGGGTTGGGATTTGTTGCGGATTCATTTTTTAAGCAATTGCATGAGCTCAAGGTCCTCGATCTGTCTGGCACAAGTATTAAAAATTTGCCAGACTCTGTCTCTGATTTGGTGAATCTCACTGCATTATTGATCAAATATTGTGAGAAATTAAGACATGTTCTATCATTAAAGAAGCTCAGGGAATTGAAGAGGTTGGATCTCTCTTTGATTACGCTTGAAAAGATGCCAGAAGGAATGGAATGTCTATCCAAACTGAGGTATCTTAGAATGAATGGATGTGGTGAAAAGGAGTTTCCTAGTGGGATATTACCAAAACTCTCTCACCTGCAAGTCTTTGTACTTGAGGAAACGTTAATTGATCGAAGATATGCTCCGATAACAGTTAAAGGAAAGGAAGTAGGATCCTTGAGAAATTTGGAAACTTTGGAATGCCATTTTGAAGGTTTCTCTGACTTCGTGGAGTATCTCAGATCTCGGGATGGGATCCAATCATTAAGCGCATACAGAATTTCAGGAGGAATGGTGGATGTATTTTATTTGGCAAACATTGAAGATTTTCCAAGTAAAACAATTGGGTTGCGTAATTTGAGTATCAGCGGAGATGGAGATTTTGAGGTCAAGTTCTTAAATGGCATTCAAGGACTGGTTTGTGAATGCATCGATGCAAGAAGTTTATGTGATGTTTTGTCATTAGAGAATGCAACTGAACTGGAGCTCATCAGCATTCGGAATTGCAATAACATGGAGAGCTTGGTTTCATCTTCTTGGTTCTGCTCTGCTCCACCACCATTGCCATCATATAATGGTATGTTTTCTGGTCTTCGAGAGTTTTATTGCGATGGATGTGACAATATGAAGAAGTTGTTCCCACTTGTGTTGCTGCCAAACTTCGTAAACCTGGAAATGATTTATGTTCGTGATTGTGAGAAAATGGAGGAGATAATAGGAACAACAGATGAAGAAAGCAGCACCTCCAATTCCATCACGGAAGTCATTCTCCCAAAGTTAAGAACTCTGGAATTGTATATGTTACCAGAACTGAAAAGCATTTGCAGTGCAAAACTGATTTGCAATTCTCTTGAATATATTTGTGTAATCGATTGTGATGAGCTGAAGAGGATGCCAATTTGTCTTCCGTTGCTTGAAAATGGTCAGCCATCTCCTCCCCCTTCTCTTAGAAGAATGATTATACATCCAAAAGAATGGTGGGAGACAGTATTGGAGTGGGAGCATCCTAACGCAAAGGATGTCCTTCATCCCTTTGTAAAGTTTGACCATTTGTAATCCTTCCGTTGTAAGAATACTAAATGATTGTAACCTTGAATTTGCTCATATTCAATAATATATCATTCTTTCAATCATTTTTGTTAAAAATCATGTGCAAAACATAATTATTTTCGACATGAAAGATGAAAATAGTCCTTTAAATCAACAAGGATATTCTTATTAATTAATATTGAAATTACTTGCACAATGGGTGGATTTGGGTCGGTTTGAAATGGTATTGCCAATTCCATGTTTCAAAGAAAAATCCAAAGAAGAACGGAAAGCATAAAGCCCAACACATGAATATGAGCAGTACATTAAATTTAGTTATTATCATAGAAATTGTGATGATTAAATTAATACAACATAGAAAGTTTGTTAAGCAAACTTGATAAAGCTAATTACACAAATCTAACTTAATACATGTAAAAGTTTATGAAGATTGAAGACCTAGTCTTAATTTGCCTCATCAATCAACTAGGCAGAGAGTAACAATATACACCCTTTTAATATCAAAAACTCAATTAGTTGTCTTTGAGGTTACTTAAATTAAATATTGCTACGTAGCTTTTATTCATTTATTTCTAAATATTAACCTTAAAAAAATAATGAATTTGTAATTGAACCAAATAAAATATTAATTTGGTGAAATTTGATACCAATCTAGTTCATATCAGACCAAAATAATAAAAAAACAAAATAATAATATTTTAATAAAAATAATTAATTTGAATTAATTTAATAAATGACTCATAAGTTATTAAATATCTAATATTGTATTAAAAATTATCTTAAACCAAATAAATTAAGTAGACTTAAAAATATTATAATGTTACTTTTTAATAATTTAGTAAGGATTTGGAGAATATATATTCAAAAACAAACTTTATTAAAAGATTAAGTTATTTCAACGATCTGAGTCCATTAAGAAATTGGTGGTAAACCGTAACAAAAACATTATTTTTGAAATTTTTATTGGTAAAATATAGGTATAATCGGAGTACACCATGTTGTCAAATAGGCACAAGTCTTGAATTTTTTTTTTTTTGAAAATTAGAAAGATATGTATATTATTATGGACTAAGATATTGTTTAATATTGTGATAACAATTATTTTTAATATATTTTTAATTTAAATTTTATTTTTTATATTAGTATATCAAAACGATATAAAAATACTAAAATAAATTAATATAAAACAAAAAAAATATTCAAGTTTTTTAAAAACAAATAATGTCCCAGTCATATAAGACGTCAAAAGTCTGTTTACTGTACAAAGTGATTGTATTGTTGGCAATGAATTCCTGGATCAAGAAGATAAGGTCCAGCCATGGAGTATATACTTGGATTGAAAAATATAATAAAAATAAAAACTAATAATCTACAGAGTAAAGGGAGTGCAGATCACACGCACGTGCGATCACAGACAGTAA
>Ga0307515_10024702_pt1 | contig 10447 bp, 11 predicted proteins | sample 17_EM_MG_FD_194513 | JGI IMG/M metagenome (GOLD analysis project Ga0307515, IMG submission 194513) | Populus trichocarpa ectomycorrhiza microbial communities from riparian zone in the Pacific Northwest, United States - 17_EM | ecosystem: Host-associated > Plants > Roots > Unclassified | place...
CAAACCTTGGAACCCGCCCGTTGCAACCCGAGATCCACGAACGACGGATATCTGCCTCAGGCGCTGGTAGGATACACATTCTTCTCCAGACGAATGCGCACTCCAAATTCGCATTCGCCAGCCACGTCTACGACCCACTCGCAGTGCCCTCCTCCTTCACCGTCTCCGAGCTGTGGCTGTAGCCCCTCACCCAGCTCATAACTCAATCAAACACTTGCGGAACCTGTTCGGTTCATTCCGTTGCGCCGCCGTTCACGCCCTGAACCCACGTTGTTTGATCGAATCATGGACGGCCAGGTTGGAGACAGCCTTCACAAGACGATGCCAGGATATACCAGTCTTCTGTCCGCCCTCAATGCACCTGCACCTTGGGAAAGATTCAAAGTTGAACCCCAGCACCCAGTCCCGAAGAAATCCATCAACCCAGCCACCCGTTGCCCCGTTCCAACGAACAAGTTTTACTCCAATCTATTCCTTGGGTCTCAAACCCAAGGTGTGTGGTTACACCCCTACCAGGTTTGGCTCACCCCTCCATCCGATCCGGGTCGCAACACTGGATTGAATGTCTCGCACGTTGACCCAGAACAAAAGGTAAACATTGGATACCGTTTGTAATCCGAAATTTTGACGTTCATGCAGGGATATGGACCAGATCCCACTGCCAATCCCGTCCAATACTATATCAACCCGATAGGCATCAAATCCTTTTCCTTTTCGGCCCGAGAGCTCAATCCTCATACCGCGAGGGTCTCCCTTACTCCGACAGAGTCTTCCCTTGACGTCCAGATTCTGGACGATCCCGGCTTGCGAAAGATAACATTTCCATTGGTCCAAGGGAGCGGGTTCATTACGGCGATCTATACCAGTATCACACCTCAATTTGAATCTGGCGTTGGATTCCGAGAAGTGATAGCTTGCCCCGACCCTCGACCTGGGGTAAGGAAGTGGCGACTATTCCTGGAAGATGGGAAGACATGGCTGCTATATGCGCACCCCATTCAAGGTTGCGTGCCACCCACTCTTCGACGCAACAACGCTTGGTCGATCACAGCTGCCCATTCCTTCGCTGGAGTCTTCCAGCTAGCCAAAGTCCCACGCGACTGCGGGTCATTCGAGGCTCTCGCTGACAGATGCACCGGGACCTGGCCAACCAGAAGCAATCTAACCGCTTCTTTTCTCGGGGGTGCACGCTCGACCTATGCCTTTGAATATTTGACCGAGGATTCAGGGAGCACCCCATCACCGCTCATGATGTATGCCCTGCCACATCACATCGAATCATTCGACCCTCATACCGCGAGCTGCGTGCAGCATGGGATGGTCCTCTGGTCTACAACAAAAGGCCCAATGAGAGTTGTGGTCGCGAAGCAGTGGGGTTTCCTGGAGGACAATTTGCCTCGACATATCTCCTTCTCACCGTTCCCTAACTCGAACGTAGTTCTTGATTCGGAGAAAAGAAACATAATACTCGCGGCTGCGCGCGAAGAGGCCATGGGCGACTTGTTAACGGAGTCCAACCTCGATAGTATGTATTTCTCGGGCAAAGTGCTGGACAAATACGCTTGTCTATGCTGGGTAATCGTCGAAGTTCTTCACGAACGTCATTTGGGGCTCGAGTTGCTCGCCAAAGTCAAGGCAGCGTTCGCGCGCTTTGCCGAAAATCGACAAATATTTCCACTCGTGTACGATGGTACGTTCTTCATGTCACTGTTGATCACTGTACTGACAATCGCGAAGCCCAGTGGGGAGGGCTAGTGTCCAGTGGAATGTACAAGACGGGTGATTTGATGCAGGACTTTGGGAACGGCTGCTACAGTGGGTTTCAAATACCAAAGATGGCTGGAATACGACTGATCCCTCGAAGATGACCACCATTTCCACTTCGGTTACTTCATTCATGCCGCATGCATCGTCGTCCGTCTCGACCAGGTCCTGGGGAATGGTACCACTTGGCTAGACCAGAACAGGGAATATGTTGAATTTCTCATCCGTGATGTGGGTGATTTATCATATGCTTCCAACCCGTCCTGACCGAGGTGTAGGCTGCCGGCGTTGCAGATCAGTACTTCCCATTCTCCAGAGCATTCGACTGGTTTCACGGGCATAGTTGGGCGAAAGGGCTCTTTGAGTCAGCAGACGGGAAAGATCAAGAGTCGACCTCTGAAGACGCGTACTTCTCATACTCGCTGAAGTTGTGGGGGATCGTTACTGGAGACTTGGCACTGGAAGGAAGAGGTGACCTCATGTTGGCTATCCAGCGTCGCGTATTCAGGAACTACTTCCTTATGGACCGTAGCAATCGCAATCAGCCGGAAAACTTCATCGGGAATAGGGTCACCGGGATTGTACGTCTCCAAGTAGCAATGGCCCACACTAGCTAATGCTCGCTCAGCTCTTTGAAAACAAGTGCGACCATGCGACTTATTTCGGTATGGATCCGCGCTTCATCCAGGGGATCCATATGATCCCAGTCTCGCCCATCTCCCCGTACATACGGAGTGCCTCTTTCATACGAGAGGAATGGCGGCAGTATTTCGTAGCCACTACAAAGGATAGGGCAGTTGCCTTGTTGAAAGGATCGGGAGGAGACCGAACTGGTGATGACGGCTGGAAAGGCATTCTATGGAGTAACTGGGCGATTGTAGAACCGACCGAGGCATGGGAGTTCTTCTCTCAACGAGAGTTTCCGAAGACGTGGCTTGACGGGGGTGCTACGCGAACGTGGTATCTCGCATTGGCGGCAGGTATGAGTCATACAGGGGACTACTACGTTGCACTAACGAGGCACAAAGGTTGGACAAGGCGTGGCACTACTTGACGACGTCACCCGAAAGCTTGACCATCGCGCTCTGATTTAGGTTCCCTTCGACTCGGCACATTATAAAATCTTATTCGCCATTGGTAACGTGAGGAACTATTACACAGCCCCAACCACCTGGAATTACCTGATCGTGCTGTCCGGCCCGTCACATCCGCCTTCCTGGGAGCAACACATACACCAACGAACCCTTAAATGACCAAAAGTGGCAGGGAAGACCCAAGGAGCTGGTCTTGGGAACACGGTTCCCTGCGCTGCACCAGAGCCGCAGCTGTGGCGAGTCGACGTTCCAGCGGAATCAACTTGGAATCGGAGCAAGGCGCGTCGAAAACGGAGCACGGACCTGTACCGTATAGTTTCCGATAGCTAAACGGTGCAGTTGTCGAACGCCACAGCTCAAAGCAATTTCGTTCGTTTGTCCGCTGACTGGCGCTCAGCCCCAATCGCGGCGATCAATGCTTTCCGAACAAACCGGTGTCGAATTCAACGGAGGTACAAAGGTTTTACCGTGAAATTCTTTTTGTCAAATTTGTGAAAGACACGGTACGCACAGTTCGGTTTAATGAACGTCCTCCTCTCTGTCGTCACTGTCGATGGATTTGAGAGCCAATAATCTGTTCACAGGTCTGACCTTCTCTCGCTGAATTTGACAAGTGGAACCCGATGTGGGACAACTATGCAACGCCTGTTGCCACTCCTTATAGAAATGAACCCATCATCCATTCTGTCAGCCTGTCTGTTACAATGACTCGTCCATCACCACCAAGGGCTGATGGGAGAACTCCTAGGTCAGCGCAACAGTGCGGGTCAGTGATATCCACCAATAGGCTCTTTATGCTATCCACCAATAGGCTCTTTATGCAATCCACCTTTGGTATTCTTCATGACCACGAATGGGCCCCAGGATCCGATCGAAGGGAGTTGCCACAGACGTGGATCCCTCTGGGCGCAGTCAAGCCCGGGGAATTTATTCAAATTCTCACCCGGTGCCGTTGCTCGCAGCCAGCAATGGCTCGGAACTTGACATGTCCCGTCTCTCACTCAGTCCTCACCCCCGTCGCCGAAAACGGTCACCATAATTGGCACGGATCATCGTCTACGACGCCAGTTCACTGTGAAAACGACATGATGCCTCGATATGCGGTGAATCAGCCTGGCTTTTGACAGGCAACAGGTGCCTCATTTCTTCAGCAGATTGGACTGACGGCGAACGACGCAATCCCACCCACAATCTGCAGGGAATGCGAGGAACACGCATGACCCGTCTCGTCAGTCTTTAAAAGGCTCCCATGGTCAGACAGCTCATCCTCCCATAAACCACGCGAGCCACAGCCCACGTCCCCTTCGTTCCTCCTATTTTCTACGTTACTATGTCTCACATTAGCAACACGATGACCCTCAATACTTGGATGTACAAAAACAAGCGCAGCGTCCTGTACAGCGGTCCCAGTCGGACTCCAGGCGACACCGAGCATCGCCAACTCTGGTGGTGCGAGTGCGTCGTGGACAACCGTATCACTAAGCTTGTCCAGCAATACACTTCTTCCCAAGCTGCAAAAGAAGCCGCTGCAGGCCTAGCAATCGATCAACTCAACATGGAGGGCTGGGGTCTGCCTCGCGTTTAAGAGCGCATAATGTACGTCGTATACTCTGGGCCTCGCTAAACCTTGAAAGTCTCTTATACTGTATCAGATCCAATTCTATCCTCTCAATTTTAATCCAGACAATTTTTTCAGCACGTGTATTTGGGGTGCACCGACCCGACTCGTACTAGCACCGGCAACTCGTGTCTATGGCTCCTGTGTGCCTTTCTCTTATGATTGAACAAGCTTGGTTGATTCGATATGACTGTAATTCCTTCGTTCGTCCCTTTCTCGGCGGCTGTTTGCCCTAATACCTTTCTCGTCAGCACATTCGCACATTCTAATGATGTAATATGCTTTATGAAATTCGATGACTCGGAATTTGTATTTTCGCGCCCACAGCGGAGCGCTCATACTTTTTCGATCTCCCCTTTCTTCTCGGGGTCCACCCCTTTTTTCCTAAAAGAGCTTCCAAAAGGTGTTCTATGAGTCAGTAGCCACGTTATACCCGGTATTTCAAACGATAGTCCACGGATCCTTTGCGTGCGGGACCGGCACCTAACAAATAAATGAAGCCAGGTTCTTAGGCAGTACACAAACTTGAACCGAGGTCTGTATACACCAGTTGTCACGCGCAATCAATCAACAAGCGTGGCTTGATGCACCCTGGTTTGACCTATGGAGCCTGAGTTGACTTAATACGTTCAATATAATACTGGCTCATGAGGCACATAACAAACAACAATATGAACGAAAAGCCGCGATGCATTCCCAACTCCAAACTATCATATAACACCAACGGCCGTGTAAAAAACAATACAGTCAATTCACGTCATCAAAAGTCAATTCAGAGGTATCGAAAACGCAGTATACAGGGCGGTTAAGGAGTCATCAAAAAGGTAGGGAGGACGCTAGACACGAGAGAGAAAAAACAAGGTACAAGCCCATTTGAGGGAACAACAAATAATGACAAACGCGCACGAGGAACCATGTACTTCATATGCCCAAGGGAGGCGACAAGACTTCGGCGCGATAAAGGTCGTTTCTGGTTCAGGGGTGTCCATCTATTCATCAAGCAAGGGGAGAGAAAACGCCGATTAGGCCTCACTCCCCACCAGTGTGATAAGACCGAACCCAGACGTACCATCAAAGACCCAAAAAGGATATCAAGACTGCGGGGGTGGGACCACCTGCGGAGGGCGCGCGGGTGAACCGTGCGGATTGGTAGAAACAGACGCGGGGCGAAGGCTCGGGCTGGGCATGACCGAGTGTACACCTGAATTGCTCGGAGCCGTCGAGGGAGGACGGATCATGGGCGACATGGCGCTAGGCGGGCGCATATGCATCCCGTTCATTCCGTTCATTCCGTTCATCCCGGGGTGCATCATCGGATGCATACCTGGGTGAACAGATGGTGCACGGGAAATGGACATGCCGTGTTGGGCCTGCTGGAGTCCGTTCATCGGCATCCCGTTTACGTTGACATTCATTCCCATCGCGCCTGGACCAATCCCGTTTATCCCATTCATACCAAGTGCGGCGGTAAAGTTGGCCTGCTGCTGGGCCCTCTGCATTCGATTGGGCGCGAGGTGAAGTTGAAGATTAGGATTACCAAGTGCGAGATTCATATTCTGAACGCTCATGTTTATGGCCGAGTTGATAGGAATCATCCCAGGTACCTGGGGGGCTCCATTCATCCCATTCATCCCAACACCATTCATGGCCATGTTCGCCTGGTGTTGCTGGAGGGCGTGGACCTGTTGCGCCATCTGCTGCTGAGCCTGCTCAGCCATAATCTGCTGTTGTACCTGTTGCTGCTGCTGCTGCTGCTGTTGCTGCTGTTGTTGTTGCATGTGCTGCGCGTGCGCTTGGGCCAACTTCTGCTGTTGCAGCAACATCTGCACATTCATCCCGTTCATCCCCGGGGCGCCGGAAAATAACTGCTGGGACTGGAGAGAAGCACTGTTGGGGAAACCGTTGGACGGCTGCGGGGTTGCGGACATCAACTTCCGAAATGGTGTGCTGACGCGCACAGTAGGGCCAGTGTCGGCGAGCGACCCAGTGACAAGGGTGGCGTTGTTCGAGGGTGAGAGGTGGTTGATGCCATTTGACGGGGGCTTGAGCGGAGGTGTACTGACCGCTCCGACGTTAGCACCAACTGGGCTCTGTTGAGGGGGTTGTGGCGTTCCTTGTACTTGCACTTGGGGTGGGCCCGGTGCGGGAGTAGGAACGGATGTCCCATTCATTTGTTGCAAAGGAGGTTGAGAGGACGGTGTTTGCGGTCGTCCCTGCCCATTCGTCTGTGACTGCGTTTGAACTTGCCGTACGTCAGAACCGATCATGCTCATTGCGTTGGGCTGAAGCCGCCCAGGTACAAGTCCGTTCGGGGGTTGCAGCTGGCCATGCATCATCGGGAGGATCGGTTGTTGGATTGGCAACAAGCCCATCGAGACAAGCATTTGCTGTTTCTGCTGCATCTTGGACATGGCAACACTGCGCTGCTGTTCGGGTGGGAGAGAATGCAGAATTCGAAGTTGCCTGAGCTCCTCGCGATGAGCCTCGAGGAGTTTCTTCGACACCTCAGAATTGCCGAGCTCAAAGTGGTTAAGGAGCGTCTTGAAATCGGGCTGGACAAGGTACTCGGCTTCGCGGATGAGTTGCGTGCGCATCATTTGCGACCTGTGACCGGTTAATCCAATTATAAAACCTCGGAAAACAAACTACACTCACTGGATATTAAAGTCATCAACAATCACCCGATCCTCCACATCGCCCAACCTTGGCCCATCCGCATCGAACTTCCACCGCTCCTCAATCTTCCGTGCGCGGTCCGTCTGTTCCGCCTCCTGCACCCGCCTCCTTTTCGCATCATGCTTGTCACCCTCTCCATCGCCCTTCGAGCCATCCTGAGCAACGGATAAAAACCGCGCATGAGGAAACGCAAGAAAAAACGGTAGGGGTATGGGCTTGACGGCACCATTCGGCGGGTTGGAGAAGACGGTAGCGCCGATGGTCTTTGTGAATGGGGCGGGGTGCGGACGTGAGGCGAGGGGGGCCTTGGTAAATGGGGGGAAACGGCGGTCGAGGTGTCGCCTCCCGCCACGACCGACGCGGTGGCGAAAAGCGGGTGGGACTGGCATACGCTCGAGTGGCGGCACGCCCTCGTCGGCTGGGGCTGAGCCGAGGTTCTTGAAGCTGCGCTGGCCAGGGGCGTATTGCTGCTGGAAGGGCATCTATTGACCAAGCCAAAAAGTCAAAAAATATTCCATGGTGGAGAGATAGAGAGAGCCTACGCACATCGGTATGATCCTCCATCCCATACATCGCCTCGTTTTTGGTGTGCAAATCCCCCTCGATAAGCTTCTGAATCTGCTCGTACCGCTCGCGGGGGTGAACAATAGCTTGTCCCAGATCCTGCTCCTCCTCGTGTAGAAGCCCAGTGCGGAGCCCACCAGCGCTGAACAAGGCACCAGCACTGGGCAATCCGCGGGGTATCCGGAGGATGTTGGTCGTGTCGACACCGAGGGGCTTGCGCTTGATCTTCTCCTTGTCGATGAGGTACTTGTCGTCTTCGGGGCTGCGCAGATTCGGGAACTTGTTCGTAACAGCGATCATGCAGTTGCGATGGCCCCAAACGTGGGCGTCGTTGGCGCAAATCTCGCGCTTGATCTCCTCTCGCTCGACAATCTTGTCCACGAGCTCGAGCGCAATCTCAAACTCGATGTTGAGCCGGGTGAGTTTTTCGACGGAGGTAATCTCCATTCGCCGCGTCTTACGCACGGCCTTGACCTCGCGCCGGCGGAAGCAGACGTAGACGTTGCCATCCTCCGACTCGTCGAGGTTGATATCCGGGATGATGGGCCGACCTTTGCGCTCGACTCGGCGCGAATGCCAGTGTGGGTGAATCGACTGCGCGAGCCGGAAGAGTTTGTCGGGTTCGGGGATGTCTCGGGGCACGATAAAGGTCGCAAATATTGAGGGTGGAAGGGGTGAGGCCGTGAAGGCTTCGAAGAAGGAGAAGGAAGGGATAGATTGGTGGATTGCGTCCTACGACCGTGTGTGTCAGTTCGAAAGTGTTTGGTTGGGAGGGAGACACGCACTAGATGTAAATATGGTAAATGATCAGAGGTATACTTTTCGAACAAGCCCATCACAAGCTCAAACTCATCCTCAGTCATTACGATTGGACTGAAGTCCTCGGGTTCCTTGCCCTTCTTCGAGCGGCGCGGGGAGGTTTGCGCAGAGCCACCACCAGAAGCGCTGGTACCTTCTCCGCGTGCGTGCTGATTGTGCTGTTCGAGCCAGGCAGCGTCGCGCTCATCCATTGTGTACGATTTGGGCTGAAGGCCCCAGCGAATGGACTCCTCTGGTGAGTCAGAGAAGCGCTGGATGGAGAGAGCCTTGAGTTTGCACTTGGGGTACATGTCCTCATAGTTTGCGACGATTCCCTGCGCGTCAGGCGTCGGGATGAACGTGTCGATGAGGGGTGGAGGCGGCGCGAGGGCTTGCCCACCGGCGCCGGTGGTGGCAGCAGCGGCCGATGACACGTGAGATGTGGTCGTTGCTGTTCGCTGGGCATTGGCAGCGTTGAGGACCTGCTGCAGGTGGTGCTCCTATTGACATGACATGACAGAAAGGAGTTGTTAGTTGCTTTGTTTGTCAGACAAAAGAGGCGGGAGCCAATCAGAAGGTGCCACGAAGGGCGTCTGTTGCGCTTGGGACAGAGGGTGAGCGATGGGAGCGATAACGTACTGCAGCATCGTCGGCATCGACACCTGCGGTGGACTTGTTGATGCCACGGTCGTCGTCCTCACCGATGATGACGGGGTCGGCGTCGATGGGGCCGTGGATGACCTTGAGGCGGGTCTTGTTCGTGATGCGCTGGCGGTTGCGGAGAGTCGACGACTTCGCTTGTTCATTGCGAGGCATGGGCTCCCAGATTTATGATGGGTTTTTGCAGAATTTCTGGGGCGGTGGCCGTCTCAGTTTGTGTTGGCAGTCGGGCGCAATCTCACAAACCCCGCCTTTTGTTTCGCACCACCCGCCCACTCTCCTTTGTGCGAGACCAACCGCAAATGGCTTAGGGACAGTAAATACTTAGAAAATATCTGTATTTCCATGATCTAATCGATCTCAAAATGTATATTCAGCAACGCCCCCGCTCTCAGCATGCCACGGAGCACCGCACATCGTTTCGTACCAGCAAGTGCACCACGTTACCTCCAAGACCATCCTTGCTCGCCTCAGTACTACTTGCTGTCCCCTCGGGCGTCCAGTATCTTCAGCTGGGAGCGGTGGCAAGACCTCTGCATGCTCCGTCTACGCGTGCCCACCGCCCGCTCCTCGACGCGGCGTCGTGGGCGAGCAACGACCCCGGAGACATCTTTTAAGTGCTCAGTGGGCCATTTCCAGAGTGTCGCGGGCGAATCGAGCGAGGGCCCGCGAACGGGTGGACGACGCAGTGGGTCAAGGTTTAAAGTAACCAAGCACAAACCTGGCCTTCTTCCCAGCCTTGCTCTTCCTCCAGCTGCACACCCTATCCACCTAGATATGATTCTCATACTCATTCCCTCACTCCGCAACGTTCCCCGCTGCCCGTTTCGGAGCCCTTCGCTGTCTGGGGTGGAGGACCCGAAGACGGTGGAAGCGAGGTGACACCCCATCCAGGACGCTTACAAATCAAACCGGAGCTCACTTGTACACCGCCACGAACGTCTACCTCATCCCTCGAAACGCCGCTTAGACTCAGCCCAACTATTCGTGAGACGTTGTAGGCTCGCCGTCTAATGGTAGCCGTGGCGATTTATCACAAGAATGCAACTAAAAAATAATATTCCAGCATGTTGCAAGGTTAAATGAGGGGATTCGGATGACCGCCCCGTGGTTGTCGGGCTCGCCCGCTTACGTCCTCGCATAGAAATACGGATGTTATCCACCATGACGCCCTCGCACCCTCTGCTTGCGTATGGTCTTCTCGAGGTCTGATCCCTCAGCTAGACCGTCAACCGCCACTGGCAGAACCGAGCACTGTTTCTGGTCCGTGCTC
>Ga0307515_10024703_pt1 | contig 10447 bp, 14 predicted proteins | sample 17_EM_MG_FD_194513 | JGI IMG/M metagenome (GOLD analysis project Ga0307515, IMG submission 194513) | Populus trichocarpa ectomycorrhiza microbial communities from riparian zone in the Pacific Northwest, United States - 17_EM | ecosystem: Host-associated > Plants > Roots > Unclassified | place...
GCCGCTGCAGCTCCTGATGATGTCGTCGAGAATGTGCCCACGGTTCTACCACTCGTGCTCGAGACGGCTAGAGTTGTCTTTGAGGGATCGCTCCATCCAATGACCCTATTGCGCGTTAGTCGGACCTTCGAGTTCGTACAAGGTGGCAGGATGGCGAAGCTTACGCAAATGAATCGATGTAAAATTCTGCACTCTCGCTTGCGTTTGTTGTCTTGCTCAAAGTCAAGTTGTGCCGGCCGGCCACGAGATTTGAGACAGAATAGACGATTGTGGGTGTTGCGGGGTCCGGGCTATTGTCTGGTAGGGCCAAACTGTAGGGCCCTGAAGAAACGCCATCAAGCACAGCCGTAAAGTTGGAGCCCTTTGTCGACAAGACGGAGGTCAATGATACAAAGGTACCTACAGATATCAGGTGGTATGGGTGGTGGTGTTCAATGCGCCGCATGTGCAAAATCATTGTGAGACTGGCATACCATTAAAAATCAAAGAAGCATAGTCTGTGTTGGACTTGGTGACATGTAGTGTGCGATTATAGACTCCATTACTTTGATTACTCTCAGCTGACCAAGTGGTGCGGTTGTTGGACGAAAAGTAGCTACACGAAGCGCGAGCCAACAGAACACTCTCGTCAGTCAAGTTCTCGCAAATGTTTTACGCGTTCAAAAGGACTCATATCACTCACATGATACGCGGATCAGTGTCGTCGATGGTCTCAGGTCCTCCGCCTTGGCCTGACGGCGTAGGACTTGCGATCGAGGATGAGGGCGTAGGACTTGCAATCGAGGATGAGGGGGTGCTCGATGACATGGAAAGGAGAAAGAAACACCAGAGCTTGCGTGTGGGGAAAATATGAGGTCGTGAGAGGCGGTGCGCAAATCGCGAGGCACGCCAACCCTCGAACGGGCGCTGAACGTGCTGAACCACCTTGCTCCTGTGGGACGACTCGAGCCAATCCGCGCGTTATGAGTGAAGGCCGTATGTGATTGAATTTGTGGAAAAACCACTGGTTTGGACTTGAGGCGGGGGGGCGCATAATTTCGCCTGGGTTTCAATTCTGTACCGCAATGAACGTGGCTCCCGACCAGTTACGCGACACATAACGCATAGAGCACCTTGGGATACGGAGTAAATGTGGTTCTCAACTCGAAGTCGAAGTCTCACTTTGTGGTTTGGTCCCTTGTTTGTACGGACGTCATCTCCTCCCTGCTCGATTCTCTGCTCTCTATCATCACTGTGTAACTAGGGTCGCCACAATGAGCTCCATCGAGAAGATCAACACACCGGAAGCCATGCAATTCTCCCACGTCCTCTCCCATGCGGTCAGAGTACCTGGGCTCGTGTTCTGTTCTGGCCAAGTAATATCCCCGATGTCCATTGAATCTACTTAATTCCTTATGGGGGTTGTTCAGGTCCCATATACGAAAGAGGGCAAGCTCGCTGAAGGCGGAGTTGCCGGGCACACTGAGCAGTGCATCAAGAACCTGGGAAACGTCCTCGCTGCCGCTGGGACGTCCTGGGAAAATGTAGTTAAAGTCAATGTCTACCTCAAGAACATGGACGATTTTGATGAGATGAACAAAGTGTATCAACGAGTAAGCCGCTGCGGCTCAAGGTCTTACTGAATGGCGCTCACGCAAAGACTTACAGCTACTCCCAGCCAAAAAACCGGCGAGGACTTGCATCCAGGCTGCTAAGCTACCCGCCGATGTCGACGTCGAGATCGAATGTATCGCTGCTGTGTAAATCATCAATGTACTGAATCGAAAGAAGTTCTACCACGTCTAGCACAGGCACAAGTGTGACTTTCATGGAGGACATTGAATGTATATGACCCTGCTCACCCCTTCCAGAGCACCCAAGCCTCCTGGATAGTTTCCAACCCACCTTCTGGACTCGACTCAACGATATAGTACCACGGGTGTGCGACACTGGTCAAGCACACGTGTTCTCCGATAATCCAGGTCTGCTGACAAGGGGCTAGCCAATCGCCCCCATCTCCCGCTTCGGTACCATTTCCGAAATCTCCCCTATTTTTAGTTTTGATGTCAGCCGTAGGTTTCCTCTGCACGAGGATCCCGTGCACCTGGCTACACCGGCCCAGTTTCCATCCTGCATATCGTCAATACTTGCTCTCCCCCATCCGAGGACATATCCACAGCCTTTCCGTGGGCCGGTGTCACAACTCATCGCAATACCTCCTATGTCACACATCGCCTCGTCCGAGCCTCCTTCACCACGGCCAGGGTAGTAGCTAATCACGCGAGTGAGTACCCAATGTGCAATGTCTTGAGCCTCAAAGGGGTCTGTCGCACACCGGTGTAGGTCCCAGATTGGGTAATTGGTCGCATGGAGCTCGACGTAATTTCAGAAGCGAAGGCCTCAGCGGGATTTTGAAGCCTAGACGCCTGCGCAATAATAGGAGTAGAACCGACAGCGAGGATGAACGGCTGCTGGTATTGAGATTTTTGTGATTCCACTGGGCCCGGTGGCTAATGAGACAGTTGCGCGGCCGGGCTCCGTTACACCTGTCGTTCGAGGGTTCTCCTAGGCCTTCTTTCTGACGCTTTGTTCAAGGATCGCCGTTTGGTCCTTGATCAATCCGAGGGCGACTACGGCCGCAGCGTTCATTACTTCCATTCCCGTTGTGAGAAAGGGGGAAGCCTGAAGGAGAGATTTGGGGGTTATGAATCTCCTGTGTGGGAGTAAAACCCGTCGATGGAGATGTACCAAGAGGCGAGACGCTTCTGAATGAAGTGATTTAGAGCTTGCGAACCCATTTTCAATGCTGTGCGTCTACGTAAGAGTGTAATTTATTGCGTATTACCCGAGGGAGGGCGTATAAATTCACTTCCCGCCATCGTCCACCCTCACAAAGGCCTTCCAGACCCAGTCACCACCAAATGTTCAAGAGCCTGCAGCTGTGATATATTGTCAATCGTGACACGAACCTTCGCGTTAAGGTTATGCTATTTACAACACGATGAGATCGGCAATATTGATGGGTGCTAGTGGGAGATCTGCATCTATATCAAAGAAGAGATAGTGTGCATAACGGTAGTCACCCTACGTCATCGATTAGTCCCCTCCTTGACCAGACCGGCCTTGACCACTTCGACGAGGTCGGAGACAGCAATCGCTTTGTCAGGAGAGTGTTCTAATCAGAGTTTCGTACACTCGGCGGTCTTTCCATGTACGTTAAAGTCAAAGTCAATCAAGTCCTAGTGATATTCGGTTGCTACACTGAGTCAGGGGGCAGGAACGCCGAACTTCTCGGACGCCTTCTTTCTTTCCTCGAAATGGCCCCTAGTGCAGCTGAATGAATAAATGCTGTAGTGGCTTCGAGATATTGATAAATGAATGAATCCTTACAATGCTGCTGGATGAGGACGGTTGTGCAAATGCCAGATCACACGGGGGGCAATACGATGGCCCATTATTGGACAATATGTCGCTTATATCGCGGGATACACAGCGTAGAGTGTCTCGAGCTAGTCAACTGGGATTTGGCACTTCACAACGGCCCTCTAGGTGGCAACGTTGTGGCTGTAGCTCAAGTGCATAGTCCATTACAATCAGACAAATACTTAGTAGCCAGTGATAGGAGATATACGCCTGCAACTACAGGCAGTTGCCGTACAACTCGCAGTAGTGATGTTGTATACTATATGTGCCATGCCCGCGCGCATGCACTTGGATACGCGCGCCAAGTGGCCATGTTATGCCGAATAGGCAATGGTCGCGAAGTCCGATTGTTATGTACGATTGTTGGAGGCGAAGTGGCATAGCCCTCTGCGTGCTACGCGCACTGCTATGCCACGGACTTTGTAGCTATTCCGTTATCAAATACTCTAGTTACGAATATGAGAGGAATATCCCTTTCCTCACATATTTTAAGAAGTGGCAATGAGAAAAACCACCAGCCACGTTCGACGAAATCAAGGCTACCATTGCAGGCTAACCTACGGGTCCAATGGTATTAGCTTATGAACACCAATGAACCTGGCCCTGCGCTCCTCTGCCCGGAGTCGGAATCTCCACCGCTCTTCTCGCTTGCTTCTCTCAGTCAAGGGACTGCATAAGACGCCTCATACAAAGCGGGAAAAGAGTGCCGGATCGGATCGTCAAGCGCGCCTAGGATCTAGGATATGGTCGGAATGCGTGTCAGGCAAACTGTCGCTCGGTGTGATCGGTCGGCTCGGCCGGCGAGAGAGCGAGTCGAGAGAGAGATCATTGACGACTAGTGGTGATATGTTATGTACATTTTTTGACGGATATTATATATAGGGATTTTGAGGGTACAAATATTCTTGTGTTTATATTTAGTCAGTGGCGCTGCCACTGCGAGACAGAAGACAGGAGACAGGAAAAAAGGGCACCCTACGGCGCGCTACATCTATTTGGTTATTTACTACTTATCTTTCACCATGCCCACGACCTTGTTCCAACATACTCGCAATGTTGGCTGAATTGATTCCGCTTGGCCTTGACGTTGACAGGAGATAGGGGCAGGGGGCAGGGGATATTATTATGTATATATACGGGGCGCTGCTCTGTTTATCCCCCCCACCGAGCCGCGTCCAGCCTTTCCACATGCAAGACTAGCAGCAATGAACTCCAGCCGACCAAGCCCGCCCAGCCGCCCAGCCAGCGCCGAGCGAAGCCGAGCCAACGCCCAGCAGCACGGACTGGTATGGACAACCCGGTCCAAGAACTGGGTCATTGTCCGGCTCTCTGGACGCTCCCTTAACTTCTACACTCACAGATAGTTGCCCATGGTGACCAAGAGCACAGACAGGAGCCAGGCCGGCAGCCCGAATGAGGTCTCCCACGCCGTATATCGAAACGAGGGCTCAGAAGTGCCACTGATGCCCCTCTCTTGCCTCGCTGTTGCCCACGGGTTTTAAGCGGCACAACAAATCCCATAGCTTCTACTTAAACCCGTTACCCCGGCGTTTTCCACTTTTCTACCAATCGTCCTACAAGCACAAGTAAGAGGCCCAGAGACTACTCTTACTCTTAGAAGACACTCGCATATCATATCAAACTCCATGGATCACGCCGCTACGGGTGGAGCCCCCCTTACGACCGCGAGTCCAACCAAAGACCATCCGCAGTCCTCAGCGACGGCGGACCCAGCGGTATCTGCTGAAGCAAGTGGTCACGACTCCTTGGCTCGAACGCTGTCCGCCCCCACGCATTTGACGAAACGGAAGACCACCAGACGGACGCATACTCTTCCTGCGGGACGTCCTCGCGGAAAGGTCTCTTTACCTTTTCACCTTACAGAACAGCCCAAGGAGAAGCTTCCTGATGGCATCCCTATTCCTTCGATGGAGAGGATGTTTACGGGTCTCCTCCAAGCACCGAGGCCCGTCGGAGACGCACCGTCTGTTCTGGGACAGCTTCGAAACATAGCGACGTACAGTTGGTTGAACCTATTGCTTGTCTTTATCCCCATATCCTGGGCTGCGGTAAGCGATTTCCCGCTGATTTTCTCGGCTGCGTGCAGGCAGTCTCACATCCTCTCTCCTACTGTCCGAACCCATCCTGCACACCCCGTGGTACCAGCCTATTTACACGGGGTCGCACCCTACCCAAATAAGCCCTTATCCCACCCCGCCTCTCTCTGAACCACACAGCCACCTCTCTGGCCTCATTGCGAGACGGACCCTTTGCTAACTCTTGCTTGCCTTGTTTCCTATGTATAGCACTTCGCCAACCTCAATTCGACACTCATTTTTATTTTCTCGTTCATCGCCATCATCCCACTGGCTGCGCTTCTAGGGTTTGCCACGGAAGAACTCGCAATCCGTGTAGGACCGGCTATAGGCGGTTTGTTCAATGCAACATTCGGAAATGCTGTTGAGGTTGGTCTATTTAATCAAATATTTAGTATTTTAGATATTGACATTCTCTCACGCCCATAGTTGATCGTTGCAATTCTCGCGCTGAGACAAGGTCAATTGAGAGTCGTTCAAGCTTCCTTGATTGGTTCTATTCTGTCAAACCTGCTCCTTGTCCTGGGAATGTGCTTCTTTGTTGGCGGTTTAAAATACCATGAACAGGTGGGCACCCATTTCGATCCCGGTAAGCGCTCACTCATTCAACCTTCCGGTATTATAGGGGTATAATCCCCGTGCTGCGCAATTGCAGATTTCGCTGCTATCTATTGCTGTATTGTACGTCCTCGGCAACCCGGAATTCCACACTCCGTACTGAGCGCCCTTCGATAGTTCAATCGTTATTCCTGCCGCCTTCAACGCATCCCTGCCTAGTCGCGCAGGTTCAACTTCCGAGTCGGTAGTAGGAGAAAAGGAGGTGTTGGCCATCTCCCGGGGCACTTCTATTATTCTCCTAATTGTCTATGCTGCCTATCGTGAGCCGATCGCCAAAAGGAGTGGTACACTGCTGATGGCCCAGAATAGTACTCTTCCAACTTTGGACTCACGCATATGTCTATACAGCCGAGGCCTCGAAGGTGCACGGTGCTCAGGAAGTTGTATATACGGAGGGTGTTCTACCGCCACGGGGGCAAACTGTCTTCCGTATGGGTCGTATCTTCGACCGGCGATCGACTTCTCCTCGACCGGATGTTGAAGTCGGCGATACGACAAGTAATGGGCATGGGGGCGAACACCCCCAGGAAGAGAATGACGAGGAGGAAGAGGAACCCCAGCTCAGCATCTGGGGTGCATTCCTTCTGCTCACAGGCATCACTGTCATTACAGGTGTTACCGCCGAATTCCTTGTAAGTTTTAGCCGCTCCAATCTTCGAATACGGGTGTGATACTTTCACAGGTCAGCTCTATCGAGGGATTCGTTGAAACAGGAAATATCAACGAGGAATTCATCGCTCTCATCCTCCTTCCCATTGTCGGAAACGCTGCCGAGCATGTATGTCGGGTACCACACCTAAAACGATCACATGGCTCATGGGTACCATTACCAGGTCACTGCCGTCACAGTCTCATACAAGAATCGCCTTGACCTTGCTATGAGTGTCGCAGTGGGTTCGTCTATTCAGATTGCCCTCTTTGTCATCCCATTTTTGGTGCTGCTGGGCTGGATTATCGGACAGCCGCTGAGTTTATGTGAGTGATATAGCACAATTAAGGCACCAAGTGTCCCTAAACGCCTTCGATCATTCCAGTCTTTGGCACTTTCGAAACGCTCGTAACATTTGCGGCGGTCATTGCTGTCAACTACGCAATTGGGGATGCTCGAACCCATTGGTTGGAAGGCCTCATCCTCGTAGTCATCTACGTCCTCATCGGGCTCTCCACATGGTATGTGCACTATAACCCGTCGCGTACTCGATTTTTCTCACAGAACTCAGGTACTACCCTGGCATCTCGTCCGCGGGATAAGGCTGGTGGGGGATGGTCACAATGGCCACAACCGTATTAATCGCGACCTGGTCTGCCCAGTGCAATTGAGGAAACCAACGATATCTCTTGCCACGAACCTGGATGTTGTGGCTATACCCATAATAGTTTCCTGTCACCACTTGGTCGGGCCGCGCTCGCCACTTCGAGGCTTAGAACTGCTTACTCGACTCTTATGAATCCGTAACTTACTATTCAAGTACATGAATTACATGATTATCCAATAAATAGACATAATTCGGATCGAAAAACGCGAACTTATCGGAGTTTGAAAGCGCGTCTCCACATGAAGTGAGGCGATTCTTGGGTGCTAGTGGGCTTTTGTAACTATCTGAACTTATATTAGAGTACCTAGTGGGAAACCTTTCACACCTTTGGGGGAAGAACTCGTGTGACGCGTTTGTTTGACCAAACAATCGGGGCTTAGATTCGTCCTCGACTCGTTCCTTTAGCCAACGCCAAAAAGCGACACCCCCGTCATGCTCGAAGCTCATCTGAAAGAGGCCGCCACTCTCAAGCGGCTCATCGACGGTAAATGTCCCATCGTTCTCGTCCTGGCGCCCTCTGTAACTGACGGTGTTTCAATTTCTTCTTCGAACCACTACACCGTACTCTATACAGCTATCAAGGAGCTCGTCACAGATGCAAACTTTGAGTGCACTGAGGACAGTATCAAACTGCAGGCGATGGACAACTCGCACGTCGCTCTTGTGACTGTCGAGCTGTTATCCGTAGGATTCACACACTATCGCTGTGACCGTCCGATGCCCCTGGGCGTCAACCTGGCCAGCTTAGCAAAAGTCCTCAAATGCGCCAAGGATGACGATCGAGTCGCCTTGACTGCTACCGACGCCGTGGATGTGTTAAAGCTCACATATGAGGCAAAGAGTATGTTCTTTACCCATTGCCTGTCCCTTCCAATGGTGGCGAATCACGTCGACCTGGAATGTGAAGAACACGAGGCTAACAAATTTGTTTAATCTTCACACGTTCACAGCTCAAGACAGAGTCTCAGAGTATGAAATCAAACTAATGGATATTGATCAAGAGACGCTCGGTATCCCAGACACGGATTACGACGCGAACATCACCCTCTCATCGAGTGAATTCGCGCGTATATGCCGAGATCTGCAGCAGCTCGGCGAGTCTGTACGGATTGATGTCTCCAAGGAGGGTGTGCGCTTCATAAGCGAGGGTGATGCCGCCAACGGTTCGATCCTTTTAAGACCCGCCGGCGATAAAGTGCGAAGTATGGCTGAGGTTGACGATGCCAGGAAGGCCAAAAAGGAGAAAATCAAGGTTGAAGAGGATGAGGACGCACAGATGGTCGATGACGACGAAGAGGAAGATGATGCTGGAGAAAAGGGCGAAGAGGATGAGGAGGATGAGGATGACAGCTCTAACAAGAAGAGGAAGAGATCGAAAAAGGAGGAACCCAAGCGCAAGACGAAGAAAACGAGGAAGGATGACGACGATGAAGAGGAAGGCGTGATCATCGCGATGAGCCAACACGTCACCCTCACGTTTTCTCTCAAGTACCTTGCCAACTTTTCCAAGTCTGGCTCCCTGAGTAAACGCGTCTCGCTCAGCATGAGCAACGAAGTTCCGTTGCTGGTATGTGGATCACCTTTCCCATCACCTCATGACCGGTTTCTAACATACTGGCAGGTGTCATACGACTTTGGACAGGGTAATATCCAATACTACCTTGCACCGAAGATTGGCGACGAGTGAAGAGGGCCCCTGCTCAATCTACCTGCTGGGTTATTCGTCCCTGATCTGTCTCTTTAGAATATAGTTGATGTAAAACGCTATCCAAATTTCCGTTCCACCTCTTCAAATCGACGCCAAGGGAGCCATGAAGAAACCACAAATTAATATATTTGCCAGAATAAAGACTTTCTGACCCAAACCACACAAATCCCTATCTCCTTTTACCCTTACCCTTGTGTTCTGTCCTTTTTCTCTGTATCGGAATCAGCATTGGTGGTAGCGTCATGTATGACACCGCCCAGGCCCTTGGAGGTTAATTAGGTTCTCCTTCATTTTGTACATCTTCTCGTGCTGATTCGAAACTTCCTTGAGCGTGTCTGGGTCCATGTTTTTCTGCACGATAGTTCAGTCAGTAGAGGAGTTAAAGGGGGCAACTCGATGCGATCTGGGAACTGATTAGAAGTACTGCCCTCGACAAAGGTGCCTCGGCGAACAATGCGCAGGCTAACGTCTTCATGCCCGAGAAGAAACGTCGCAAGCGCGACGGATATGACGATGGAGATTATACTCTGTATAAAGTTCTCCCCGCCGTAGACTTTGTCAAATCCCAGGACCCTGTCGCGCTCTTGGGAATGCGAACAAGATCGCATTCACGACCGAGGAGGAAAGTCGTTGGCTCAAGATGGGGATTACAAAGCATAATATAAAAACAAATTGTGAGGACCTTAAGGTCCTTGGGAAGGGCACTTCAAGGCACTTATGAAATGGCGGACACTCGTCCGGGTGAGAGATTTCGCACCCTTGCTTATGTGACGCGTTTGGTTGACAGAACAATCGGGGCTTAGATCCGTCCTCGGCTCGTTCCTTTAGCCAAACGCCAAAAAGCGACACCCCCGTCATGCTCGAAGCTCATCTGAAAGAGGCCGCCACTCTCAAGCGGCTCATCGCCAGTAAATGTCCCATCTTTCTCGTCCTGGCGCCCTCTGTAACTGACGGTGTTTCAATTTCTTCTTTCGAACCACCACACCGTACTCCATACAGCTATCAAGGTGCTCGGCACAGATGCAAACTTTGAGTGCACTGAGGAAGGCATCAAACTGCAGGCGATGGACAACTCGCGCGTTGCTCTTGTGGCTGTCGAGCTGTTATCCGTAGGGTTCACCCACTATCGCTGTGACCGTCCGATGTCCCTGAGCGTCGACCTGGCTCGCTTAGCGAAAGTCCTCAAATGGGCCGAGGATGATGATCGAGTCGCCTTGACTGCTACCGACGCCATGGATGTGTTAAAGCTCACATATGAGGCAAAGAGTAGGTTTCTTACCCATTGCCTGTTCCTTCCAAAGGTGGCG
>Ga0307515_10024704_pt1 | contig 10447 bp, 12 predicted proteins | sample 17_EM_MG_FD_194513 | JGI IMG/M metagenome (GOLD analysis project Ga0307515, IMG submission 194513) | Populus trichocarpa ectomycorrhiza microbial communities from riparian zone in the Pacific Northwest, United States - 17_EM | ecosystem: Host-associated > Plants > Roots > Unclassified | place...
ACGCACGAATTGGTCGACACATTGTCTCATTAGCGACCTTGATAAATCTACAAGCATCCGTCAGGGCAACGTAGGACATACGGAACAGTTCGTACCCGTACGCAACCTCGTCCAGACTCATTTCGCTCTTTGAGTGATCATGGACCTCCTTGCGCACTTGCTCGAAGGCCCGTCGCGAAGCCTCGATATCCAATGGCTCCTTTTCAGATTTGCCAAATATCTTGGGGAAGTATTCTGGAAGGAGCCGGCCCAAAAGGAGGTTAGCGTCCGTTAACGCGAGTGGCCCGCCTTTTCTGGGACAAACTCAGCTGCTGAAGCACTCGTTGAGAGGACGGCATACCGGTAGCATGCGGGCCCAGGTTCTGCTCCTGCACTCTCAGGTCCTGCTTTGAAGAGTCCATTCCGGAAAGTGAGGCACGATCCTCCGCCAGCAGCGACGGTGTTGATGTTCAGCTGTGGGGACTGGATCGAGATGCCGGCTGTCGTGGTCTCGTAGGTGATCTCATAACGCCCAGCAAAACGAGAGACGTCTGTGGATGTTCCCCCCACGTCGATCCTGATCCCCCTGTCAAAGAAAGCTCCCAACAAGTTATAGGCGACTTACCCGATGACAGGTATCTTCTCCGATTCGTCCCAGCTAGTCAGTGCATACCCTACCACTCCTCCGGCTGGTCCACTGAGGATACTCTTCAAACCAGAGAAGTTGTCGAGGTCGAGTAAACCGCCATCGGAGCCCATAAATTCTACTCTTGCTCGCCTTTCGCTGTGATTCGCACCCTTCTTCCCACTGCCCTTCAACTTTTCATCGAATCCTTTGAAGAAGCCATCCAGGTATTCTTTGAGAATTGGGGTAAGATAGGCGTCGGCGGTGCTGCTGACGCCTCTCGGGAGCATTTTGATCATTGGTAGGAGCTGAGATGATAGGGAGACTTGAGTGAAGCCAATCTTCCGTGCGAGGTCTCCAATAGCGAGTTCATGGTGTGGGTAGGTGTACGAGTGGGCAAGGACGACGGCAATTGAGGAATAACCATTCTCATAAAGGGCCCTGAGATCCTTTTCCACCGTCTTCAGGTCAGGCTTCTTCAAAATTGAGACCGCTTCTCCACTCAGTCCCTGCACAATTTCGGGTTGTGAACCATCGTAAGGTGTTGCCAGCGCCTCGCCTCCATAAGCTCGGACAATCCCCCCATCGTCATCGAAGAGAACAGCGTTCTTCTCTGCTTCTGGGTCAGAGGTATAGCCGACAAGGGTGACCCGCTCATCGACTTCAAGGACAGTGGAATAGAGTGGCGAAGGGCGACGGATGTTCAAGTCGAATATCCTTGGGCGAGATTGATTTCCTATCAGTAGCAGATCTTTGAATCCTTTGGTTATGACTAGCGCATGCTTCTTGCCCTTGCGTTCTAGGAGCGCATTGGTGGCTACGGTAGTAGACAACCTTATGTAGTCTATCGAGAACATTAAATGAGTAAGCATGGGAGATATCCAGCACATACCAATCTTGTCTGTCGGCAGGATAGCACTCCGTTCGATCTTCTCGCCAGTGACGGCTTCGAGGACCCGGCGGATGCCCTCGGTGGGAGCATCGGCATAGTTGTTGGGGTCCTGGCTTACTATCAGCACGTCAGAGTGGAGTGTCCGTCAGCACATCGCGATTGACGCGTACACAGTTTAACCACCAATTCCTTCCGTTGAGACCGGTCCTCTGGGTCAAGATAGGAAGCATGGACATCACAGAATGTGCCGCCTCGATCTGCACAGATTCTGATCGAGTGGTCTGGGACACTGGGCATATCCGTGATCGGTACTGACAAGCTGGCACGAATGAGGCTGGGCCAACGAACCTCTTGCTTTTTCGCTTTTTGACATGAACTCACGGCTGCTCTTGCCGCTACGCGCGTGCGTGCGACTATCGCCAGTCCTGCATCGAACAATGGCGACTAGGGTCAATATGACCACCCTTCTTCAGCAAAACGAGCGCGACGACGCGAGGGCCATTGAACAGAACATAGTTCCTGCCGCACTGGCTGCGTTTAATCCGGAAAATAGCAGTATTACAAACGACCTTTATGTTGGGGATACATTTGCGGATACCGAGGGCCTTGGTATCAATGCAACTCCCCCGCTGCACCCAAGTGTGGCAGCTGCAGCTGCACAAGACCGAAATGTGATACCCCTCATCCCTCCACGAAACGACCCACTGCTCGAATACATAGCCAACCATATCATGCGGTCAGGTCACAAGCACCGAGCACAGCGCATCGTCGCAAACACGCTTGCAGAAATTCATAGGCTGACGGGCGCCAACCCATTACCTATTCTGCGTTCTGCAATATTCAGAGCAAGTCCCAGTGTGCGTGTTGCAAGTATGAAAAAGGGAGCAAAGACGCGTCTAGTCCCTGTGCCACTCGCCGACAAGCAACGAACATTTTATGCAGTCAAGTGGGTACTAAAGCAAAGCGATAAGAGAGGAGAACAGAAGCTGGAGCAGAGGTTAGCCAAGGAGGTCATTGCCATTATTGAAGGGTCGTCGAGAGTATTGAACCAAAAGGCGGAGGTTCACAAAGTTGCCTTGGCGAATCGGTATGATAACCCCGTTATGAACTATGAACAGCTTTCTCATAACTCTGATACAGGTCTGCTGTGGGTGCTCGGTATTAGTGGAATCCTTAGCTACCTCGCGTCTCGTCCCTCCCCAGCTGAAACTTTTTATGTTATTAATTCCTGTACCTTAGTCCTTCCCTATACAGCCAGACCCTCAAAGCTAAACTGGACATCTCGTGAATCGCGCGCGTTCAACGAGAACGTCTTTTCCTTGGATCATAATATATTCACACACTCACTAGATGGTGTCGTGGTGCTACAATACGCCTCCTTGGAATTTGCAGTGTCGGCAGATTGAGGAAGATGGGGGCAAATGGAATGCGTACTTCAACCATGCCGCCTGCCTTTTCCCTTAACCAGTGTAAACCCATCCGTATCTACCACCAAATCTTCTTCGTTCCGTCTTTCGACCAGTGCGGGAGGCTCGTCAACCTCCATGCCACCTTCGCTTTCATCTTCCTCGTTACCATCATCCCCGCTCTCACCGTCATCTTCTTCCCAAGCTCCCTCCTCCTCAGTTTTGATCTCCTGTGCCTGTAATCGCTTCCCCTGAATTGCCCTCTCCTTTTCCTCCCAAATCATCATGCTCTGTTCGATGGCCTTCTCGCCACCACTCTGCGCCTCCTTCCAGAGCTTGACTAAGTCCTCAGCTACGCCTGCAGAGCTCTCATCTTCGATGACGCAGTCAAATTCGTCGCTCATCATTTGCAGGATCATCTCTTCGATGTAGTCTTCATCAACTTGATTCGACGCAGAATTTGGACTGAGTGTACTGAAGGAAGGAGATGATAATTCGAAGGCGTCAAGTAGCTCAGACGCCATCCAGGAGCGTTTTTGCTTTGACTCTGGACCACCCCAGGACGAATCGACGGCGATTCTCAGTACGGGCCATACTGAAAGCCTCGCTAATAGTGCGCGGGCGAGATAAACTTGCGTCTGCGAGGGCGAGGTCATTTTTTGTGTGCTCAACGTGGCGATCAGGTTTAAGAAACCATTCAAGCGATCATCAACGAGAAAGACTTCGACAGGGTCAAGGTGTATAAGACCTCACGAGCGTTTTCTTTGCCTATCCATGGTGTTAGTCTGTGAGTTTACCTCGAGTCCTCAAAGGGTTCGAAGACCAAGACAAATACATGCTGGACCGCTCTCTCTGTACATATTGCATGCCCTCAGTGTCGGAAATATCAATGTTCTCGTCTTAACTGATACAGTTTGATAGTTTCCTATGGCAACCGAGCACCGATCACAATATACGGGTTTGTAGACTGAGTCTCGATCTGCGTTTTGTGTTTCTCGGTCTCATACTTGTCCCATGTGTCCGGTGATGCCATAATTCCTCTTGATTTGCTACGTGTTTTGGGCTTCGTCTACTATATAAGATAGGTAGTAGTGTATCCTAATAGAGAGAGGGGCTTTTGTTTTCCGACATTTAGTTAGTAAAGCTTTATTTCTGTTTGGAATCTACCACTACCATAAATATTGTGATCGACTAGGTACTCCCGGTGTTGTACTCCCTGTTAGGACTTCCCGCGTCAGGTCCCCAGAGGCGGAATCGCTCATCATTTCATTAAATAGGTGGGGCCCTTCCGCGTTCTTCTTTCAGGGAGTCTAACATGTCGTCCAGCTAAGCTCGGACTAACCATAATTGTCAATCGGCATTCGGAACAGCGAAGTCATATTACAACATAGGCCAACTCCAAAGAACCGGACAACGTCAAGGAAGACATTAACTCGAGGCTTTAGTCATGCCGCGCCCACGATGGAATCCCCCTCAATTGCACTCCTAGCACTGAAAGTATTTGAGATGTGCCTCCATCGGGCTAGACTATCTTGAGACAAACTCCCGGGATCCAAAACTCCCTCTCATCGACGCTGTGCTCGATCAACATGCTGTGAGTGCCGGTGGTGGCTGACTCCGCCGTTCAACTCCGTCCTGGCTTACCCGCAGTCACGCAGTACGACGATAGGACAGTCTGGAAGGTATGCTATTTACGGGGAGGCGCCAGTCTCGAGTGGCAACCGCCGTGACCTTTTGAGTTCTCATGGCTGGACCGTCGGCGTAGACTCGGTCTTCATCTACGCGGTGTGTTTACATGGCAGCCACGGGGCAAGCCTCCTGGCCTATGTAGGTACGTCGCGTGTCCTCTCTGATCGTTACTAGCCGCACAAGGGGAGAAGGGCAGGACCGTCCGGCTCCTGCGCGCGGGGATAACGGAGCTGGAAAGCTGTACCTACCTGCCCTCGACGGTACGGGGGAGGCGTTGAACTTTGAGCTGTGTTGCCTCAATCATACCAGAACCGCGCGCGACTACGGGCAGGGATTGCGGCTAATGACCCCTCAGTATCGTAGTGGATTGCCCGTAGTGGATTGCCTCAACAGGACACGCCAGCAAATGTGACGGCCATGTTCCGTGAACCTGATGTAGTCGTAAGGGGGTTACATATTTCTTTGGAACAATTAGCCAGCATCCAGCGTAACAGTCGTGGTTCAGATGACTCCAAGTCTCCAATCACATCGCCGCCCATAGGACTCCTACATGTCAGGGGCTTTTGCCCAATGGATCCGAACTCGTCACAGCCTGCCTTACTCGCGGAACCGTTAATCATTCTGTCCTCTTTGTCTTCTACATTTGTACGAAGTAGCTGTGTTTTGCAAGTGACGAGGCGGGATATTCGTACTTTAGATAACAGTCCTAACCAAGGAAACTGGTATTGACAGGAACTTCCTTGCCCATCCAGTTTGCCAGGACAGTGTGGTCTTTGAGCGCATCGCCAGTGTTTGGATGCACTAGCACCCTATTTGAGGATATGTGTCAGGACTCGGTTCAGAGGTGTGTGGTGTAAATACATACGAGAGGGGTCCCCGCCAAACTGTCAGGAATCCGAAGAGGGCTCCGGTCTCCGCTGGTGTAAATGTATTCACCTCAAACATGGGGAATATATGAGGCCCAATCGGCTTCTCGAAGAAACGATAGGTGCGCAATTCAGGGAATTCTCTACGGATTCGTTCATGCAGTTCACGGGCATGCTGTACCTCGGCTGGAGAATCTGGGTTGTGATACACTTGGGGGTGGACGTAAGTCAAGACAACATTGAGAGAGATACCATCCAGACTCACCATGGAAGTCGAATGCATTTCCTTCATTTGGAGGACGGATTGGTGCGGGGTGGGTGTCATAAGCTGGTGATCGAGTAGATGGAATTGGTGAGGCCTTCAAAGATTTTCCATCTGCGTTCAATTCGGTGGGAAGTGGCTCCAACGTTTGACCCTTGTATACAGCAAGTGGCGATTCCGAAGACATTACAAGTTTGGTAGGTGAAGGGGTGTTATCTTGCGACTTTGACGACGGAGCGAGGTTTTATGGTTCCAGGTTCCATAAGCAGCTTGACAAATTTGCACAGTGGTCACGTCACGAGCGCCCTTGGTTCGTAATCTAATATCCATGAAACCTAGAACGGTGCCGGTGGACCTGACGTATTGGTAAGTCGCTAAGAGAGGGTTACAAATCTCATCCACGACGCCGCGACGACAATCTCTCTTGTTTGGTGCCAGAGGTGGCAGAAATGGTGCTTTGACGCCGCTTGACACCTTAGGAGGCAACCGTACCAACCAGGAAACACGAAATGGTTCAGTACTCTACATTCCGAGCAATAGAGAAACCAAGGAAAGCGTCTAACAGGTATGTCCTTGCAAGCTAAAGCCAAGAGAAAAATCTCTTCCTGGTATGTTCCTTCCTGGTATGTTCCTCTACCTCGCCGTAGTATTTCACTTTGATTCTACCATCCGAAGTAGTAGCGTCTATCTGATCTCCTTGCCAGGTCTCAAAATTCGAGAAGGAAGATCCCTCCAATGAACCCACAAATGAACTCTCTCTTGAGAAATTCTGTAAATTTTGCTGAATCTCGTTCGAGAATTGGTATCTCTTGGAGTGTCTTATTGGACCAGTGAACGAGCGAGGGATCTCGATGGTAATCGACCCATCACTGGTCTTGAGCTGCGCTTTGAATGGCTGATCATTTTGGCGGGACATCTGGTAAGTAGCAACCGTGAGGGTTGGATGTACCAATCATCTGTGCAACCAACTCATACCAAGACTAGTTTGATACTGCCGTCTTTCGTATCGAGGAGAATGCTGGCCCTCTCTGGGCCAGGAGATAACAGGGCAATGTTTGCCGAGAGCGAGCCGTCCTTGGTGCGGAGCGAAAGGTTATGCCGTTCCGCCCCGGCTCCCACTGGGGCGAGTAGAGCTTCAGGTACTCGCAACCTGCTGTCAATTGACCACGTTCCTCTGATGGAACCATCGCTCTTGGACACGGAGACATAATTTGTGGGAGGCGGTAATGATTCAGTGCCAGATGTTGTGGGCGGGGCGCGCTGATATGGAGGTGGAGGAGCCTCACTTGTACTCCCATTCTGAAGGAAAGCGGGAGGTCACGATCAGAGAGCTGTCATTTGGACGAAGTCCCCCCGTCGCTTACTCACTAACGGAGAAGCGCTGGATTTCCCAGCTCCATTAGACTTGGTTAGCATTAGTAGCCGTAGATACCAGGGTGGGAGGCGAACTGGGAGGGGAGGCAGAGCAAGCGGTGTCTAAGTATAATGAAGCAAGCTGCACTCCAGTTATAACAAGCTCTGTTCGCTGCTCGCTCCAATCCCGATGAAGAGGAAGGCCGGTTCATCCGCAGCGCAGCGACTGCGCAACTCGTGTTCACCAGGAGGCAATTGAGCTGCCGCAGGCGTCTTCGTATTGGACCTGTGTTGACAGTGATCATATTACGCTCACGCTCGGGCACGGGAAAGCAAAGCGGCAAAGGAAGGCAGGCCGGATTTGCAGATTTGCAGATCAAGTGACAAGCGCGGGGAAGACCAGCGCGCCCGAGAATAGAGAATAGATGAGTGGAGAAGTCCTCGGAGACAATGTTTATGTAGTACCATGAATACAAAGATGAGTCCGAGAATATTGCCAGAATCAAAATCAGTCAAGGCATTGTCAATAGCTTTCCGAGTTCTCTCAATTTCTCGGACCTGCCTAACGTACCATGTTCATGAAGGCGTAATACTTCCAGTGCGTTAGTGGCCATCTGTACGGCCGCGACGGGCATGCCGCTCAGCTTGGCGACTTTGAGGCCATGGCTATCCCGATTCACCCCTCGCCGCAGCCGATGAGAGTACGAAAATCCACCTCCCTGCAGAGCCAATTCATCAGAGTATACTTTAAACGATAGTTATGAATCTGGGCTTACCGGGATTTCGTCCACGTCGGTGCAGAAGAAACCAACATTTTCAAAGACTCCAGAAGCCTTACCTGTTACTTCATCCAGACCCAGCATATCCGCTAGCTCGTGGAAGTGCGTCGCGAACAATGCCCTACACCGGTTCTTCATATGCAGGTGGTAGATCGTAGCGAAGGCAATGGAAAGACCATCAGAAACAGTCGTTCCTCTTCCTACTTCATCCATGATAACCTGGAAGGTTGCACGGTCAATCAAGTAAGTCTGATTTCAACAGTGATACCGACTCACCAGACTTTTCGGAGTGGCTTGTTTCAAGATTCCAGAGGTCTCAAGCATCTCCACCATAAACGTACTCCGGTCTCGGAACAAGTCATCCTTGGCTCCTACACGGGAAAACAGTTTGTCGACTATCCCGATCGTTGCGGCGTCAGCTGGCACGAATGATCCGATTTGCGCAAGGATTGTGATCAGAGCAGTCTGACGTAGAAGGGTGGACTTTCCTATCTCAGGGTCAGTCTTCAAAGAGGGAGTATAAGGGTCAGAATCACTCACCAGCCATGTTGGGCCCAGTGATGACATGCAAAGCAGAAGACTCGTCCATGACAACATCGTTAGGGACGAACAGGCGTCCATTGGTTAAAAGTCCAAGCTCGACTGTTGGGTGACGGCCGTTCACGACAGAAAATTCACACCTGAGAAAAATTGAAGAGAAATCATAACACAGGGGAGAAAGGTATGTACCTCTCTGTCATAGTCGGCCGCGTCAGTTTCATACCATACGCCAACTCTGCAAATCCTACGGTTACGTCGAGTTCGTCGATGACTCGAGCATTGCTGCGCAGCCAATTTGATTGTTGGTTGACCTAGTAAATTCCGAACCTGAGAATCGAAGAATAGGCAAATTGGACAGGACACAGAGCTGACCTCGTCCCTCAGCGACTTAAAGGCTTCGTGCTCAGCCTGGTAAATCGCATTTGCCGTTTCAGACATTTTGGTTCCGAGATTGAACCACAGCTGAAGAGACCATAGGTGTGATTAGCATCCCTCCTGGTGACAGGGACTGAGGGCACACCTGATGGAAGAAGGTGACAGTGCTTGCGTTGGTGGTGAGCGGAATAAACCGTGGATCCTTATTTAGTTTTGAAGCATCCCTTTTCCTCACATAGACGTGAATCCCGTAGCTTGGTGACGCCTTTAAGGCCAAAGAAGGTGCACCTAAAGGGAAGAGCTCAAGAATTGGGATATGGAGTGATAACGCAACTGACCAAAGACAGCCTGATAGTCGGACTCCATACGAGACTTATCAGACTCTAATTGTCTAAGATGTGCGTGAAGACTCGATAGTTGTGGAGAGAACCTGGACAGAGTCAGTGAGGCCCTCAAGCGCAGGGGAGACGGAGCATACCCCGGCTTAATTGACCACCTGTACAGATTGGTATGGAATAGCTGTTCTCGAGTGAGGGGAGCCGCGCTTGCAACAAATGGATCTTCCTCCACTGGGCTCTCATCGGTCGTCTCATCGGTTACCTGTCGGTCAACCGCCATAGTAATCCTCTCACATAGGGCATTCATGGGTTTCATCTTGTTCAAGAGTGCCTGAACATTTCCCCAATCGTGCCTAAGCGCCCCATGCTCCAGAAACTCCATATCATGCTCAAGCACCATCCTCTTACGGAGCTCTTCCCAGAGGTCAATTGCATCTCGCAAATCAGCAAGATCGTCAGGGGCTCCACGTCCACTTAGGAATTTCTGCACAATCCGCGCCGTGTCCTCGATTTTGCGGAGGATGACGATGATGTCCGCACGTAGATGCGGTCGTGCATGGAAGAACCCCACGACGTCCTGCCTCGCGTTGATTTCCGGCAGCAAAACTGAAGGTGCACTTAACCAACGGGTCAGGAGTCTCGTGCCGGAGGATGTGACCGTCCGGTTGATCACGCTCAGGAGGGAGCCGGTAACTCCTCCTTCGCGCATGGACTCGCGTATTTCGAGAGACTTGATGGTGTGCGAGTCGAGCTGCATGCGGGATTCCTTGCCGAGTCGCAACGGTTTGGAAAGGATGGGCATGTGTTCGAGGAGATTGGATTGGAGATAGGACGTGAGGAGGGATATGGCAGATGTCTCCGTGGGCGTGAAGTTGGAGGTTGGAGGAGTGGTGGCGCCGTCCGTCTTGGTTGCATCGTCTCGGGGTGGCGCAACGGGTGAAGAGATGAAAGAAGTAAAAGCGGAGGTTTCTTCTGATATAGCAAGACGGATCGGATGGCTCGGCTGATCCTCAAGTGAATTGTAGAGAACGATTTCCTTGGGGGCAATGCGGGCTAGTTCATCTCGCACAGCAGGCAAGGAGCAGCTCTGCGAGAAGAATTCGCCAGTGGAGACATCCATCCAAGCGAGACCAACAGGAGAACCTTCTTTCTCCGGGTTGCTGATCGCGAGTACATAATTATTCTCGTAAGGGTTGAGAAAGGCCTCGTCAATCAGTGTGCCGGGAGTGACGATACGGGTGACGTGTCTCTCAAATGTACCGTCTACGCGCTTGAACTCTTCACAGAGCGCAACGCGTCGGTGGAGAGTTTGGACGAGGACCTTGAGGTGTCGCTCCAGGTGG
>Ga0307515_10024705_pt1 | contig 10447 bp, 8 predicted proteins | sample 17_EM_MG_FD_194513 | JGI IMG/M metagenome (GOLD analysis project Ga0307515, IMG submission 194513) | Populus trichocarpa ectomycorrhiza microbial communities from riparian zone in the Pacific Northwest, United States - 17_EM | ecosystem: Host-associated > Plants > Roots > Unclassified | place...
TGCGTTCCAATTTTTTTTTTTTTTTTTTTTTTTAAATATTTTTTTTTTAAAAATAAAAAATATATTATTTTAATATATTTATAAGAAAAAATTCTAAAATTTTAATAAAAAAAATTTGAATGTATGTTCAAAGGTTTGAACCCATAGAGTTAAAAAGAGACTCAATGGCACTTGAGGTATTGGCCTAGCGGTGGTAGGAGTTTGTTCCCTTTCTGTACCCTGGTTTAAACCTCACTGTGCACGTCTGTCATCCCCGCGGTGCCTTACATGCTTACTGGGTTTGCAGGATGTTCAGTGGGCCGTGGGATTAGTCGTGGTGCGCGTAAACTGGCCTGAACACCCACGTAAATAAAAAAAAAAAGGAGAGACTCAATGGCCATTACATAAAGGAAAATTTGAATGCATGCGAGCATCAACCAATGTGTTGTTTACCTATTTTTTTATTTAAAAATATCCAACCCTTTATAAAAGAAAAAAAATTAGCAGGCCTGGGTACGTGGGTTTGGGCTTTAAAACCCATGCACCTGGGCTTTTTCTTTATTAGTACTTTGTTTTAAAAAAATTGTCAAAGGTGAGAGAATACAATAATTAAAATATTTTTGGATAATTAAAAGCTTAATGTTTGTTATGAATTGCACTATACTTAATATAACATACTTGGTTAGTTATCTGAGTAAATTTACGAGTAATTCAAGTATGAATAATTGAAAGCTATCGATATGGTGTTTAGATATGTTTGAGATACATCTTAGACCATGAGTTATTTTTACATTCAGCTAAGTAACTGTGTAATGAAAATCTTCTAAGCGAACATATATCACAAGATTTATGATGAAATTAGAGTTCATTGTTTTTGATAAAGTTAGAAATAAAACTGAATGACTTTAGAATTTCTTAAAAGATATCTATATTACGCAAAACTAGTGCCAATAATTTGTGTTTATTGCAGCAATCAATCAATAAAAAAAGACACAAAGTAACATGTATGAAAGTAAATCTAGATATATAACATTGTAAATATAATATCATTAAATATTTACTATTGAATAAGATTATTTATATTAATTATGTAAAGTAAAAAAAATAATATCACAAATTCACTAATTAAAGATTGGACACTAGAGCTTATATATAATTCATTAAAGTAATGAGTTTAAACCTATTAAGGATGGGTTAACTACAAATTTTAAGATATAGTTTTAAATAAAAATCTAAGTTTTATAGTATTCTCCACAGTACTTGAAAATGATTATTTCTCACATATTTCCATGATAAAAAATGCTAAATTCAACGTGATAAAGTGTGATCTATATTTTTAATATATAACAGAAAGATAGCAGAAGTATTTGTTTGATAAAAAAACAATAAATAAGATCTTTCAATAGAAGAAAAATTAGTAAAAGTATTCAAATACAAAAAAAATCCCATTAAGTACTAAATTTGTAATTAATGAGGCTTTGCAGGGACCAGAATGAATCGAGCTTCATCTCTTGTCCGTTGCCCTATACAAACAAAGGTGTAGGGGAAGCGGAGCAGAGCATGGGAATGGGAATGCTAGGAGTGGCAGTACGGTTAAGGCGGTGTCTGAAGCCCCAAAATACTACTGTCCTCTCTTCATACTCATATCACTCGTCGTCTTCAAACCGGCAAAGAAAGAACGAAAACCAAGTGGATTCGTCCTTCAACAGAGACCCAACAAGCCCACCTCGACTCTTTGTGGTGCAGCCTCGTCTCCGCCCCGATACTCTCCTTCAAGCCAAGCTCAACGAAGCTCTATGCCTCGCCAATTCCCTCGAAGAACAGCGTGATGGGTACTTCGATTCTGATTTCTTCGATAAACCCTTGCCCCCTCACATCCTCGTTCAAAATCCCATCTTCCGTTCCTCCAAAGCTCGAGCAGGTTTTTTTTCCTTTCCTAACTTAATCAATTCCTTTGCTTTTCTTTGATTTAATAATCTGATTCAATTTGGTATGGGCAGATACTTACTTTGGGACTGGGACTGTAGACGATATCTTGTGCCATATCAGAGCAATTGAGTCAAAGGCAAGAATTTTATTTTTCCTTAAAAAAAAACCTTTTGTTTTTGAAGAAAAAACAATGATAATGTGTGATTTTTAACAGGATGATGTTGATGCTGTGTTTGTGAATGCTATTTTAAGTGGGATTCAACTGCGGAATTTGGAGGCAGGTTCTTATTTTTATTTTTTATTTTTGGAGATGATGATTATTTTGGTATATTGATTTTGCTGTTTTTTTTTTTCATTGTTATTTCAGCGGAAATGGAATAAACCTGTGTTAGACCGGGTGTCACTTATAATAGAGATATTCAATGCTCATGCCCATACAAAGGAGGCGAAACTTCAGGTTTAGTTATTGACAAGATTTATTTACGCTACATTTTACTTCAGTGTAGATTTAGTCCTGTCCCCATGGGTTTTGGCTAATGACTGTTTGGTTGTAATTTTTTTTTTCCAGGCGGAATTAGCGGCTCTAATGTATGCAAAGAGTAGACTTGTTCGAGTACGTAGTAGTGATGGTCGCTTGACTTTCGGAGCATTTGGAGATGCTGAAGTTGTTAGTGCCCGAGGGTGAATTTGTTGTTCTTGATTAAGAAATTTTTTTAATGCAAGTGTATTAAATGGTTCTCATTTTTGGTTAAGCTACACTGCCCTAATACCCTGTTCATTTGTTTATCTTTCTTGAGAGCTTCATATAGTTGGAAGTTTATCTTCATTAGTGGCTAGCATGTTCTGTTTCTGACAACCATGTCCTCCAGCTCAAAAACAGATAATATTGACCTTTTTTTGTCTTCTTTTTGAGATGGACAAAGCTAATTAGATTGATCTTTAAAATTTTTTCTATGGGTGCAATACATGCCATGCAATCAAAACTCATCATGCAGCTTAATTTCTTAGGAAAAACATTGTTTTGCACCGGCACCTGCTCTGTGAAAATTGGGCTCAGGAAGTTATCCTGTTTCAAATTCTGATATTTGGTTGAGTTTGAATGTTGATTTGTGGTAGAGTTGCATTACCTGATTTTTCTTGAAAAATACATTGATCAACTAAACGATCCATCATAGGCACCACAACCAGACAAAAGGACTTACTGACCTGAACTGGTTATCTCCCTGCATAGTCTATGTCACTGGAAATCACATGTTCTCATAGAGGCATAACTTTTTGAGGAGGGACAATATTTGATGGCTTTTATATTGTTTCACTTTTATTCTTATTATTGTTTTGGTGGCCACAGTACCTGAATGCTTTCATCCTTTAAACCCTGGATATTTGGCTCCTAATATGTTTCATGAGATTTGCTTGAATTTTGTTTTGGCATTTATCACCTGCTTAGCTTGAATGATATTTGGTTTAGGAATGTATAATTACTCTTGGCACCGACAACTACCCCTATATCCCCCCCTCCTCAATATACACTTGAGTGAGTGTGCTTGCACATGCTTGTTTGCATATATCAGTTATCATTTGCTAGGAAAAGTGTTGATTTGCATGGAAATTGTTTACAGGAGAGGAAGTGGAGGGCGTGGCTTTACCAGTGGTGCTGGAGAAACTGAGCTTCAGCTTCAGCGGCGAAGGTTTGCTCCTCGAGTCTATTTTTGTTTTACATTAAAACGCTTTTTTTTAGAGGAATGACCTGCATTATATGTCAGTGGTACTCAAATGATAAAAATCTAGTCAGTACTTACATGAAGTATAATAACACATATTTTAGAGGGAGTTCCAGATGTCCAGGCTACTTCTGTTTGCAACTTTCTGGTATCAAGCATGTCGTGTTGCCAAATACTATACATGGGCTGTCTTGTGTGAAATATGCTACATGAAGACATCTTTTGGTATATTTTTGTAGTACTAAATATTGAAGAAAAAAAAGAGTATAATAAATGCAAATCTGAATTTTTTTTCTATGATGAGTGCATTTTTTATTTTTCCTGAAATATGCCCTTAGAAGCTATTCTTGAGCATTTTTGTGAAATTATTGTTTCAATAGAAAATAAATCTGGATCACTTTTTCCTGTAACTGTTATGCTTGCCAGAGTTCTATGCTACTCAACTGCCAGTTTTCTGTCATTTATGGTTTTTCAAAAAGTTCTGGAATCTAATCAACTCCTGACACTTTTGTCAGGTTAGAGTGTTTTACTATGCTGTCACATTGTTTAAAGTCGCCTCTCATTCCATCATGTGCTCTTACATTTTCCTGCATTGTCATTGCTTAGAAATAGATTGGAAGGCTCTGTTTTTCATGACATAATATTTTGGGAAACAGTTTTTTGTAACACTTTTCATTTATTTGTTTTATGATACACATAAAGTTGTTTCTATAAAAAGTTTTGTTTGGCTTAGGTCACTCATAAATAACTATTATACTTTTGATGTTACCTTCCACTTCATTTTGACGGAAGTGGAATTTCTACTTGATTCCAAGGCAATTTGCTAGTTTTATTTGTTGGATTATTGGATTCACTGTTTAAAAATGGAATAACATTATTCAGAGATCCCAAATGAATTATATATTTTTTTATTATATTATTTTTTATATAAACTTCTTGAAACTAATGGCCTTCTGATTTTATCTGGACCTAATGTTGGCTAGTTAATTTTAATATTTTTAGTTTTATGTAAAAAGATAATAATAATAATAATAATAATAATAATAAGGGTAAACATTCGGTTTATCCAAATTACCAGAATTACTCGATTAGGTTAAGCAAATTTGGGTTAAAGAAAATTTATTTTTGGCGGGGTAGTGGGAAAGATTTTTGGCTAATTACCCAAAATAACAATTTTTCATCTGAATTACCTGAATGCTCACCTCTTTCATAGACTAGATAAATCTTCATGGTTTGGTTTCTATGGCATGCACTTTTGATATTATGTGTGTTCATATGTTCGTTTTATGGAACTCCAATATCAGAATATTAGAACGGCGTGAGACTTTGCGGACCCAAATCAAAGATGTTCGTCGTACTCGAGCTTTGCAGCGAGCTTCTCGTAAGAGGCATTGTCAATTGGATAGTCAATATTTGGCCACTGTTGCTGTTGTAGGATACACAAATGCTGTAAGTGATTGACATCTGATCAGAATCTCAAAATTGTTACCATGCAAATAAGCTAAATATCCTCAGTAATGATATTTTTTTTCCTTGCAGGGAAAATCAACATTAGTTAGTGCACTCTCAGGGAATGATCTTTACAGTGATTCTCGGTATTTCATCTCCTTGATGAAATGTTCTAGATTTAAGCTCCACATTTGAACCAGGCTTCGGTACTTGAAATATCAGTATTGTTTTTTGTAAGTAGTTAATTGGACTTGCTGTTTGTGCAGACTGTTTGCAACACTGGATGCTAGATTAAAAAGTGTTGTTCTTCCTTCAGGGTAAGAAGTTGGTGTTGAATCTAATTTGTTTTCTATTATGTTCTGTGGTGTGATGAAGTGAAGCTCTTGAATGTAGTGTTTTTGAAAATAATTCTTTTTCTTCATTTATCTGATTGAGCTATAATTCTCAGGAGGAAAGTGCTTCTTGGTGATACTGTGGGATTTATATCAGATTTGCCAGTGCAGGTAAGTGAAATGTATGTGCAGTTGCTGATTCATTAATCATATTCATTATTCTCTCTCTTCATTATAATTACTCTCTTAGTTGGTGCAAGCGTTTCGTGCAACTCTAGAGGAAGTGGTGGAAGCTGACCTCCTTGTGGTAAGTCAGTTGCTTGCCTTACCATTTGCTAACTTTTCTATCATTTTCCTAATGGTAGATTCTTTTGTTGCTGACTTTGGCACTAATTTTATTACCCATCTTCCCAAAATGGCAACAGTTTGAAATGAAGATGGTGAAAACGGGTAAAGAGAGGCGCAAATCATTAAGAAAAAGGAAATGAATATAAGATGAGTGACATCAAATACACAAATATTAACCAAGGATAATTGGATATTATCATCCTTGTTCAAGCCGGTTTAGCCTATACAACAACAGCAAAGCCTTATCCCCAAACTAGTTGAGGTCAACTATATCGATCCTTTAGCACATTTCAGCCCAATCTTAAAGCAAATCCGTTCCAATTTCAAGAATATATTGTCCCAACTCCCAAGCATGCAGCAATGCGATGGAAACTCATGCTTATTTAACACTACACCTGGGTGTCGATGTAGCCTATGTCTAGGTTGGCATGATCCATGCATGAGACAGGACAAAGTTTTATGCTGATTATCAACTTATTGCAACCCCTTTCCTTTTTCCAGGCCTGATCTATCCTAAGCTAAGCTACCACACACACAGTTCATTGAGCCATTATGAAGATATTTTTGTTGATTAATGTTTGTTATGCTCAATTTTTGGCTTAAAAAAGTTGGTATCAAACATGAAATATCAGATAAGAGTGTAGGCATATTTAGAACTAGTATTTTTTTTTCCCGTATGATGCTTTTATTCATGTATTTGTTCTTCCTGCTGCTACTTATGCCTGATGTAAGCCTAGGTCAATTGGCGTGTATATTCTTTTTCTTGTAATGCATCTCCCAGCACATATTTTATATAGTTCATCATCTATAGAGAGCATTGTCAATGCACATCTGATGTATCTTGATAACACTGATGCAGCATTTGATGGACTCTACTGCTCCTAATCTTGAGGAGCATCGAGCAACTGTGTTGCAAGCTCTTCAGCAAATAGGAGTGTCAGAAGAGAAATTACAGAATATGATTGAAGTCTGGAATAAGGTAATACAATTATACTCTATCCTTTTCCCTTGAAAAATTAAATAAAAATGGAAGATGTCAATGAAGAAGAGTGTATCCAGAGATCACTGTACATTATTGGATTTTGCAACCTTTCAGATTGATTACCAGGAAGAAATGGTTGCTGATGAATATCTATGTGATGGTGAAGATGGTGAGGCTAGCAGTTTGTCTGGTGATGAAGGTGGTGATGTAGCATCAGGAGCAGATGATGAGATCAATGGTTTCTCTGGAAGAAGTGAAGGAGATTTTGAAGAGACGATAGACAATGAGCAAGATGATTACTCTGGCGACTGGCTGTTGTCAGGAGATGACCAAGAGATGGTAGGTGACCACTGGTTGAAGACTCTGGATGAGCAACGAGATGAGGCCTTAAATGACTTGGGGATGGAAAAAGTTTTACAATGTCAGGCCCAGCATGGTCCACATCTCAAAATATCTGCCATGACAGGAGTTGGCTTGCAAGAATTGCTGGAACTCATTGATGACAGGCTAAAGACTCAGGATGAGAAGTTCAAGGAACAAAATGTAGTGGAAAGGGGTTTTTTTAATAAAAAATGGAGGCCTCCACGTACAGAGGATGCTGGTATAGCAGCTGCTGAACAGTGACAAGAATAACGTTAGATGCACATTTTTTAATTCCCCTTAAGAGTAATACCGAAATAAGATGAAAAGTTTTCAAGGCATGGATGATCGATTATGGAGGCACTCTATTATATTCCACTGAATAAATTTTGGTGCTTGGTAAGAAAAAATGCAGATGGAGGGGACCTAATCGAAAAGATGGAGATGGCTCACTTTTTGTTCAAAGATTGTCAAGGCAAAGGCAGCCATTTTGAAGCAAAAAGTAGAAGTAGATACGCATGTGTGGTGAGCAGTGCATTTTATTTGTAGGAGAGTAATAGGTTCCTGAAGGGGTGCTAGGGTATGCATGCTTATCCGCTCAGTATTTGGGTGTGGTGTTGTAGTTTTGCTAGACAGACGGTGTAAATTTCCCTTGAAGCAATGATGCGGCTGTAGGAGGTTTATACATTAATGGAAGCATTTAAATGTTCTGAATGCCTGTTTCTCGTAATTGCAGTCCCCTTAAATGGTATAAATCTTGGCATTGTTTGTTGAGCTCTAAGAAAGGGAATGATGGATTCATGGTGCTGAGTTTTTTGGGAGAAGATGTTTGATCAGAAATCTATCCCGTTTTTTCTTTCTCAATACTTCAGGTTCTATCTTGCAAATACTCCATTTGCTTTGACTTTGGATGTAAACGGACCTTTTCAATCAATTTTTAGTGTTAAACTAGTTTACTGTGCAGCAGCCATACGGACTCTTTAGAATTGGTAGTAAATCTCATTTACTAGGTTAACCTAAAATTTTTCTAACCTAATTCCTTGCTTAATTTAAGTTTAAAATTAATCATTGCAAGAGTTGAAGTTGTTTCATTATTTTTTAGACTTCGTGGGTTCGAAGTTAACACGGATGACCATAAAATATAGTGCTGATTATTTACATAATAACTTAGTCCCTTTAGTTAATGAAAGTAATTAATTAATCCTTATTTTTTCAAATATTATATTCAGCACCTCTTTTTATAGTCTGTTTATAAAATACTCATTTCATCAATTTCTCATAGTTTTTAAGAAGGTGGGACAATTTTATTTGTAAGGAAGGCTTTTTTTAAGACAAAGCCTTCATTTATCCTTATATTTTAATTATTGTTTCCAATCTATCCCTAATCATTTAATTGTATTCAATTTATCCTTAATTTTTTTTATATTTTTAATTTATTAGATTTTAAATGTATTTTCAAATAAGAAACATTTCAAAAAATAAACGCTATTGTAATAATAAACGAGCTCAAACTACAAGAATTAAGTCATGATTCACTGTATAACATTATTATTATTATTATATTACAACAACCTATGAAATTTTTAAAATCAAGAGCCAGACCCTGAAGTTGTATCTGAAACATAAATTAACTTTGTACAACAACCTTACAATGCCAAGCCAAATCATGATTAGGTTTAGCTAGCGATAAGCCTAACATGTTTTTACTGAGATATTTGTGTTTTAAAAAATTTATACCCGTAAGTTGTTTTTTATCTTTTTTTTTTTTTATAAAAATATAAAATCTTGGAACCATCACCTGCCAATATAGGGAAGTCTTGTAGATGATAGTTTAAGCACACTGGAAACCAAATCTTGATACTTGGACTTGCATATAATTACATGAAATAAAAGAAAACTCGTTCACAATGGCTGGCGCATTCTTCTTCTTCTTCTTCTTCTTCTTTTTTTTTTATAAAAAAATGAACTTGAGATGCTAGTCGTCACAACATATTACATAGATACTTGACTAGTGCTTAACTAAATTTAGATGGTGTTCAAAGTTGATGGAAATATTTGAAATATTTTTGGCAACCTGGCCTGTCAGATATGATGAAAAATCAGAGTATAAATTCCTTCTGGGCTTCTGCACAAAAGCTGTTGGTTTAGGGTTTAAGACCAAATTGCAACCATGGTCGCAGTCGTGTAGATATTCCACAGCAATACTCTTTTGATCCCGCACGAGCAACTGCAATACAATGAAGCTCTCTTCATTTACTTTAGTATAAAACATATATCTCTTCACAAGTTTTGATTTTTGAAATAGTGGATGGTTGTAGGAAATTTTTGTAAATTAGAGTTGGAAATTCTTTTCCTCTTAACATGTCTATCCGTAGGTAGTGATATAGTTGATGTCAAATTTGGATTTCGTTGTTTACCTTTTGCTTTTATAGTATTGTTGGAGAAACTAACCTTCATGATGCGAAGTGATGTTATTAAGTGTTTGAAATGATGAAAAATATTGATTTTCAAAATGTTTTTCGTTAGAAAATATATTAAAATAATATATTTTTTTATTTTTAAAATTTATTTTTAACAATATAATCTAAAAACACATAAAAAATATATTTTAAAAAACGTTACCCAACCTTGATGCCAAAAACAACCTTGAACTAAACATGGTTTTATTAGATTTTCTATTATATGATTTGGGTATTTAGGTTTGAGCATGTAAGAGCAAAATGATGGATTTATAAGCTCACTATTGTTAATCTCATGAACTAGTTCGCTTTCTTCTATCATTATCTAGTATTTGATTGTGAGTTCACTAATCTTTATGTTGTAGATGCTTTTTGAATGGGCTCTTGTGCTGGGTTTAAGAGAACCTAAAGGCCCACCATGTGCATTGCAAGAAAACAAAAAAATGCTCTTCTTTTTCTAAAAAACAATTCTTGAAATAAATATATGAGACTTTTTAGTACAAAGTGATATAAGAAAATTATACAAAATTTTAAAGACTATTTTTAGCAGTATTTTATTATAAATATACACGCTTTATACCTTTGAATTAATAATTATTAACTACTGAACCAATTATTGTAAGATTAGTAAGAAATATAGCTCATCAAGACACGCTATTGGTGACTATATTTCTCCAAAGCCTATCTTTCAAGCGATAATTACACTATTAGTTGTGTTGCTGAGTCAAATATTTGATGTATAAGGATATACGATCGAATATATATGCTAGAGAATACGTATTATTAAAGTTAAGCACATCAATTAACCGATAGGAATTACAAAGGCAGTTCTTGGAGAGCCTAAAAAAGTTACAACCCAGTAGCGAGGCCTTGGTGCCTGCCGGGAGC
>Ga0307515_10024706_pt1 | contig 10447 bp, 15 predicted proteins | sample 17_EM_MG_FD_194513 | JGI IMG/M metagenome (GOLD analysis project Ga0307515, IMG submission 194513) | Populus trichocarpa ectomycorrhiza microbial communities from riparian zone in the Pacific Northwest, United States - 17_EM | ecosystem: Host-associated > Plants > Roots > Unclassified | place...
CGGTGCTACGGTATACGGTAAGCGTTATCGGACACGCGATTGCCCGGCCCTTCGGTTCTCAAACGCACCATGTAGTTAATCACCCAGGAATATGGCGTTTTGTGGTGACTCGGTCTTCCATCATTCAGCATCCACGGCCCTGGCCCCGTACTACATGGTATTACGCAGTCCACCTCTGTCAGCTGGAGTCTCACAATGGTTTGCCCGACGACCATGGACACTCCCCTGTTTCATCAGGGGGTGACAAACTTAGAACCACCGATCCACGGTCCGCGTATTTTGCAAGGGTCTCCCTACGGGAGTTTCGTGTTATGCGGCTCATACGTTACCAGTCGCGCACGCGTGGACAGCGAGTGGAAGAGGCCGCGTTGCAAACGGCTACCCTTCCCCGATGCCTCTGGACCTCTTAATTCGTTTGAACCCCCAAATGCGGCCTTAACTGGCCTTCACAGCTACGCGATTTGCCAGACGATGCACTATCCTATTAATGCATTGGAACTGTTCGTTAAAGTCCTGCGACTCTGAGTGGCACCTGTGCAGAGATCCTAGTTGGGACGTGAATGCGTGGGGTCGATCGATGCCACAGGAGTTCGCCCGACACCGCGAGCGAGTTCGACAACCAACTGAGTGATGGGCCAAGCCACGAGCTACCGTTCTAATCCCTAGTACCCGTCCCCGCCTTCGATTCGGTCATGACGATTGTGATCGTGAACTCCCGTGCACTAATATTCCACAAAACATGACAGCTACGTCCGAGGACTAAGCATTAACGGGATCCGCGGCGAAGTCTCTGCCGGATCCCCAATAAGTTCCGTCCTCATGAGGGGAATCTTCGACTAGCGTCCGCGCTGGGCGTATTGCCCCAAGTCCCCAGAGAGAGACGAAAGACTCGACATCTTTTATACAAGCACGTCTACTCGTGAGCATCACCGAAAAGCCTGAAAACAATCCAAGAAAATAAAAGACAAGCGATTCTTGCTTGAAATAGAAACGGGGTTTTGTAGATTATCAGTATCTTCGAATCAATGGTACAAACAAAATACAACGTGAAGGGCGAGGATAATAGACGAGGATAATAGACGATCCGAAGGGCAAGGTGGAAAGGGGGATTTGTATTCAAGAACGTGGAAAAGCATTTACAACATCTTCCAGAGGATTAAAAGGCACTCTCAGGGTGCGCTCAACACGATCTGGGCCATCGGCTTGTGTTAGAAACGAGGGCACATCGACAGAAGGACAGGTGAAACGAACCTTCATAAATTGTTCGTAATTTACTTGAATCCATCCATCTCTGTCAGTGTCAACACTGCACCAAATATCGATCTCATCAGCAAGAGCGCTCTCAAAAACGGACGAGGAGAGTGGTCCAACTCACGTTTGGAAAGCTTCCGTCAAAGTCTTAACTACAACACAAGCCCTCACAAAACGATCGAAAGTGATCCCAGGCGGTGCGCCGTAACCCGCCACCGGCCCTGAAGCTACAAGAGGGAAAATAAGTACCTCCCTTCACGTGGAAAACGCAGGCGCCGAAGGCCACGCTCACCATATTTCATTTCGACCAGGGATAGTATTTGCGGAGAGAGCTTGTATCCAAAACTGTTGAGGGCAGAAGCTAACTCGTGTCCGTCGATGGAGCCGGAACGATCCCGGTCAAAGTGTCTAAAAACGTCCTGCCAGTCTTTGATGTATCGCCAAAGCCCTTGGAATTCTATGACCACCCAATCAGCACCGTTCGAAAGGGGAACCGAATCGCCGCAGTCGGGCTTTGCGAGGGGTGACGAACCATTGAAACCGATGGTCCCACTACGATCGGTGTCCTACAAATTACGAGGATTACCGGTCAGATGTGCCATCTACAATCACCACCCGCACCGCGCACACAAGGAACGCGAAGCGCTGGGCGTTTTACCCAAAGAAGACGGCGACTTACGAAAATGTTCATGAGCATCTTCACCGTATCGAGATCAAACTCTGCTTAGCCAGATTGTGTTTTTCGCGTTAGCGAACGATGCGCGCTCCATGATAAGAATCAGCGCTGGGAGGGCGGCGGAACCACACCCAATGCGGTAGATTCGTCCACGTCGAAAAAGCGAAAATCTGCCACTCACTCGTCCAGTTTCCTGAACCAAAAAAATCAGCCCCGTACGCAGACAAACGGATGACGAATGGATCGCCAAAGGAGGAGGGGGAAAATGCGCACCATTGACCAACGCAGACTGCAACTCAGTCACGGTGATAGATCCCGACCTATCCGTATCTACCGCCGAAAACCAATGCCAAAGCTCCGGATCCCCACCAGGTGGTGGTCCTCTCTGAGGAGGAAGCTGTTGTGCATATCCAGGATACCCTCCACGGGCCGGGGGTGGGGGAGGACTGGTGTACCCTCCGTGAACTGGAGGAGGGGCAGGACTGGTGTACCCTCCGTATCCTTGATTATACGCCGGAGCGGGAGTGTGAGTGTGAGCCTGACGATGCGAAGCTCGGTGATGCATCTCGAAGTTTGAAGGAGTGGGGGAGGACGCGTTGTTGGCTGGGGTGGGGGTAGGGTGGAAAGATCCACAGATGTCGGAGCTTGTACTTATAATGAGAAGCAATCCGATTTGGGCAGTGCCTGCTACTCAAAGACCCTCTGACGTAGACGCCCATCGGCACCTTGTCTTTCTCATCTTGACTCGCTGACTTGACTACGCATGTGACCACCCCCACTCCCATCCTGTGCGAGGCGAGTCTTGGACGAACACCGGAGAAATTGATTCGTGTACTTCGGTGGATGAGCTGTACCAGGTTTCATCTTAAAACTAGGGAACGTGTGTAGGTGTCATCAATTAGATAGCTTTGCACCGGCTTCACTAATCACCGTCGAAAGCGCTGATCAACCTCCATCTCTTGACTTATCATCTCAAGTGCCCTACCTCCGCGCATTTCAACAACGCAATCCGAATCCACAGTACGCAGAAAAGCTGTGAACCACCATCGATGCTTTCGCGGGCTCAGGTTCTTGGGCTGTGAGTCAGGTGACATCACCGAATAGGAGTCCCATCTCGCAGCATTCGCAGCGGACCTATTATTAAAGGAAATACAGATTGTATGGTGTACAGATGGGTGCAAGAGAGAGAGAGAGCTCGAATGCACTAGTAATGCATACAACAACAATGATACGAATGTACAACGTCGACCGTGCAGAGCTCATTTCCTCTGAGACCTCGACTTCCAACGAATGCTATGTGTGAGGGCAAGTGAACCTGCGCCGGTATAGAAAAGTGTGACCTTTCAGTCATCATCTGCCCACTTTTCGTCTTCCGCGATGACCTCCGGCGCAGTCCAATCAAAGTCGTACTCCCCTAACACCCCATCCTTGATCCACGCCTGTTGCCCAGCCACCCAATCTCTCCCAGCGCCCATGGCTCTCCTGAGAACCTGTGCTTGTCGCTTGTCCAGTTTATCTGCCCTCGTCCGCTCGCTATCCGTCTCATTGACGCAGATATCCCCGGGAGGTTGGTAATAGTATGCGAACTCGAGCTCGTCCCGGACGAGCTTCGATCGTTTCAGGGGCTCTACCTCGGGAAATTTCCATGTCGCTGAAAGCGAAGATGAGAATCATGGCGTCAAGGGATCATAGGAGGGGGATGAACTCACGGGTATATTCGAGATTCGCGACCCTGTTCCAGTCCAAGTGGGCGAAAATCGGATGAGCGAGGATCTCGTTGAATCCAATGCGAGTCCTGGGATTCCTGTCCAGCATCTATACACCGAAGCAATTATTGACGCCGCCCCTTCAAGATAAGGTGTGAGTACTCACCCTGGCGATCAAGTGCCATATCGGGTGCCCATCGACGATCTGCTGAACCGCTGGCGGAACATCCAGGTGCAAGATCTTGGAAGGAATGGCACTCCTAGGGTCCATATCCTTCTCCCCTTCTCGAAGCCTGAACAACCCGTCACTCTGGCACCAGCTCTCGCAGATCGTCACGCCCAAACTCCAAATATCCGCCTCAAACCCGTAGTTCGCGTATTTCCTCACTTCGACATTTACCGCGTCCTCGTAGAATCCCTTGAGTACCTCCGGGGCAAGGTAGGACATCGTTCCTGGAGCATCTCGGGCTTTCAGGGAAGAAGAAGGGAAGTTGATGTAGAATGGATCGAGCCAGGCGTGTGCGAGGCCGTAGTCGCCGATGATGATGTGCTTGGTGGACGTGACGAATACGTTGGCAGGCTTTATGTCGCGGTGTAAGATCCGCATGCGATGCAAAGCCTGGACACCAAGAATCTACCGAGATGGATGAGTATGAAAGCGGCGCGAAAGCGAAGTGGAAGCATACCATTTCGGCTGTCCATAAGATCTTGTCACCGGTCGTCGCTTCCCAGTCAGGGTTGGCCCATCGGAGGTCCTCCAAGTTCCACGGGTACAAATCCATCACGAAATACACGTTCTTCGCATCTTGCCAGCTCTTGAAGAGCTCAGGGAAGAAGTTTGATCCCAACTCGCCATACTCCCTCGACTGTTTCAGAGCTTTGAGGACATCTAGCTCATTCTTCAAGTTCCTCAGACCCGGTTCCGTGCTGTCAAGTTCGGAAATGAAGAGTTTGTGAGAAATCTTTACTGCGACCTGACGGTAACTTTCTGCCCAATCCGCAGACACGACCGTGCCGTGGGATCCGGCGCCGAGGAAGTTGCAGAGCGCGAGGGTCATTCGCCCATCCGATGAGAGAAGGAATGTCGAGGTTCCCTCCGTTTCGGCTGGGGGGGAAGGAGTCCCCGTTTGGACCTCGACGCCGTCGGTGAAATTCCAAGTCGCGACGGTCACGGGGTCCCCCCACTGATTCCCTTGAATCTGGCCCCACGGTTCACAGTCTTCAGGCTTTGCATCTCCAGTAAGCTGGAGTTTTGCCCCCTGGTGCACCTCAGTAATCTCCACTTGGATGCCTCCATCGTCCGGTATTTGGCCCGTATTGCAGGTGTGGGTTGAACTAGCGTCACCCCTCGAGAATGTGGAGGAAAGTGCGCGCGGAGAGGGAGATAGGGGACTTGGGAGGGCGACGGCCACATGCAGTGCGCGCACGCAAGTCTCGGTTTCTCCGAGCTCGCTACGACACTCGTCGCAATGCCGTTTCAGGAGGGAGGGTGGCTCTTCGTAGTCCTCATCGGGGGACGTGGGAACAGACACAGACTCGCTGTCCGTGGGCCCATTGCTGGATGACGAAGTACCCGAGGATCCAGACAAGACTGCACCGTCGGTCGAGCGACGATGTGATGTCTTCCTAGTTCTGCTGACATAAAACAACGCGTGGACGATCAGCGATCAATCGACGTCAGCGGGGCGTGATTTAGAAACCGAAACATGAACGGAGAAGGAGGGGAAAGGAACAAGGGTGGACTCACGTTTCAGAGGGGAGGACGACGTCATGAACAAGTTGACCGGACTGAGTCGTCTTGAGCGCGCTCTTGAGTTCCGGGGCGAGGAGGACAGTGGTACGGGAGGACGTGGAAATTGTTGCGTCGGAAACCTTTCGGCGGTGCCTTGAGAGCTTTCTGGCTTTTCGAGGGGTAGACGCGAACTGGAGAAAAGTTAGGGATCTGGTGTGTGGCCAGGGAGAAATAATAGGAGGACGTACCCATCGCTTTATCTTTCGGCCAGCAATGGTAATCGGTGTGGCCTTCTTGGTATGTGGTCCGGTAGAGGTCATTATGGTTAAGGATATAGATGATTAGGATTAGAGATGTGGATGGCCGGTTCTAGCAGGGGTATGCGGAGGGGGGAAACCAAGAAACTCGCGAGGAGTGAAGAGCGAGGGGATGGAAGGTGGGAGAGAGAGATAAAGACCAGATTGTCAATGGGACGTGTTCAAATAGGGGAGGGTGACACGCCACAGTTGTAAGAGGTCCATGCCTGGACATGGTCTCTCCGCCTTGGATGACCAGGACGATAGACCTGCCCCAGTCGATCGCCTCAATTGTCCGGATATGGAGGTCGAGCGTCTACGGGGCTCGCGGCTGTCGCCATTGAGATCAGCAAAGGACCTGAAAGGAACAGCGGGAGAGAGGGTATGAGGGTCATTTCCTTTGTGCAGGTTTGCTTTGTTTATGTGGCTGAGTTACGCAGATGGGGTTGATCATGTGCGATGATTTCAAATTTGCCCTCTGTCCCGAGCGCTTTAGCTGCAAATCCAAAGCAAGAAGACCGGATCAGACGCGCGGGAATAACGCATGGGTCTGTGTTTTGCTGGTAGGGACGTTGGAGTAATCACGCTGGACACTTCACCCAACATCGTTGGAGATTTGCGCGTGAAAGGGGACAGACGTTCATTTCTTCGTGGACGCGTAAGATTTCTTTATGTCCGGGACACGACCGAGTTGAAGTGTTTCCGGGCCCGCCTCAATCGACTGAAATTCCCACCAAAACTCGAATTTCTGCTGTTCGAAGTAATTCCCCCCCTCGGAGTGCTGTTAGCGCATGGAACTTGATTCCATCTCCCCGCAGTATGCGCTTAAAGTGTTTTGCCCAATAGGCCTGTGCAAAAGAGTTCATGAAAAATGCGGGTTCGCTTGAGCGTGTGGGAGAATCCGGGGGTGCCGGTGATCGAGTTTTGGCAGCGGGTTGCCTGTCCGGTGCGACGGGTCGAGGGGAAAGTGAAAACAGTGGTGATGATCATCGTTCCCGGTCGTTGCATATAAGTTCCCCGATGACCGTCTAGCTTGGAGTGGACGCTGCGCTTTGAACCTCGGCTACAAGTCGGGTCTTTGACATCAAGCCTGCATACATATGAACATTCTCATCGCCTTGCGGTCCGGGGGTATGAGTGGTGCAAAGATCCGATTCGACACACGCACACCGGTGCACCGGGGAAATCACCAGATTTTGGCACTGAATTACTTTAATGGTCGCGAGATGCCTCGCGAACGGCTCCCCACCCTCTCTCCTCTACCCCCACCATGAGCGACATGACTGATATTCGCCCCTTGAACGACCGCTGGCCAGAGAAACTCCCCTACGAGAACCAGTCTCTCATTCTGCCTGGTTCAGGAAAGCCGGGACATTCTGGTACGGTCTCTTGTAGAGTTCGGAGCCATTCAAACTTATAGAAACAACCTTTTCCTCCAGACGTTTACAGGAATGGCAAGTCTCCACACTCTAAAACACAGAACATCTAGCTCATCTTCGAGAACGAACCACAGCCGTGTATCCTCAAATCACCTTGGACGACGGACGGTCGTTCACGCAGCTTGCGCAAATCTTTGACCGGGGACTCAAAGTAGCCGGCCCTGGCGCCCCATACATTGGCCACCGACCGACAGTCTCGGCCGACCCACTCAAATTTGCTGACCACTTCGTCTGGTCGACCTATGGTGAAATAGCAAAGCGTAGGCTCGACATCGGGAGCGGCATAGAGAACCTGTTCCGTTCCGGGAATGCTGTCAGGGCGAACGGGCTCGAGACTGTCGGCTTGTGGTCTTCAAACACTCCCGGTCGGTTTTCATTTCACATGTTCCTCCGTCTCGATCGCTCCCGCGGCGTCTTTCCTTCCGCGTGACATATTGACACGCTGCTGACACACGCATGTTGTCCATTCAGAATGGCGGATTCTTGATCTCGCTCTCTCGCTGTACGGAAAAGTCCTTGTGCCTCTGTACGAAAACTTTGGTCCGGATTCAATTGGTGCGTCCACTATATCCTCCAGTGTGCACTTCGGATCATCGATTAACGATCCTATCAAGAGTACATGTGGGTTTCTCGGTTGCGAGGCCATCACTCCCACGCACTACTAATCAAAGCCTAAACAAACCAGCACCAATCATTCGGATCTTAGCGTCATCTTCGTCCAGCCTCATAATTTATCCACATTGCTTAGCCTGTCCCCGAAACTCCCGACTCTCAGGACCATCATCGTCCTCGGAGAGATCCCTGAGGCTGTCCGCAAAATCGCCGATGCTTGGGGCAAGGAACGCGGGATGCGGGTTCTCACCTTCAACGAGGGTGTGTTTCTGTTCGGTTTTCTGCATTTCGCGTTAGGTCTGACGGGTTCCGGTTTAGTTGAGGCGATCGGAGTAAGTTCACCTTTACCACCTCCGCCTGTAACTGCGGATACGATTGCGACTATTTGCTACACCTCCGTACGCGTCTTTTCTGTCTGTCATTTCCCATGATGTTGAGAATGCGCTTTAGGGAACAACGGGTAACCCAAAGGGCGTTGTACTGAGTCACGGCGCCCTTGCCGCAGCCACCTACTCCAACCTCTCTGGTTGGGACTTACCTGCCAATGCCACCGTCGTGATGCTTTCGTACCTACCCCTTCCCCACATCTACGAGGTAAATTCGACCATCTTCATATATGAGCTTACATAAATTCACTTTTCCTCACTGCACAGCGATCGCTCGAGTTCAGCGTCACCGCCACTGGCGGTTTGATCGGCTATTCCACTGGTTCCCCCTCACGTTTAATCGAAGACCTCCAGATCCTCAAACCCAACCTCCTCGCCTCCGTCCCCAGAGTGCTCAACAGAATCTACCAAGCGATCTCAGCCAATCTCCAGGCCCCGGGTCTCAAGGGCGCTTTGTTCCGACGCGCGGTAACTGCCAAGTTAGAGAGGTTAAAACAGACAGGTGATCACACCCATCCGTTCTGGGATAAGGTGGTGTTCAACAAGGTCAGGGCGATTATTGGAGGGAGAGTTGACTTGTTGTTAAGTGGGAGCGCACCGCTGAACCCGGAGGTTATGGAATTCCTCAGGGTAACATTGGCGTGCAATCTCATTCAAGGATATGGTATGACCGAGAATTGTGGAACGTGCATGAGGCCGTTCCCCAGGGACCCGACTGCTGCGGGAACCGTTGGGTGGCCTCAGCCGGTGAACGAGATCAAGTTGTTGGATGTCCCGAGTATGGGGTACAGCGTGTTGGATAAACCTTACCCACGTGGAGAGATTTGTGTAAGGGGTGTCAACAACTTCTCTGAATATTACAAGAGTGAGTCTCTCCCTACCCCCTTCTCTCCACGCCTCTTGCGTTCGGATCTCTGATACACCTGATTCGCACCAACAGACCCAGAAGCCACGAAAGAAACCATCGACGAAGAAGGCTGGCTCCACACCGGCGACGTCGGTCTCATCGACGAAGTCGGGCGATTCAAAATCATCGATCGCGTCAAAAACATCATAAAGCTCTCTCAAGGCGAATACGTCGCTTTAGAGAAGATTGAAAACGTCTACGCGGCCTGCCCAGTTGTACAACAGATTTCCGTGCACGGGGATTCTTTGCAGTCGTATCTGGTGGCTGTTGTGATTCCGGATCCTGTGATCCTCGCGAAGATCGCTTCAGAAGTGTGGAAGAAGCGGGTGAGCGAAACGGATATGAGTGTTTTGGATGAAGCGGTTAAGGATGAGAGGATCATGAAGCCTATTTTGGATATGTTGACGAAGGATGGGGTTAGGTATGGGTTGAAAGGGTTCGTTTCTTTCCCCCCCTCCACCCTTACTCATGTGTGAAACCCATGTGACGCTGGAGCTTTTGCAGGTACGAGTTCGCGAAGAGGTTGTACCTCACGAACGAGCTCTTCTCGGTTGAAAATCACCGCCTCACCCCAACGTTGAAAGTCCGGAGGAGGGAAGTTGAAAAGAGGTATAAAGCCGAACTTGACGCTCTTTATGCCCTTGGGGAACCTACGTGGTCCGTTTCGTCTAAGCTGTAGGGCCTGGCGCCTATAAGCGATGGGGGACTCTACAAGACCCCACGCTCAGGTATATGCAGGAAGGGGTCGTAGAAGTAGAAGGGATCGTTAGAGGTACGGTTTATTTCGACGTGGACACTCGGTCAGACCGCCCAGGTTCTGGATACCCCCACACACTCACTTCAAGGGAATCGAACTTGCGTCACAAACGAGTAATACGGGTACCGGCATAACGTTGATTTTATACAGTTTCGGCCGCGTATCTGGGGTCCTCAGCGCCAGCGCTCAGCGATCTGTAGAGCATTCCAACTTGTGCACAATCATATCATGGCCTGGCGATTTACAGACTATTGGGACCCTCGGCCCCGTTCAAGGTGAGCGCCTGAGCTCGCAAATAATGGAACCAAGGACCCTTGATATAAGGGGCTCCGTTCCGGACGCGTTCCTCCAGATAGCAGACCGGCACCAGGAAAACACCCGCCTACATGAAGCTATCCTCCTTCCCCTCGCCTTTCTCGGCAGACCGCTTCCATCCATCTTGACACCCTTTTCCTTGTCTCTTTCGGGGATGGGTGGGAGACCATTGGCATACACCCCACGTCCTTGTAGCCGGAATCAGGGGATTTCTGATCGTGTTGTGGACGATCTTGGGCCAGTTCGTGCTGGGGAGCCAGCCATTGGTTGGTACTTAAGCGTCGGCGATCACCTTGTCGGGGATTCCCGATTACGTCACGCCGAGGCGTGTTGACCTCTTATCGAAGGCTCTGAGGAGAAGGGTGGCGAT
>Ga0307515_10024708_pt1 | contig 10447 bp, 12 predicted proteins | sample 17_EM_MG_FD_194513 | JGI IMG/M metagenome (GOLD analysis project Ga0307515, IMG submission 194513) | Populus trichocarpa ectomycorrhiza microbial communities from riparian zone in the Pacific Northwest, United States - 17_EM | ecosystem: Host-associated > Plants > Roots > Unclassified | place...
CCCGGGTGGCGTGCGAGACGAAGGATACGCTGCAGAAGGTGAGCTTGCCTTAGTCACCCTCTCCCGGAGGGGAGAGGGTGACTCAAAGCGAACCCTACGAATTCAACCGCGCCAGCTTCTCCGGATTGCGCATCGTGTAGACCGCCGCGATACGGCCGTCGGTGATCTCCAGGCCCATGGTCTGGAACACCACGCCGTCCTCCGACAGCACGATGCCGGGGGCGCCGTTGATGCGGGCAAGACGGGCGGTCGCGCCTTCCGGGGTCGGGAACTTCTTCTTGAGGCCCAGCACCAGGCGGATGGCCTTTTCCAGGCCGAACACCGGGTTCAGCGTCGCCTTGGCCAGGCCGCCGCCGTCCGAATGCATAACCACGTCCTGGGCCAGGATCCCGCGCAGCAGGCTCTCGTCGCCGCTCATCGTCGCGGCCAGGAAGGCGCCGGTCAGGCGCTGCTCCTCCTCGGCGCTGGGACGGTAGCGCGGCTTGCCGGCCTTGACGTGCTCACGGGCCCGGGCGGCCAGTTGCCGACACGCCGCCTCGGTGCGTCCCAAGGTGCGGGCGACGTCGGCGAACGAGGCGTCGAACACGTCGTGCAGCAGGAAGGCCGCGCGCTCCAGCGGGGTCAGGCGCTCCAAGGCCAGCAGGAAGGCCACCGACAGGTCTTCGCCCAGGTCGGGGTGGTCGTCGTCGACCACGGGCTCGGGCAGCCATTCGCCGACATAGACCTCGCGCCGAGCGCGGGCCGACTTCAGCCGGTCCAGGCACAGGCGGGTGACCACGCGGTTCAGGAACCCGGCCGGATTGGCCACCTCGTCCCCGTCGACGCCGCGCCAGCGGATCCAGGCGTCCTGCACCACGTCCTCGGCGTCGGCCCGCGAGCCGAGCATGCGGTAAGCCAGGCCGGTCATCGGCCCGCGCCGGCTCTCGAAGATGGAGTCGTGATCGATCAAGCCGCCCTCCCCTGGCGTCGCAGGCACCACCTTACCACCAGCAGGCTGATGATGGCCGGCAGGAAGACGGCGGGGAAGTCCCGCGCCAGCAGCGGCCACGGCAGGACCGAGCCGCAGAACGGGGTGATCAGGTGGATGGTCGCGTGCAGCGTCAGGAACGTCGCCGCCGCCACGGCCGCGCCCAGGCCCCGCACCGGATCCTTCAACGCCCAGCCCAGGGCCAGGGCGCAGGCGATGAACGCCGCCCCGATGTCGCGCACGAAGTGGTCGTTCAGCGGCCCGGTCTCGAGCACCCCCGGCACGCGCGGATACCACCAGGCCGGGGCCAGCATCATCACCGCGCCGTTGATCGCCAGCAGCGCCGGCAAGATCCATTTCGCCCATCGCATCGTCGTGGTCTCCAGGGTTTGGGGATATGACGAGACAGGCGCGGCGGGTGTGACATGGCGGCGCGAAAATTCGTCAATGGTTGTCCAACGGTGTGAAGCTGGCCAAGCTGGGCGTCACAATCGGGGCGACGGACAATCATGCGAATCCACTGGAAACTGATCGCCTTGGCCGTACTGGCTCTCGTCGCGCTCGGCGTCCTGGTTCTCCCGATCGCGCCCTCGGTCATCCCAAGCGATGCGGTTCACGTCAACGTCGAGATCCGGTCGGGGGATTTCATCGACGAAGTCGATCCTTGGCTCGTCAAGGCGATCCTTATCGCCTTCGGTCTGCTGATGCTGGGTGTGCTGGGTTGGGTGCTCCGCCACATCCATCGTCGCGACCGCCAACCGGACGCCTGAGCCACCGCGAAACCCCCTCGCCTTGCTTTCACGCGGCCAGGCGACTAGGTATCGCGCCCACTTTCCCGATCTTTCTATCCGCCCGCATGCCTATCCCCCGCCGTCACTCTCATGACGCTGCGTAGGGGGACCCTTGAAGGACATCCAGCTTGGCCACCACTTCCGCCCTCCTGAACGTGATGATCGACGCTGCGCGTAAAGCAGCGCGCAGCCTGGCCCGCGACTTCGGCGAAGTCACCGAGCTGCAGGTGTCCAAGAAGGGTCCCGCCGACTTCGTCACCGTCGCCGACCAGAAGGCCGAGCAGGTGATCTTCGAAATCCTCGACAAGGCCCGCCCCGGCTACAGCTTCCACGGCGAAGAGCGCGGCCTGATCGAGGGCACCGACAAGACCCACACCTGGATCGTCGACCCGCTGGACGGCACCACCAACTTCCTGCACGGCATCCCGCACTTCGCGGTCAACATCGCCTTGGCCCGCGAGGGCGAAGTGGTGGCCGGCGTCACCTACAACCCCATCACCCACGACCTGTTCTGGGCCGAAAAGGGCAAGGGCGCCTATCTGGGCGCCGAGAAGCGCCTGCGCGTCGCCGCTCGCCGTCACCTGGACGAAAGCATCCTGGCCACCGGCGTGCCGTTCCTGGGCAAGCCGGGCCACGCCGTCTTCCTCAAGGAACTGCACCAGATCAGCCAGAAGGTGGCCGGCGTGCGCCGCTTCGGCTCGGCCGCCCTGGACCTGGCCTGGGTCGCGGCGGGCCGCTTCGACGGCTACTGGGAACGTAACCTCAAGCCCTGGGACGTGGCGGCCGGCGTGCTGATCGTCACCGAGAGCGGCGGCAAGGTCTCCGCCATCGAGGAACACGGCAACCCGGTCGACGGCGGCTCGATCCTGGCCAGCAACCAGGAACTGCACCCGCTGGTGCTCGAGCGGCTGCTGGCGGCCTCGGCCTAAAGGCCAACGCCTCCATCGCCTTTCCCCAAACGGTTGTCATCCCGGACAAGGTCCGAAGGGCCGCAGATCCGGGACCGCCGGAAGCTCCGAGTTCACGCGTCGGTCCCGGATCTTCGCGCTGCGCGCTCGTCCGGGATGACAACCGTTCTTGGTGATGCGCGATAGCCTCGTCGCCTCCCGGCCTTCGCCGGGAGACGGGTGAGCAGATACAGAGACGCCCCGGGTGCTCACCCGGGGCGTTTGTCGTTCAGTCCGATCCGCCGTTAGCGGCAGACGGTCCGCTCGTACATCGTACCGCGATAGCGGTCGTATTCGCGGGTCGTCCAGCAGTCGCCGCCGCGACCCCGGCCGTAGCCATAGCCGTCATACGGTCGGGCATAGCCGTAACCGTCGTAATAGCGCGGCGGCGGGGGCGGCGGGGCATAGCCGTAGCCATAGCCGCTGTTGTAGCGCCGGCCGTTGTCGTGGTTGCCGGCGATCGCCGCGCCCAGGGCCAGGCCGACGATGCCGCCGGCGATGGCCACGCCCACGTCGTTGCCGCCGTGGTGGTGGCCTCGGCCGCCGTAATAGCCGCCGCCGTGGCGGTAGCTCTGGGCCGAGGCGGCGGTCGCGCCGGCGACCATGGCCAGGGCGGCGAGGCCGGCGGTCGCATGGCCGATGATGGTCTTCAGTTTGCGGTTCATGACACGATGTCCTCTCCGGAGGGGCGATCCCGACGGGGCCGTCTCCATCTTGAAGCTCATCCTCCGCCCCGGCGGCTGAACGCAGGCTGAACGGTGTCGTCAGCTTCGGCGAACAGCTTCAGCGACCGCAAATCGCTGAATAGTCACGGGATATGGGCCGATTTGTTCACCTTTGCGCGCGAGGGTGTGGGTTACGACGGCGCCCAGAACGGGCGGCGAGGGCTTGAAGGCGACCAGGCGATGTCCAGGAACGTGGCTTACACGGCCGGCGAGGATCTGCAGATCCTGTCGTTCGAAGTCGGAACCCAGACCTATTGCGTGCCGGTGGGCGCGGTTCGCGAGATCCGCGGCGTCACCCCGGCCACCCCGCTTCCCGACGCCCCGCCCTATGTGCGCGGCGTGATCAATCTGCGCGGCCAGGTGATGCCGGTCATCGACCTGTCCGAACGCCTGGGCAAGGGCGTCGCCCCCGACAGCGCCCGCCAGGTGATCATCGTGGTCGAGCACCATGACGACGTCGCCGGCCTGCTGGTCGACGCGGTCTGCGACAGCTTCATCGTCTCGGCCGACTCGATCAGCCCGCCCCCGCCCCTGGGCGAGGACATCACCTCGACCCTGGTCTCGGCGGTGATCACCACCGACGCGGCGATGATCGTCCTGCTGGCGGTCGACGCCATCCTGCCCGAGCGCAAGGTGGCGCTGGCGGCTTGATCCCCTTTCTCCTCCCCCGTGCAACGGGGGAGGTGGCGGCGCAGCCGACGGAGGGGGCGTCCCCACCGCCGCGACGCCCCCTCCGTCACGCTGCGTATTCGCATCGCGCCACCTCCCCCGCGATGCGGGTGAGGAGAGCTCCAAACATTTGTTTCAATAGCCCCTTCCTTCTCCCCCACGCCTCCCGCTAGGGTCTCCCGCAACAAACAGGGAGATCGCCGATGAAGGCCGCCGTTCTGCGCGAAGTGGGCCAGCCGCTCCAGGTCGAGGAGGTCTCGATCGGCAAGCCTGGCCCGCACGAGGTGCTGATCCGCACCAAGGCCGCCGGCGTCTGCCATTCCGACCTGCACTTCATCGAAGGCTCCTACCCCCATCCCCTGCCCGCCGTGCTGGGCCACGAGAGCGCCGGGATCGTCGAGGCGGTCGGCTCCGAAGTGCGCACGGTGAAGGTCGGCGACCATGTGATCACCTGCCTTAACCCCTATTGCGGCCACTGCGAGGTCTGCCTGACCGGGCACATGAACCTCTGCATCAGCCCCGAGACCCGCCGGTCAAAGACCGACGAGCCGCGCCTGTTCCGGGAAGACCTGTCGGGTCCCGGCAAGATGGCCCAGTTCCTGAACCTGTCGTCGTTCGCCGAGATGATGCTGGTCCACGAGCACGCCTGCGTCGCCATCCGCAAGGACATGCCGTTCGACCGCGCCGCCCTGATCGGCTGCTCGGTGATGACCGGCGTCGGCGCGGTGATCCACACCTCCAGCGTCCGCCCGGGCGAGACCGTGGCCGTGATCGGCTGCGGCGGCGTGGGGCTGGCCACGACCAACGGCGCGGCCATCGCCGGCGCCGGCCGGATCATCGCCATCGATCGCGTGCCGTCCAAGCTGGAGCTGGCCAAGTCGTTCGGCGCCACCGACGTGATCAACGCCGCCGACGGCGACGCGGTCAAGCAGGTCCAGGACCTGACCGGCGGCGGCGTGCATCACAGTTTCGAGGCCATCGGCCTGAAGGCCACCGCCGAGCAGGCGTTCAAGATGCTGCGCCGGGGCGGCACGGCCAACATCATCGGCATGATCCCGGTCGGCACGATGATCGAGCTGCACGGCGCCGATTTCCTGGGCGAGCGCAAGATCCAGGGCAGCTTCATGGGCAGCAACCGCTTCCCGGTCGACATGCCCCGCCTGGTCGACGCCTATATGGCCGGCAAGCTGAAGCTGGACGAGCTGATCTCGCGCCGCATCAAGCTGGAAGACGTCAACTCGGCCTTCGACGAACTGAAGCGCGGCGAGCTGGCGCGGTCGGTGATCGTGTTTGATTGATCTCCAACCTTCGTCATCCTCGGACTTGTTCCGAGGACCCCTGTTTCAGCCTAGCTGACGGCGCTCGGCTGGACACGACGGCTGCGGTTCGTTCTGAACGTTCAACGAAGCGGACAAAGGGGTCCTCGGAACAAGTCCGAGGATGACGGGCGTGGGAGCGGATAGAGCTTCCCGGCATCTTCATGCACTATCCCCGCAACGGCCCAAAGCGGCCCACCCGGGAGACAAGCGCCATGACCATCCTCCAAGGCGGCTGCCAGTGCGGCGCCATCCGCTACGAGATCGCCGGCGACCTGATGGGCGCGGGCGCCTGCCATTGCCGCTCGTGCCAGTACTCGACCGGCGGCGGCCCCAACGTGGTGGCCCTGGCGCCCAAGACCGGGTTCACGGTGACCCGGGGCGAACCCAAGCGCTATGGGCGGCCCGGCGGCAGCGGCGCCGAGGTGAGCCGGTTCTTCTGCCCGGACTGCGGCACGCCGCTGTGGTCGGAAGGCGCCCTGCCCTTCTATCCGGTCAAGGCGGGCAGCCTGGACGATCCGTCGATCCTGGAGCCCTCCATCCATCTCTGGACGAGCGAGGCCCAGCCGTGGCATCGCATCGATCCTGGCCATATGGCCTTCCCGGAAAATCCGCCCGCCTGAGGACTGCATGGCCCGCTACGACTTCGCCTCCGACAATGTCGCCGGCGCCATGCCCGAAGTCATCGCGGCGATCGTCGCCGCCAATGAAGGCACCGCGTCCGGCTACGGAACCGACCACGTCAGCGCCGAAGCCGCCGACCGCATCCGCGCCCTGCTGGACGCCGACGCCGAGGTGCGGTTCACCGCCTCGGGCACGGCCGCCAACGCCTTCGCCCTGACCTGCCTGGCCCGCCCGCACGAAGCGGTGCTGGCCCATGAGCACGCCCACATCTGCACCGACGAGACCGGCGCCCCCGGCTTCTTCGGCCAGGGCGTGGGCCTGGTCGGCCTGCCTGGCGCCTCAGGCAAGATCGCCTTGCCCGGTCTCGAACTGGCGCTCAACGAGCCGGACGTCTCCTACCGCCAGCCCGCCGCCGCCCTGTCCCTGACCAACGCCACCGAATACGGCACGGTCTACGGCGCCGACGACCTGGCCGCCCTGATCGCGCCGGTCAAGGCCAAGGGCTACGGCGTCCATCTGGACGGCGCGCGCCTAGCCAACGCCGTGGCCGCCGGCTTCGACCTCAAGCGGGTGGCCAAGATCGGCGTCGACATCCTGGTGATCGGCGGGACCAAGGCCGGCTCGACCCCGACCGAGGCCGTGGTGTTCCTGAACAAGGACCTGGCCCGGCGCCTCGACGCCCGCCTCAAGCACGCCGGCCAGTTGGTCTCCAAGGGCCGGTTCCTGTCCGCGCCATGGCTGGGCTTGCTGGGCGAGGGCGCCGATGGCGGTCCTTGGGCGGCTCGCGCGGCCCACGCCAACGCCATGGCCCAGAAACTGGCCGCCCTGATGCCCTTCCCCCTGCGCCACCCGGTCGAGGCCAACGGCCTGTTCGTCGACATGGACGACGCGGCGCTGGAGCGCCTGCGCGAACGGGGCTGGTTCGTCTACCGCTTCCTGGACGGCACGGCCCGCTTCATGTGCTCCTGGGTCACGACGCCGGAGATGGTCGAGGAACTGGGCGAGGCGCTGAAGGCGGTGGCGTAGGGGCTGTCGCCTCCCCCATCGTTGTCATCCCGGAAAGCGCGCAGCGCTTGTCCGGGACCCAGGTGAACCGCAACCACATTCGCCCAGTCCCCTGGGTCCCGGACAGCCTCTGCGAGGCTTCCGGGATGACAACGGTTTTGGGGTTCGAAACCCCTAGCGCACGCGCGTATATTCCAGCCGCACGGCCTGGGCCTCCCGCCCCCCGCGCGTCTCGTAGTAATCGTAGGTGAAGTGATCCCCGTCCACGACCGTCATCACCTCGCGCAGCGGGAGCGTCGCGCCCGGGTGGTCGAAGTCCGGTGTCGCGCCGACGAAGATGTAGCGCCCCGCCGCCGCGTCATAGCCGCCCCTGGCGACGATCAGGCCCGTGAAATTGACGTCCATCCAGGTGCTGAAGAACGTCTTGGCGGCGGTGTCATAGCCGATATAGCCCAGCCCCTCGAACGGCTTGTCCTTGGCGTCGATCCGCAAGGTCTGGCGCAGGTGGCGGCCGTCCAGAACCATGGCGAAGTCCGCCTCGCCCCGGTCGACGACCGGCGGCTTGTCGGGGCTGGTCCAGTAGCTCTGCTTGACCGACCAGCGGCCGGCGAACCGGGCCAGGGCCGCATGCTCGGCGTCCAGCGGCGCGGCATGGGCGCTCGTTGCGATCACCGTCCCAATTGTCGCCGCCAAGGCCAGCGCCGCCTTCAATCCCGTCCGCATGATCGGCTCCTCCCGACTGAACATGGGAGAAGAGGTGCGCGGTCAGGCGCTCGGTCGCAACTACCTCCCAGGTCAGTGAAGTTACCTCCCAGGTCAGTGAAGTTACCTCCCAGGTCAGTGACGTTACCTGGCGGTCAATGCAGCTCGCCGGCCGCCAGCTGTGCGCAAACCTGCGCCGTATGTTCGTCGGCCGGGTAGGCGCAGTCGACGCGCAGCTCGTCCAGGGTCACGTCGCGCGGCGCGGCGAAGGTGGTGATGGTCTCGAAGAAGCGCAGCGGCCCGGCGCGGCTGTTGAACACCATGGTCAGCACCGGCTCGGGCTCGGCGCCCAGGTCGCGCAACCGCCAGGCCGCGGGGACGTCGGGATAGCGCAGGATCTCGTCCAGCAGCCGGCGGATGCGCGGATCGGCCGGCGAGGCCGTCAGTTCGTCCTGCAGGCGACGCACGAACTTGGCCGCGACGTCGGGCCAGTTGGCGATCACGGGCCGGAAGTCGCCGGGGTCGAAAACCTGGTGGAGCAGATTGCCGTGCGGGCTCTGGCGCCCCTCCATCAGGAAGGTGTTGACCCGCACGGCCGCGTCATTGGCGGCCAGGACGTCGAAGCGCCGGTTGATGACGAAGGCCGGATAGGGCTCCTGGTGCCGCAGGATCAGATCGATGGCCTGGCTCAAGTGACCCAGCGCCGGGCTGGCCAGTTCCCGCTCGCCATATTGCGGCGCATAGCCCGCCGCCAGCAGCAGGGCGTTGTGCTCGCGCAGCGACAAGGCCAGGGCGTCAGCCAGGCGGGCGATCACCTCCCGGCTGGCCTGGGCCTTGCCGGTCTCAACGAAGCCGAGATGGCGGGCCGAGACGCCGGAGTCGTGGGCCAGGTCCAGCTGGCTCATCCGCCGCAGGTCGCGCCACTCGCGCAGCAGCACGCCGATCGCCGGGCGCCCGTCCGAGAGACGTTTCGGTGCGGGCGTCGACGTCATGGCCTTCTCCTCAAGCCTCGATGTCGAGATCTGGGACCGGTTCGGCCTCTTGTCCATCCGGGGCGGGCCGCCTTCCGCCCTCCCGCACGATCTTCTCCTCGGCCGTGCGGACCATGCGGCGCTGCGCGTGGAACAGGGCCAGTTGGGCGCTGGCCGTGAAGAAGCCGCCCGGCGCGCGGGTGTCGACGCCCTCGACCAGGGTCAGCAGATGGACCTGCGCCGCCTCGAACCGGGCCAGCACCTCCAGCAGGTCGACCAGATGGGCGGCGAAGGCGTGCAGGTTGATCGCCACCAGCACGTCGCCGGGCTTCATCGCGGCCAGGGCGGCGTCCAGGCCCGGCTTGTGCACGGCCAGGCCGTAGCAGCGGTCGTGGAACAGCTGGTCGCAGCCGGCCTCGAACAGGCGCTGCGACTGCGGCCCGTCGATCACCACGCCCCTGACGGGCGGAACTCTGAGATAGCCGACCATGCGCATGGCCGGTGTGTCGCAAAGGCTGGGGCGGGGCGCTAGAGGCGAAGGGCGGAAAGGTCGGGGATAATTCTTTCTCCCGCCGCTCTTCACCCTCTCCCGGAGGGGAGAGGGAGGGGCCCGCCGCGAAGCGGTGGGAGGGAGAGGGGTTACACCGCCACCGGTTTCACTGGGCGCCCTGCCGGCACGCCGGTCGGCTCGGAACCCCCTCATCCTCCCACGCCTTGGGCGCGGGCCCCTCCTTCTCCCCATGGGAGAAGGTGTCATGAGGTTGGGAGAAGGTGACGACAGGCGCCTTTGCCGTATTCAGCACCGTCACCCCCAACATCGCCGCGATCTCGGCCGCGGGCTTGGGGCGGCTGATGAAATAGCCTTGAATCTCACCGCAGCCCTGGCGGCGCAGTTCGTCCAACTGCTCTACGGACTCGACGCCCTCGGCCGTCGTCGTGATGCCCAGGCTGGCGCCCAGGTCGAGCACGGCCTTGATGATCGCCAGGGCGTCGGCGTCGTCGAGGATGTCGCGCACGAAGGTCTGGTCGATCTTGATCTTGTCGAACGGGAAGCTGCGCAGATAGCTCAGGCTGGAATAGCCGGTGCCGAAATCGTCCATCGAGATCCGCACGCCCAGGGCCTTCAGATCGTGGAGGATCGACATGTTGCCGGCGGTGTCCTGCAGCAGCACCGACTCGGTGATCTCCAGTTCCAGCCGCTCGGCCGGCAGGCCCGAGGCCGCCAGGGTCGAGACCACCGTGGCGACCAGGTGCTTGTCGCGGAACTGGGCCGGCGACAGGTTGACCGCCAGCCGCACGTGCTCGGGCCAGCCGGCGGCCTCGCGGCAGGCCTCGCGCAGCACCCATTCGCCCAGCGGGCTGATCAGGCCGATCTCCTCGGCCAGCGGAATGAAATCGCCCGGCGAGACCATGCCCCGGGTCGGGTGGTTCCAGCGCAGCAGGGCCTCGCAGCCCATCACCTTGTCGGCGCCCAGGCTGAACAGCGGCTGGTAGTGCAGCGTGAACTGCCCCTCGACCAGGGCCACGCGCAGATCCAGCTCCAGGGCGCGCCGGGCCTGCAGCTCGTCGTCCATCTTCCGCTCGAAGAAGTGGAAGGTGCCGCGTCCGTCGGCCTTGGCGCGGTAGAGGGCCATGTCGGCCTTCTTCAGCAGCTCATCGGTGTCGGAGCCGTCATTGGGCGACACGGCCACCCCGACGCTGCCGCCGATCATCACCTGATGGCCCTGCAG
>Ga0307515_10024709_pt1 | contig 10447 bp, 9 predicted proteins | sample 17_EM_MG_FD_194513 | JGI IMG/M metagenome (GOLD analysis project Ga0307515, IMG submission 194513) | Populus trichocarpa ectomycorrhiza microbial communities from riparian zone in the Pacific Northwest, United States - 17_EM | ecosystem: Host-associated > Plants > Roots > Unclassified | place...
ACGTTTTTTTTCTGATCAGCTATTCGGGGAATTCACGTTTTCACGACGGCATAATCATCTACAGTATGCATTATTTCATCTTGCCGAGACGTTTGTCATTGATATATGAAGCAGAGGACGATAATCATATCGGGAAAATCTTGGCCCGGGAGGTATTCGATGATATCAACTTGCTGCCCACGAGCTCCAAGCCTAAAGACACGCCTCCATCAACCACAGAGGAGAAAACGAACGACATCAACTTGATCCCCACGAGCTCTGAGCCTACAAACACACCTGCTCCAGTCACAGAGCAAAAATCCAAATACGCCACCTTCTCTCGCGACACCTTCTTCTACATCGTCACCAGCATCGGGCATCCTATTGGTCTTCAAACCAGGTACAAGGCGTCCGATCTCAAAAAATACACAATTCATCTCCGTAAGCATCAAGACCCACTTTTAAAACGAAAGTACAAGAATGCGCTCAAACAGCACGACACATTGGATATGATTCAGGATGCGATGAAGTTGGGACTTGTGTCATATGCAGAGATTCTTGGACATGGGTTGAGTCATATTGTAAGAGGAGGTTCGACACTAGACGTAGGGAAGGGCTTTGTCGGAGGTCTTGGTGCGAGTAAGGAGAGAAAATGGGCTGGATTGAGTGGAGACAAGGCGTGAAAATAGCTATCAAGGGCAGATTATGTGCTATAAATAATGTTGTTTCGAAATCATTACAGAACTAGCATATCATTCTGCCCTCAGCTTATCTAAGAGTATTAACATAATGAGCAGCTACTAGGGGAGGAAATCACACATTGTAGTAGATATTTGTTGCCCAACGTCCTGTAAGCTGTATGCCCCGCAAATCCATTTTCTTCGAGCGTGCTTATAAGCGGCCACATTTCGTTATGCTGCCAATGTTTTTTTCTAACTGAAGTATAGGAAATGAGAATACTCACACTGTTCTTTAGAGAAGGAGGTGTGTTGTCGCCAACGACGTTCCATACCCCAGCATCATGCCAGGCCTCGATTGGTCGCCATTATGGAGTCCTGTAATAGCTGGTGGAATAAGCCCTTTTGGATTGAACATAGTTGTATCAGCAATCTTCAATTGATTCAGCCACTGATCAGATGGAATAGACAGCACTGTCCCAACGCATGACAAGATCAAAGAGAGTGGATCAATCCTGGTAGCTAAATTCAGGCAGAGAAAAATAAGCGGGAACTTCAGCCAAAATTAAAAAGCCAACTCATAACTTGATTGAAGGTTATCTCTCGGTAAACATCAAAATAGGTTGCATTGACTTCAAATTCATGCGTAAAAATGTGCGAGATATGCGCATAATAGTTCATATTTGATCGTACCGTCCACCACTTGTACAACGCGTCCAGGTTGGTGCATTGAGTAGTCTAGTTATATGTTGCTGGAGTTGATGGCCATTGGTTGATGCCTGTTTCAATAGTTTTGACGAACTCGAGAGGAGGACAACCTGACTCACTTCAGTCAGTTGAATCTCGCCCACCTCAGCCCATAACTCTCCGGGGTTACCAGATGTAGAATATTGAGTATTGATTAAGTGGTTGGCTAGTATTTATGATTTAGAAACTAACCTCAATATTTCCGTTGCCGTTGTGGCCGACTTCGATGAAGTATTTGCTTCCCGTTCTCAATCTATTGTTTATATCCTTCATCCAGCTAATGTATTCATCCAAGTCATGAAGTGTTATTTGATATTTCGTGCCACTCGGGCTGTATATCCGTGTCCGGGAATATGTCGTCGAGTCTTCTAAGGTTAGTCGACTTGAGTGGTAGACGTTGCGGCAAAATGTTTAACTGACCCTGAGGGTTCAGATTTATTCGTCGATACCCCGTATCTATCTCCACATGAGTATTGCTTTGTTTGTTATGTAATAAATCTTATATAAACCTCGAGTTACCCAGTTCATACATACTGAAGAAGAATAGAAGTATATCTCCAATCCGCGGTAAAGTTTATGGAAAATACCATCTGAAACAAGTCAGGAGGATTCGCAGGTCATGAGAATTTGACATCTTACCCGCTGTCTCCCGCCAATATTATTAATTAGACTAGCAGTTGGGACGTTGGAAATCTTAAGGAGGGCGCGGCTGCAAATTATGCAAATTCCGAGGCAAAAGTAAAATTTGTGATTGATGCGGGATAATGATAAAGTCCTGTTGTGGACACCACGGCTCCACTATTAAGGTCATTTCTATTCTGCTAGGAATAACGGAAATATATCTTCGTTTCACTTGCATCTGCAATCCTGAAGTGGGAAACTTGGAGATTTCAGAAATACTAATAAGCTGCTCTACTGTAGCGTTGTAGCAACCTCCAGTAACCCTGTACCAAAAGCTGGTCCTGAAAAAAACATTCAGACCAACCACGCGGTCTTCAAAGTCGACCTGGTACTGGTGGATAGAATTGTGATGGCTCCATAATTGCCAAGTGTAGATGAACTGCCAAGTCAGGTAATGTGATTCCGGCTTGAGGGATAATCACCAGTCGGTATGGAATTCCGATACCACTGAGACCAGACTAGGCAGAATCTCTTGCAAAAACTAGCACGGCGGATCTGGCTTTTGTGAATTCAACTGCTACTGGAGCTGCTTTTGTCATTGTTGGTGATAAGACTGATGCACTGGACTTGACGGTCGTGGAGATATCTGTGGTAGACACAATTTGAACAGTCAAAGGAGAAATTGCCGCACTGCAAGGTGCAGTTCGGACAATAACCACGGAGGAGGTTGATTTAGAAGTCGGCGGAGGTGGGGAAGCAACAACTGAGCTGCCCGGGGGAGTCGTTGGTAGGGAAACAACAGAAAACTTCACTTGAAAACTAGGTGGAGGTCGAGGCACAGGCACAGAGCTGCTCGAAAGTGCTGGTGCCCCAGAAATTATAGAGGTGCTTATTTTGGGAGGCGGGGCAATGACCACAGATACACTCAGATGAGGTGCGGTTGCCACTGTTGCAGTAGAAGCGCGAATAACAGTCCCAATATTGCTCCCTACAGGGACAGGCCCCTGACTGGTGGGACGGCAATTAATAACTTTATGAGAGAATTTGAGACGGTGTCCAACACCCCCTCATTCTCGGAAAACCCTGTCCGGCCCCTGTTTCCCCAATGCCATCCAGGTAGGCCAAGGCTGAATACTTTAGCCTCTTCGCGTTCAACCTTTGGCTGGTAAAAATGGAGCTATTGAGGCTGCTTGCGGAATGCAAGCCCTCCTAGAACCTTAACACCGAAAGTACGAGCAATATAATCGCCGTGTACCTTGTCCTACATATACGTACGGTTCCTGCATATGCGGTGAGTGCGAGTGATCCAGCACCTCCAAGTTCCGGCTCCAACGCGGGCGGATGGTCACCTATGAAGGGCGGTCCATTTGGCAATAGGAGAACCCGAACCCGACAAACTAAATCCAAGCAATATACTTTCCACCCTTGAACAAAAATCAATTGTAAAAGGGCCGCTACGTGACTGCCACAATCATCTTTTCGGGTTTCGCTCTTGGCCCCCACTTGCAGGCTTAGGGGTCTCTTTGTGGTGCCGACGCTTTTATCTGTTCCTTCGGAACCTCTCTCCCCGAGACTCTCAAGTAACTGCCGACATATGGCCAGGGGAGTCTTTCCTGGGCGCAGAAAATCCCACAGTTGCTGCTATCTGAGTGACTACTTTGGACGACATCCTTAGTAGAAGGCTCATTCAGTTACTGGAGTGTCAAACCAGATTCTAACCTTCCAAGTCCCCGAACTGCTCGCACCACCTCTTTTTCGTGACTAAATCATACAGACCCTTGGTACTTTCACCACTCAAGCTTACGATACAAATTAAGAAGCTGCACTGCCTTTCGAACAAGAACATTGAACTCGAAAGTCTCCACTAAGATAATCCCACTTGGCTAAATGTAGTGAACTTGCTATTCAAGCAATTTCAAAACTTCAAAAGTGAGGTGACGAGACAACATACCCTTGAAAGTCATAGCAGGATATGCGAGCAGCGGTGGCATTAATGCGGACCGTTAGAAACCTCGGCTCCTATGTTCGTTCATCTACGACCCAACCCGCCTCGTCCCTTACACACTCACAAAGTATATCTAAAACCCTCCTTCCCCTCCAACACTCCACCCCGCCGATTCGCCACTGAGAACCTCCACATCATGGTCCTACGCAAACATATTATCAGTAATTGTCCGATAAATACGACCCTTCCCTCCCAGAAGAACCGGAGCCTGCTCCAGAGACATCACTTACAGCACCACAACAATAGCGACCACATTCGTCCCAATAGTGACAATTATCCCAGGCCTATATCCTGGCGCATCCTGATCCCTAAACACTGTACTCCCCACAATACCCCCAACAGCCGCGGACCCAACCAAAGTCGCACTGCAAAACGCTCTTTTCCACTGGCCCCGAATATTATTCGCCTGGTACGTGACGATCGGCGGCACATTCGCGCCCGCGCTAATCGTCGCAAGGAAGATCCCAAAGTACCTGACGCCGTTATTCTTCACGAATCCTAGCACTGGGAGACCGATGAGGCCTAGACAGCAGTTGCAGATTATAATGGGGCCTCGGATGCGGTGGCGGTCGGCGTACACGGCGGAAAAGTACATGACAATCGCAGAAGCGACGTATGGTGGAGCAGCAAGGCATTGCGTTTTTGCGACAGAGAAGTGCAGAGATTGGTTTAAGATGACGGGTAGGAAGTAGGCGATTGCATAACCATTTGTTGCTGTACAGAGACCGAGGAGGGCGAACGCCCAGACCTTAGGGTCGAGTGCGTTGCGCAGGTAGGAGGAGAGGTTGAAAGGGGTGATGATGGCGTCGTCGCGGTCGGCTGCGATGCGGGAGACGATGAAGGAAGATTCCTGCGGGGTAAGGAAGGAGGCGTTGGCTTGCTCGGGGAATTCAACTATTAGGAAGGACCCGAGAAAGCCACAGAGGCAAGTTACGAGACCTTCGATCTGTGGGGGGTGTGAGGTGTGGGCTGGGAAGAGGTAGAAAGGAACGTACGATGAAGATCCATCGCCAGCCGGCCAGATTTCCTAGACCGTCCATTTGGATGATGCCGTACGCTACAATGCCAGAGAGGGCAGATGCGATGAGGCCGATAATGAAGAAGACGGCATTACGCTGTTGAAGCTCGTAGCGAGTGTACCATGTGGAGAGTAGGTAGACACAGCCTGGAAAGTAACCTGCTTCGAAGACCCCAAGGACGACACGGAGTCCAAGCATTTGGTCCCATCTTCGGACGAAACCAAATGCCTTGAAATTATCAGAAGGCGAGATGAGATGGAAATAGGAGTTAACATACGATCATACAGACACCCCAGAGAATACTTATACCAGACAAGAATTGGCGGGGTCCAATCTTGCGGATAATGACAGTGGCGCAAGGTTGAAATAGAACGTAGGGAATGAAGAAGACTAGCACGATTAAATTGTATCTTTCGCCAACGAGATTGAGATCCTTCGACATTCTAGGATGCCATCAGTCAACATTCTTGATGAAAGGGGGGTGAGATCTGACCCAGCGATTTTCGCGATTCCAATATTCGTCCTGTCCATCAGACTGCACATGTATAGAAGTCCAAGGATCGCGACCACTGGATAACGGGGGGGTCAGCATCTTTTTTTGTTCCGGAATGTCTGAGGTGTACGATTGAGTAAAATGAGTAAACTAAACCCATTTGGGGTGTGTTGGTGGTGCATTAGATGGCAAGAGAGTATTTCAGACAGCGAGAACAAAGAACTTGAGGAACCTCGTTGCCCTTACACCGTCGATCAACGCGGCGGATGATCTTTTTTTGCTCCTCAGGCGTATATGTCTCGATGCTGGCATCGATCGAAACTTCACCAATCGCTTGGTCGACATGCTCCGCAGCGTGTTTCTCGGTATCGGAACTCATGATGGAAGAGAGATGAACCCCGTGATATAGTAGACGAGAGAGGGGAAATCAGAAGTAGGAGCAGCAGCAATGAGCATCTGGAATGGACTCGCTCCTGTATTTATGTCTATCCAGCTGCCACTATAATTGCCGTGAAAGGGCCGTACGAGCTCACATCGACGATCTGATCATCTGAGACTTGGCAGTGTTGACGGGGCGGTGTGCGAAGTCCGTGCAAAGTGACACTTAATTGCTTAAAATTCTAAACTTTGTATAATTGCACCAGGTCGGAACTCAAGGCTGCCTGTCGCTATAGCAAAAGTAGCAGCGGACTTACAGCTGGCTCATAAGAAGAGAACCTTCCGTTCAAGCCAAGGATAACCCTTGAGAAGGACAACAACCGAGGAATAGAGTACCAATTCATGAAACTGCACTCTTGGCGATCGGCATACGGTAGATAATATATGCAGTGTAAGAGACACAAGAACAACATGGAACTACATAGCCTAAGAAGATAGGGCCGAGGTACTAACAGCGACCAGCTCTGACTTGAGATTGACAGATCTCTTTTCAATCGAGTGGGGTCTTGTCTATTTCAAAACTCTATCAAAGGCTCACTTTTAACGCCAATTGAGATGCGATATCTAATCTCTCCCCAATGCAAATCAGAATGACCCCTCTTTGTTCTTCGCCAGACGCTCCCTTCTCTCCTTGAACTCGCGTCGAAGTTCAAACCCCACTTCCACGGCAATCAGGATGATAATAATCCACTCCAGATGAATGCTGTGTTTCTCACTCATAGTTTGCCGAAGGATACTGGCAATCTCCTGCGCATAATCCATTTTCTCATTCAAGGTTTTAATTCGGACGCCGACATCGAGGGCTCTGCCAACTTGATCATAATACCCCTCCAACCCTAGGTCATGTCTGCTGTCCCAAAATAAATCGGGCAACGAATCTGTGAGCTCCGAGTAATGGTTCAATTGTGCCCTGAGTTCCAGTAGTTCGCCAGTCTTCTGCATCATGAATCGACGATTGAATGGCAGCTTGGTGCCTCGTGAAAGTAATGTCGGGATTGTTCTTGTAGACTCAAAATATTTCCCCAGCATTGTTTCCAGCACGGCCAGCTTCGTTGATCGTGCAAGACCTGAAGAGAAGGCAATTTTGGCAAGGGTAGTATCAACTCGAGGACTGAGCGGTTGTTAGCATGAATTGGCTTGGAATTTGTCTGACATACTGTGTATGCCCATCTCCTTGCAAAGAGGGTTTGGTCCCAAGGGTGATCACATCTCCTTTGATATTGCTGTTCTCCCGTTTAGGGTCTTCCGCATACTCCAAATCTTCCATTTCCATCTGATCCATATGTGGACTTATGGCCGCTGGGAGGAGACTTTTTGTGGCCAAGTCTGATACCACGTCCTCTGGTAATGACCAAGCCACCATAGAGCCCGACGGAAACACGAATATATCCCCATTATTGACCCCTCGAGTATGTATGACCTGATCCGAATCGAAACCGGTCTCGTCCGGATCAATTGGAAAGCCATGGGACCGAAGAATCCGCACAACTGCATCCATGTTGAATTGATCTGCCACTGATACGGCCGTGACTCGATTGATTCCCTCGACATCCTCCACTGCGGCTCTCAGTTGAAGTGTATTCTGTCTCGACCTCTGCGCCTCGACAGCAACCCTCCGCAAAGATGTCTTTCCGGCTGGTGACCGGATCGGTTTTCGTTTCGGCGGCGGAGGTACGTCCTTCACTATTTCAACATTTCCAGCCAGTTCCTGTTGCAGAACTGCATTGGACGAAAAGAAGTTCCGCTTTCGAGGTGCTTGTCCGGCTGCGGTGGCATGGAGGCAGCGGAGGGGTTGAGGACGTGAACGGCCATCATTGAGGATTCGGCGTACTGTGGGGCATGACAGCTGTCGACCGAAGCTCTGCATGGTACGCACAGAGGTCCAAGACGATTCCTAGGCATTTGAAATGCAATTGTGGTTGAGTGAGAAGTTCTGTAGCAGTGCCAGAAAAGTTGGTGGAAGTCAGATACCTACGAGTATCCCGAGATTCCCAGAACTCGGCTAGCTGGATCTGTACATTGACCTCATCGACGGCGTCGCAGCCTCCTTCCTTGTCAACAACACCAGATGTGATCGAGAGAGCGAGCCGACATGGTTGAAGCGTCTGGCGATCAGGGCGACACGAAAAATGCGAAGGGGAAACATCCGGAACGCGATGAGAACCACGCGGCAGAGGATGAGGAGAGAGTTGAGGAGAGTGACATGGAAGAAGAGGACGACGACGAGGGAGGGGAAGACGAGCCCAAGCTGAAATATGCGCGTTTGACAGCTCACCTGTTATCTGTGTATCGGAATGGAGACGCGACGAGTGCTTTCTTGGTCGCGGGCGACAAGATGGTAGGTCTGGGAGAAGAGGTCCATACAAGAGCAACCGCTGAACCATGCATGTAGTTCGTTGGCACACATTATGGCAACATCGTAAGCTTCTGACAAGAATTTACCCAGAATGGAATACTCTGATCCATTTTATAGCATGCCATATCCCTCCCGTCTTTCAAAACGCTGCGATTTTACCACGCCCACCAGGCATCCATCTCCTGCATCTCAATATCCCCCTTTCCTCCGCCTCTTCCGACTGCCCTCCCAGAAGGTGTTAGCAGAGTGGCATCACAAGCGCAGACGCCGAAGAGAGCACCGCCTGTGAAGTCTGATCCTGGCAGGAACAGCTCTTATACACCACCAGCCGAAGTTATCCCGAATATTCCATCCAACGCCGTATACATTGGAACGTCTTCCATCGATGGCACAGTATGCGTACAGTCCCTGGTGGATATCAAAGATGTGAATGTGCGCAACTTTGCGAGGCCAGTTCAGGCTGTGGCATTGTCGCCAGATTATAAAAACGATCGAGCATACTTATCTGGCGGTTTGGCCGGGAATCTGATTCTCACAGTAGGCGGCAGGGCTGGTTCGATTTCAACATCAACCACGACTGGGACTGCAGCAGCGACTGCTTCTGGGTGGCTGGGGGCAGTGGGTTTGGGGACAAATACAGGAAAGGACACCATTCTTCACTCAGGCGAAGGGGCGATCAGCACCATCAAGTGGTCTTTATCTGGGAAATACGTTGCCTGGATCAACGAGCATGGCCTCAAGATCATGCGGTCAAATCTGCAACTGGAAAGCGCAGACGCTGATGCTGCTTGGAAGAGGATAGGCCATGTTGACCGGCCCCAAGATGATGGCTGGGAAGAAATGGCTGCTGTCTGGAAGGGCAGAGTCAAATGGATCGATGAGAGGAGTCTTGAGACTGACGAAGACGACAAGGCGCGTGAGACCTCGACATCATCACCAGCTACGTCAAAATTGAAACAACAGGTCTCCAAGAGCAATATGCGTATTGAGAAGCTCCTCGTTGGGTGGGGAGGCACGATTTGGATTATTAATGTGCACCCTGGTGGAGTTGGCGTTGGCAAAAATGCTGGAGAGCGATCAGTAGGGAGGCCTGAGATTATTAAAATGTGAGGCAGTCCGCTGAACTGACGGATCGAACTGACACGTCTAGTTTACGTATGGATTGCATTGTTTCTGGATTGTCGCTATATACCCCAACTTTGCTTCTTGTACTTGCGTATACTACACCGGATGAAGAGGAGGATGAAGAGAAAGAACACCTGAAAGGTCACAAATCGAAAGCCTCCACGACATCAACCAGTAGCGAGCCACGAGGTGGAATCCGCCATCGGCAGAACGCACTCTCACCAGAGCTCCGGCTTATTGATCTTAATACATCTCAAGAAGTTGACACTGACACTCTTACTGTGAGCCGCTTCGAAAGGCTGTCAGCTAGCGACTACCATTTGGGTATCTTGCCAGCTCCGCGTGCTACACCGATTGCCCAAACACCGCGTGGGACCTTGGAGACATTGACTGGGATGGGAAGCGGGATGTGGAATGCTACAATTAATGCCACCGCACTCTTAAGCAGCTCCGCCGCAAGTACACATAGCAAGGGCAGCAAGGATTCGGACTCGAAGCAAAGTGGGACGAGCAGTGCCCGAGGCAATATCAGCCAGCGTAACACCGCCGTTCATCCCCATCTCGCAGCACCAGGCATTAAGATCTTCATTCATAGTCCTTACGACTGCATCCTGGCGACCAAGAGAGAACTTTCTGATCACCTGTCATGGCTCTTGGAACACCAGAAGAATCAACAGGCTTGGGAATTAATTGACGAGCACCCTGAAGTGATCTCATCATCGCCGGAAAAACTCGCCGAAATTGGTCCTCCGACACCAGATCGAGCGCAGGCGAGCAGTGATGACTTTTATGATGATGCATCGACCGTCGATTCTGCCAGCCGGTTGATCTACTCGGCGGTGGAGAAAGAGAAACGTCGAGTTGGAGAACTCTGGATACAACAGCTAATCAAAGCCAATGACTGGGCGGCGGCAGGCAAGGTCTGTGGCAAGGTCCTGGGAACAGCACAACAGTGGGAAGAACATGTATACAGTTTTGTTGCTGCGA
>Ga0307515_10024710_pt1 | contig 10446 bp, 7 predicted proteins | sample 17_EM_MG_FD_194513 | JGI IMG/M metagenome (GOLD analysis project Ga0307515, IMG submission 194513) | Populus trichocarpa ectomycorrhiza microbial communities from riparian zone in the Pacific Northwest, United States - 17_EM | ecosystem: Host-associated > Plants > Roots > Unclassified | place...
ATCACGGACAATCCTTTTTACGCGATCCGCAGTATTATGATTCCGATGTCACACGATGTATCTATAACTACAGATCGTAGCTACCAATGTGATACATGCTTAGGAACCATTCCCTCACAATCGAAGATCTTTCACGGTAGCCAACACACAAATACGATCGGCGATCCGTTTCTCTTCGACATCGCTCACAACGGCCTGCAATGAATCGACTTGGACGCTTCAGGCCGTTCCTCAATGAGGAGTTGTGGATCGGCGCAGATGACATGAGCGTTCCAGGCGTAGGGTATCCTGGATGCGGGCGTGGCCGAAGAATGTGAACGTTGCGAGCGTGGAGGCGACCCACTCCATGGGGGAGCGAGTGAGCTATTGAATGCATTGGCTCATTGAGTGATCGGGCATCAGGTAAAGAGGGATTTTAAAGGCAAATACACACCGTTGATTTGACCGTCCCCAGCTGGCTCCCGGGGTAAGGTATAAATCCTTGATCACTGGGTGCATTGCCCTCTCAATGTACTCACACCTCTTGCGGCCGTCCATTGACAATCCAGCCCTGCCGCACCACTGCAATATGCGTGATGTAGAGTAGCTTCTCCAATACCTAGAGGAGCGCTGCAGGTGCAGTTGACTCCGGACTTTTGACTATTACAGAGCTCTATTTGGCGTCTCTAGGACTTCCTGTGATAAGCAACCCACCGGTGTCATGTCTCGATCAATAATGGTGGTTGGAACTCAATAACCGAAAGAGCAACTAAGGCCAGAATACATGCGGATGTTTAGCCACAAAAAAGGCTACGAAGGTGCATTTTTGAACATTCGAGTCCATGAGGTTCCAAAGGCAAAGTCGTCAAAGCTAAGAGAAACCGTACGATTATGGGATGTAAGGGGGATTGTCAGGAGGGCAGGTGAATGCAAACCTGCACGACAGTCGTGGGGTACCCAGTAAAGTAAGCCGCCCACTGAGTCCCTGACCCAACCATCCATGTCGGGCTTTGCAAAAAGATCAGCATGCATTGGGTTACAAGAGACAGTGCGCTGGACGTGAGAAGAGTAATCAATAGACTGAACCGGGTAGGTATGCCACTCACGGAGCTTGGCGGCTTCTGTACTAACCTCAGGATCCCAAATTTTAATTGTGCGGTCGCCGGACCCGGAGATGATGCGCTGCCCATCAGGAGAGTAAGCAACGGACTGCACCCAGTCAGTGTGCCCCTTGAGAGGACCGCCGACTGAAGCGCCAGTCTCGGCATCCCAGATTCGAATGGTGCGGTCACTGGATCCGGAGACGATGTACTGCCCATTGGGAGAGTACGCTACAGATTTCACTTCGCCATTATGCCCTTTAAGATGCTCGCTAACCGGAGCACCAGTCCTGGCGTCCCAGATTCGAATGGTGTGGTCGCTGGATCCGGAGACGACGCGCCGCCCATCAGGAGAGTAGGCAACGGACCACACCCAGGCGGTGTGCCCATCGAGAGGATTTCCAACTGAAGCGCCAGTCTCGGCATCCCAGATTCGAATGGTGCAGTCGTCGGATCCAGAGATGATGTACCGCCCATCGGGAGAGTAGGCAACAGAATTCACACAGCCATCATGCCTCATAAGGAGCTCGCCAACCAAAGCGCCGATCTCGGCATCCCAGATTCGAATGGTGTAGTCGTCGGATCCGGAGACGATGCGCCGCCCATCAGGGGAGTAGGCAACGGACCGCACCAGGACAATGTGCCTATCGAGAGGATTTCCGACTGGAGCGCCAGTCTTGGCATCCCAGATTCGAATGGTGTGGTCGGCGGATCCGGAGATGATGTGCCGCCCATCGGGAGAGCATGCAACAGAAATCACATCCATACTATGCCCTATAAGATGCTTGCCAACCGAAGAACCAGTCTTGGCATCCCAGATTCGAATGGTGTGGTCAGTGGATCCGGAGATGATGTGCTGCCCATCGGGAGAGTATGTGACAGAACTCACACCCCCACCATGCTCTATAAGGTGCTCACCAACCGAAGCGCCAGTCTCGGCATCCCAGGTTCGAATGGTGCAGTCGGAGGATCCGGAGACAATGCGCCGCCTATCAGGAGAGTAAGCAACGGACCACACCCGCTCAGTGTGCCCATGGAGAGGATTTCCGACTGAAGCGCCAGTCTCGGCATCCCAGATTCGAATGGTGCGGTCGGAGGATCCGGAGATAATGTACTGCCCATCAGGGGAGTACGTAACAGAATTCACATCGCTATTATGCCCTCTAAGATGCTCGCCAACCGGAGCACCACTCTCGGCGTCCCAGATTCGAATGGTGTGGTCGAGGGATCCGGAGACGATGCGCCGCCCATCAGGAGAGTAAGCAACGGACTGCACCCAGTCAGTGTGCCCATCGAGAGGATTTCCGACTGAAGCGCCAGTCTCGGCATCCCAGATTCGAATGGTGCGGTCGTTGGATCCGGAGATGATGTACTGCCCATCGGGAGAGTACGCAACGGATTTCACAGAGCCATTATGCCCTCTAAGATGCTCGCCAACCGAAGCGCCGGTCTCGGCATCCCAGATTCGAATGGTGCGGTCGGAGGATCCGGAGACGATGCGAAGCCCATCAGGAGAGTAAGCAACGGACCACACCCAGCCAATGTGCCCATTGAGAGGATTTCCGACTGAAGCGCCAGTCTCCGCATCCCAGATTCGAATGGTGCGGTCGTCGGATCCGGAGATGATGTACTGCCCATCAGGAGAGAATGCAACAGAATTCACTTCCCCATTATGCCCTATAAGATGCTCGCCAACTACAGCACCAGATTCTGCATCCCAGATTCGAATCGTCTTGTCGCCGGATCCACTGACAACGCGGGTCCCATCCGGGGAATAACACACACTGTAGAGGATCCCCGTGTGTCCAGTCCACTTCAATGGCGGTGCTCGCCATGATGACTGGTTTCCCGCTTGTACCTTGATGGCACTAGTGAATCCTCTGCTCAACGTCCTCGATAAAGGGCACTGTGAGGGCAAGAATGGTCGGGTCGAAATATAGATATGTGGAGCGCTGATGGAGATGGGGGTGTGAAAAGTGATCAGGAAATGACGAATATCCTGAATTCTCTCAAGAAGCGCTGAATCCACATCCTATGGCCAATTCGAATCAGCTTGGAATGAAACATGGTAGCAAGCTGGATGTACTCACCCTGACCCAGGATAGCAACCTTCGAATGCTTTGAGCGCCAATTGGGACCATCCCCATAACGCTCAACACTTCAACCCAGAATAATGGGTACAATCCCTCAAAGAATGTCTTCAAGCCTCCCAACACCAATAAGCGCTCATCGCGGGTAGCTGAAGAGCAAAGATGGTTCGACCAGTGGAGGCAGCTATACTGCAAGGGGTCGGAAACGTTCTGTTTCACTCGGGATGGGAGGTCCCTAATGTCTGCATTGGCGAGCCGGGAATCTTCGAGATTGCAGATATTGAAACGGAGCCCTTTTAGCATCGTCTCGAGGCACGCGATACCCTGCTGTGCGTGCGCCTCTCGCAGGTTGACTTGATACTCGCAGCGATTGCCGAGGAAGAAATCGGAAATGGACAAATGTCGGACACGAATTGCTCCATTGGCGCCTTCGTCTCGATATAGCAAAGAGCTGAGGGCATCCACCCACTTTTCAACTAGATTGGGTTTCACTCCTGTCAGCTTTGCAATCGACTCTTGGCACAGTGGGCGGTATTGAGCCGTTATAATCACTGCAATCATCCGCCAAAACCCACTAATCTTGCTGTGCGCTTTCAGGATACTCGAATAGAGTCCGTATAGAGATTCTAAGCCAGTACCGGCTGAGCCTTGCAGGGCTTCTTTCAAGGACTCTTCAGCGTCCCCACATTCCTCAAGTGCGAGAGTAAGAGTCTTGATGAAGATGAAAAGGCCGTTCGCGCGAAAGATAAGCTCGTTGAAGTCCGATTCTTCTGGCCAAGCCGTGCGGATACGCCAATGCTCGGCCACCAAGGCAAACTGGCTTCGGGCGAAGGTTCGCAAATCATCACTGGCTTTCTGATCGGCGGTGAGATCGTACGATGAATGAGGCGAGCCGGTGAGACCACGAAAGAACCGTTCGATATCGGCTTCGGGTCTACTAGTGATGATGATCTTGAGCCACGGAGCTAGTGCGGCTGCGTCGGTAAGGGCCTTTAGGACGTCTTGACGACTTCGATTGTTGCCGCACTCATCAAGTGCGTCAATAACAAAGGCGCAAGGATGCTCATTGGGTGGGCTAGGTGTCGAGCGGATAAAATCGAGGAAGTGTGTGTCTGTCATCGACTTCGCTGTCAGGTTTGGTTTATTAAGAAGTCGTTCTGACACAATCCTTCGAAACGTCGGCGAGTTTTCGGCGAGTTTATAGATGAGAGTGGGAAGGATGTTTCTAGGATCGTTCGAATTCGTGTCATCTCTCTGGCAGAAAAACGCTCCAATGAGTTGATCTCGCTCATCGAGTGTTTTACAGATTGAATGAGACAACGATGTCTTGCCGATTCCGGGTAAGCCGTAGACCCAGTATGTATTGCTCGGCCCCGATCCATTGGCCACCCAGGCAACGACTTGATTGAGGATAGATTGGCGGGTGCCTTCCATACAGCAGAGCGCCCGGTCATAGTCGGTCCTAGTAGGTTTAAGACGCTCCTTAAGCAAGAGGTCTTGCTGGAGTAACTCTACACAAAACGATTGAGAATAGGCTATCATCCAATTGAGACCAATGAGTGCTTACTGGCTAGGCGGAGGGTCTCAACATTCATTGCACGGTCGAAATCTTCAATCACCTTGGTCAACTCCTTGCTCATTTCCTCGATCTTCTGCGGGTGCGCCAGCCCACTCAACGTCCTCTCTGCGATCATCAGCATTGCGAATTTCAAAAAGGCCGACTGCTCACCGAAACGCCCACGTTTGACATACTCGCACGAATACTTTGCGACTGTTTCCATCACTTTGAACATTTGCGAGATTGTCTTCTGCAAGACTTCTGTCTCTTCATCGCTAATCCCGTTCGCGACCTTGTCCGCAAAAAACAAAATGCGCTGCAACCGATCCAAAAGGTCTGACGGCATCTGATCGTACTTGTTTTGTTCCTGCAACAGCTAAAACGGCCGGGCGTCACCTCTGCTTCTGAGGCGCAAGAGCGGGAACAAACCTCAAACGTGACTGTGGCAACACTGAAGGCAGCCTTTGCGATCTCGTTTAACTAAAGCGTGTCAATGTCTTGATGGTTTTGATAGGGAGGGCTGAGGACTGACCTCTGAGAATGCAGCCCCGACTTTAATGACCCTTTCCAAAGCCTTCTCTGTCGATTCTGTCATCAGTGGGGAGTAATCCCTTAACAATCTTTCGAGTTCACGGAGCGAGGAGCGTAGGTCACCCGTCTATGTGAACAGTATAAGCCGCCTGCGGTGAGGATTTGTCAGAAGACGAACGGTAACTTCTGCAGAGAATTGTAATTCCAGGGAGTAACTATGTTTCCCAGCAACAATGTCCGCTGTGCCCTTTCGGTCAGCGATGAAAGGACTTGTCGGTGATTCCAACTGACCTTGTACTAGGAACTCGCGGTCTGTGGTGTTCCAATAATCATTGAAAAGTGCTTGACAGTCGATCTTTGTGGTGCCCTGTTCTCTCCTCCCCAATGAGAGATGAGCCTTCTTCACTTGGATCTCGACATGCATCTGGGATGTCGGAGATATATTTCTATATATGTACAGACTTGAGCAAGTGCACGTATCAAAGAAACAAGGTGCATACAGGGGCTTCGCTGGTTCCCAAGTCCGGTCGTCTATCCTCTGTAATTCTCTCTCCTCATCGTCGACTAACAAACTGAGCGTATACTTCAGTTTTGGAACGACTTGGAGTGTAATATCTGTATGATTACTGAGATCAGCGGTATGCGCGGGAACTGAAGTGAAGCGCCGCCGCCTACGGTCAAGATAGAGGCTTGGAGTACGATCAGCGATCTGGCGCGCGATGCATCGAGGGTGCTCACAGATTCTCTTTCTTGGATCGTGAAGTCGCCATGTTGATCAGTTGAGGAGACCTGGATGCAGCAACGTGTGGTCGTGTTTGTCCAGGCTCGAGTGGCCTGTGACAGATGACAGCTGTCAAACGAATTTCGCTCCCTCCACGTCTCCTCGTCTCCTCCAACTGGTTTCAGAGGCCTGAGTGGTATGTTCTCTTCCTCCTCCTCGAGTACGATGTAGAGCCACGGGCGCCGCCGTTGCGCTGACGAGAAGTTAGTTACGGTTCGATCAGACTCCAGACTTGATTTACGACGGTTCGCGACTCAGCTCGTCTCTTTGAAGAGTCTGTCGTCTCCCAAAATCAATGATTGTAGATAGAGCTCGAAACATGGCTCCACTTCGCTGCGTCGCGTTGCTTTTTTTTTCAAGCTTGAAAATCTGAAAATTTAGAATTTGTTCGACGGCTCTGCTCATAATTCAGTTTACTCGCCAACTTATCCAGATGCCCTGTGAGGCCTAACACTGTGGATCTAGCCCACGGATGCAACGAGTTCTCCGCTCACTCGCTCGTCGACACATCTAGTTCGATGTCTCCGCGCGCCCTTCCTGAGCTGAGTGCGTCACATTTGAACCCGGCTACGGCTACAGCACGCCAGCACGCTCACCCAGTGCTTCGCTGATTCCAGAAACTACGCGCTGCCGCGGCACGATTTTCGATCTTGCTTCGACGCGCTCGCCGCCGGATGCGCAGAACTCCAGCCTCAGATCCCGTAAGACTACCAAGACTTCCTAGGCGTTTTCAGTAAATGAAAGCGTACTATCCATCCGCCTCGACGCCTCGACGACCACCATATCGACCTTATAGACCACGCTACTCCTGGTCCGGTATACTCCTTCTCCGAAGTCGAACAATTGGCTCTTCGGGGGTTCTTGGACGAGTCCTTCTCAGTCTTCCACTGGCCTACCCGTCCTTTTAACAAGAAGGACGGTTCTCTCCGCCTCGCTGTAGATGACCGCGGTCCCAAAAAAATCACCAAGATGGATAGGTGTCCTTTTCCGCTTATTCCTGATTTATTCGACCGTCTTCGCTCCGCCCGCGTCTTCTCCAAGCTCTGTCTTCGCGGCACCTACAATCTCGCGCGCATAGCGCGACGTTCCGAACTCGGTATGGATTGTACGAGTTTCAGGTCATGCACTACGGCCTTGAAAACGCTCCTGCACCCTTCCAACGTCTTATGAACGAAGTTTCACGGATATTTTGGACGTGTGCGTGGTTGTCTACCCAGATGACATCCTGATCTACTATGACAACACAGACGAGCACCCCAAACATGTACGCGAGGTCTTGCGACGCCTTCGTGCAAGCAACCTATCCACTAAACTCGAGACGTGCACTTTCAGCGTGGACACTACGCACTCCTTCGGTTTCGTTATTGGCCCTGACGGCCTTCGAATGGACACCTCGAAGATCCAAGTCATCCGTGACTGGCCGACACAAAGGTCGTCCAATCGTTCTTGGGTTTCGCAAACCTCTACAGGCGGTTTATCGCCTCGTACTCCGATATCACCGTCTCACTGACTCGGCTTACACGCAAGAGCGCCCCATGAGTCTTGTCTCCGCAATGTGAGCATTTCAACTCCTTTCGTTCGGCACATCCTCACGATTACGACCCGTCCCTTCCTCCAGTGGTCGGGACAGACGCCTCTGATTACGCCATCGCCGGGATTCTCTCGGTACGCACTGAGGATGGTCAAGTTCACCCCCTCGCATTCTTCAGTCGCAAGCTCAACTACGACACCCTCGATATGGAGCTGCTCGTTTACGCTTTCAAGACCTGGCGATATTATCTCGAGTCCCGTCTCCATACGATCGACGTGATCACGGACCACAGGAATATGGAATACATCACTTCGTTATAAAGCAAGTTGGTCGGGGTTCCTCTCCGCCTTTGCCACAGTTATTCGCTTTAGGCCTGGAACACTCGGTGTAGCGAACGGATTTCTACCTTACAAGGGGGATAGGGACTATACACTAGCGAACCCGCAAAACCTGCGCCCCATCTTCACGCAAGAGCAATTCGCTACTTCGCTCCGCGCTACTCAGCTGCGCGACGTCGCGATGGACGTTGCTGCCCTGGTCGACTGTTCCGTCCCGATCCTCAATATCTCGGCTGGGTTATCCATCGATATGGGTTATCCGTCGATCCCTTCCTAGTAGGGAACTCGACCTCTGTCTCAAGGGAAGTCCCTCCCCGCGCTTTCCCTTGTCTCCCTTTGGTTTACTGCTGAAGGGCCGCCGTGCATACGCCCCAGAGTATCGACCCGAGCATGGAAACCTCCGCACTGGCTGCCTCCAGGCAAAGCATAAAACACCCAACGGCAGGTCACTTCGGTTCCAACAAAACACTGGAGTGACTACTTTGCGACTACGTTTGGCCCAGCATGTGAACGGATTGCAAGAAGTTCGTCTTACACTGCGTCCTGTGCGCTCGCAAGAAACCCTCTCAGCATCGTCCTTACAGCTTGCTGCAGCCTTTACCGGTCCCGGGACGCCCATGGAACTCTATCAGTTATTGAGCAGTTACCCATGTCTCACGGCTTACCGCTTTCCTCGGCTGTACAAAGAAGGTGCTTTCATTCCAACTACGGACACTATTACTGCCCCGGACGTTGAAGATGCACTCGTTTACTATGCGTTTTCAAAGCGTGCCATCCCTCTCTATGTATCCTCCGACCACTCGCCTCTCACTTCTTCCGCTCACTCGCCTCGCTCCTTCGAATGCGCCGATACTTCACGTCAGGTCACCACCCTTCGGCCAATGGTCGGTGGAACGGGTCAACAGTGCCTTCGTATGTATTGCAATTACGAGCAGGACAACTGGTCAAAGGCGACCAGCCGGATCGCTATGGCTGCGCTGCGAATGTGAGTCGGTTATCAACACAGGTACCATTTATTAACAAATGCATATATCAGAGATTGAGACGGACAAGGTCGGTAAAATCACCGCGGATCTTGTCGAGAGCCAAAAGCTTGTGGTGTCGGAAATGGTGGCCTTTGGAATGCCTTGGAGCTCGCCGTGAGACCCGAGGCAATCAGGGAGGAGTACAGGATCCGGCTTTCGTCCTGTATTTCCGATCTCCGGTCCATGGCTGCAAGGACACGTTCCAGCCAGAAATAAACTTGAACCCCCTCACTGCGACGTGGTCGACCAACCACACCGGATTTCGCCCCATCACGAGAAAAGAATTACGAATGCTCGCTCTCGGTCCCATACGCCCACTCCCTCCACCGTCCTTGCCCCGCTGGCCGCATAAACACACAGCCGCGCACGGACAACAACCAGGGTAAACGCACGAAGCTTATGCGTAGGTCTGGCGTCGTCGGAGTTGGCGTCGTTCGAAGGTATTGTATTTGATCGGCTCGAGCCGGTCCTGAAGACGTTACCTGAGGTACTCAGGCTCGTCCTGCTCACTCGGTTGCACCTTCTGCTGCTCATCATGAGAGAGGAACATGGAATATGGGCGGGCCAGAAGACGCGAAGAGCAAAGAGAAAGGAAAGTCCGAATCCGACACGCGCATGCGCATGCACAACCCACCTGAAAGGCGTATTTCCTACATCACCATTGCATCGTTGTTATTTCAGTCTCGACGGAGCACCGCCAGCGGCTGTCTTGCCCATATACAGCATATAATACTGCCGTGGGAATAAGTAGGAACACTAATTTTACAAGTATGGTTCACGAACCTTGACGAGTCAGCCAGGAAGTCACCCTATGATAACCTAACTACGTGGTGTAGAATCCGGTCAATTCGGTATTCACTTGTCCCCACCATTGTGGCAATTGTTCGTGGGTATCGCATACTTGAGGCAAATGTCCCACCATTTCGGTGGGCGGCCTGACGTCTATCAGATTGGAGGTCACCGGTAAGTCACTGGTGTCGGAATAGATGGCGGCTCCAAGACACCAGCTGTCAGATTACATGTCAGATAACGAGCCATCCGTTAGATGATTCTGACCTCTAGAGTTGATTCTTAGGGGCGTTGTAGTCGTAGTTAGAAAAAATTCAAATTCAAATTCAAAATTCTGATGTACAGTAGAAGGGTTCATTCTCCTTTCATATCCCACGACATTTTGACTAAGAAGCTCTAGTTTTCAGTCCTCTTCGCTTGTTTTTTTGGTACGTACGACGGTTCTCATGTCTGGTGTGGTCATCTAGGGTTGCAGTGATGGATCGATCCAACAGAATCAAGAGGAACTGGAAGCAGTGTTGAGTACAGCACGGGAACTAGATGTGGAGAGTTGTGGACTGGAAACGTAAGCCCCGAGAGGCGACCGAACCATTGAACATGTCTGAAAAATGTCGAAACCCATGTAACCCTAGTTATAACCCTAATATAAACCAGTAAACCTTGACTAGGTTTATAGTAAAGGGTATTTTATTATAATAGGTTTATAACGGGTTTACACCAGGTT
>Ga0307515_10024711_pt1 | contig 10446 bp, 11 predicted proteins | sample 17_EM_MG_FD_194513 | JGI IMG/M metagenome (GOLD analysis project Ga0307515, IMG submission 194513) | Populus trichocarpa ectomycorrhiza microbial communities from riparian zone in the Pacific Northwest, United States - 17_EM | ecosystem: Host-associated > Plants > Roots > Unclassified | place...
AGCAATTCGGAGGAATGCCCATGCAGGGCCATCCAGGAGCGTACCAGCAGCCAGGTGCCACTGGATACATGTATCCTATGTACCAGCCCCAGCAGCCTGGCGGCTATTCCCAGTAGATCAATAGACGAATCACTTGATTCGCCATATTCTGGATACGGATATCGTCACGCTTTCTTGCCTTAAAAGGAGGTTATGGAAATCAACCCATGTCCACGTTCTCAGTCAAGCTCTCCATATCTTCTACTCCAATTTTTGGTCATCCCCTTGAGTATTTTCTCGTCTTCCTCTCAATCTTTCTCTTTTAAGATCACCCTATGAGCTACATCCTCGCTATATCGCTGGCCGCTTTCGTCATGAACCCTATTATTCTGATCTCGTGTGTACGTACATCATCGCAGCTATGAAGCACCTTGTCACCAGAGTCTGTTGTATGCCGATTCATCCGCTTGCTTGCTGTACGACTAAGGCCCGTCGATCTCTTGTGAGTGTCGAACATCCACCTCTCCGCTCAGGTTTACGAGCCTCCCACAATCCGGTTGCTATCACCAATCAAGTTCCATACCAGCATACGAGTCTCGTATGAATATTGGTCGCCGCTCAGTGGGGGATAAACCGTGAGGTTCCTCCCACTGAGCAGCGCACCACACCACATATATACATAATAAGATATCCTTGTCCCCCCATCTCCTATCTACGTCATAGCCAAGCGTCATCACCCCATGGGGAGACCGGGAGAAGGGGAAGCGGCCATGTGCACTTGGTCCCGATCGTCGCTTAAACTTATTCCTCGCACATCGTTGAGGGCTACAGGACCAATCGTTCGAGGAGAGTTTGACTGAGAATGGACGCGGACTGAGTACTGCGCTTGGCCACACGGCCATCGTGACAAGAGAAATTAAGTGCATCCTAGTAGCCGTATGCGTCTGTCGCTTTCTCGTGGTACGCACTCCGAGCATCTCTACCATAGGTACCCCCTAGCACCACAACTGTCCCACAGAGCGGGGTTCCCGACGTCGCGACACTCTTCCACGCAAACCGAGTGCTCCGCGTAAGCGCCACCGACAAGCGCATCACGTATAAGGGCGATTGGACAGGGGTCCACAACGGAAATGAGATGTTGACCCTCTTCTCGGAGTGCCATCTTTTAATGTTTTAAGGTTCGCGTCACACGTATTTGTGCTTTCCTTCGCCTTTTCATGATATCTGACACCGCAGTCACTTTTCAGGTGCCAGTATCAAAATTTACGGCTACACGACGACGATTATCGGGGGAGCCTTGATCCTGTTTCTCGACGGAAGACCTAGGACTATCACAATACTGTTGGATACCGTTGGTGATGAAGTAACACCCATGGGTTATGTTGGTTACATCGAAGACGGGGATCGCGGGCTCTATCTCAACTGGCATGCGGCGCTTTTGGAATGGACTTCTTTGAATGCGTGGCGCCCTTGCTCCACTCCGCCCAAAAATAGTGTGCTACCAATCTCGCCACTTACAGGATTGATAATTTGTCTGGAGGCAGCTTTCAACCTTCTCAGTGCCGGACCAACTGCGCAGAACGTCTTTGCACGGTCGAAGGTTGAATACCACAATGAATACGAGTGGGTAAGATACTGATGGTATTAGTGACTACAAGGGATGTGTATCGTATACGAAGACCAAAGGTAGTTCGTATTTATTCCTTTGATAGAGTCGCAATATGGTACGTGTGTGTATCTCATGCCATGCAATGACCAACCTCTTCCGTAGGTATTATGGTTTCCTATGCTCTTATGCGGCTTCTTCGCCATCGCGATTGATAGTTCGACACCGCAGCCGTTCAATACCTCATCAACGGATTATCCGGTCAAATACAAGGCTCGATCCAGGCAGGCACAAATGTCACCCTTACTCACGACGACTACCCCTCCAGGTGCCTTTGCCTGGATTTCTTTCGGTGACAACAAGATAAAACAAGAAAATAACTAGGCAACGGACACCCCGAAAACTGTGGGCAGAAGAAAGATTGGCCAAGTTCGACGCGATAACGGGCCCACATGTCAACTTCATATAGCGGGATGCGACCAGGAACACCGGCGAAGGGGGGTTTCAGTGGGTAGGACACAGGTCACACTCGTCCAACGGCCGTAGGCCCATTGGCGAGCCCTGATGGAGTCCCACACACAGCGCACAGGCACTATGGTGCATGACGTATTCCCTCCCTTTCCCACCCAAAAAAAATTAAAAATTAAAATAAACATCTGGCCTTCTCAATCTCCCATTATTTTCATCCATTGTCGTACAATGTGAAGGCACGTCTACGCTCCTCTCGTCTTTCTCAACTACCAACTCTATCGCGCTGGTAGTCGTTGTCCTTGGTAGCGTTTACCGCCGATACCGTCGAAGACGAAGGACGATAATTGACCTCGACGCACACTCCGTTTCTCCATACACTACCCTCCCGATAAGATAAGCCAGCCAGCGATTGCGTCTACGGCGTAGGCGATTGTAGGCCTTATCCTTATTCGCCTAGCTTCCATTTGGAATGTCAATTACATCGGACTACATGTGATATTCGAAATCGGGGTCAATAGAACGAATACATATCCAGTATTTTCTCAAACCCACAAGGTCGCGAATCCTCAGCACGAATCCCGTGATACGGATGTGGTGTGACTTCACCCCGATGTCTCGGGTCCTGCTCGCCATTCGAATGGTAATACATTTAATGCCATTTTTGCACATGTTTTCGCCAGGCGAACACTCCCAGCCCACTCCCAACCCCTTGTCCTCTCCTTTCCATGGTCCGAGTTAACGCCACCGACAAGCACATCGCGTATTCTGGGATGTGGTACAGAGGCGAGCACAACACAATGGCGACCGTCTCCGTGAATTCCCAATTTTTTTTTACGTTCCGAGGTTCGATTTATGTCTCCATAGTTGATCCGTGCTTGCCATATCTTTTGCATGATATCTGACACAGCAATCTCCCTTCAGGTACCAGTATCACAATATATGGCCGGCGGTGGTCAGATACCACGGGGTCTATGACCCTGGTTCTCGAGAATGACTCTACGACTATACCGTTTAACGGCACGACCTCTGGCGATGGAGTGTCACCCCTGCATCATTTTTATAAGATAGGAGACGGGGATTACCAGCTTCGAGGGGATCTGAACATAAAGGGCACGGATCTGAACATAACGGGCACGGCTCTCGAGATTGGGTACTTCGAGTGCGTGATGCCCTTGCTCCACTGCGTCTCAAGAACTGTGTGCTAACAACCTCGCCACTTCAAGGATTGAAAATTCGTCTGGAGATCCCTTTGATCTTCTCAGTGCTGGGCCAGCTGCGCAGAACGTGCCCGCACAGGCGGTCACTGTGGACGATTCTAGCCTAGAGATTAAATACGACACCGTCGTGTGGACACATCCTTCAAACGATGTTGTTTACTACACCAGAAGTTGCTCGTATACACAAATTCGCGGTAGTTCGTTGAGTTATGCCTTTGATGGAGTGGCGATATGGTATGATTACCTATCTTATACCTATCAATGGCCAACTTGTTCCGTAGGTACTATGGTGAAATTGGCCCAGATTGGGGCTTCTTCAACCTCTCGATTGACGGTTCGACACCGCAGCGATTGACTGCCAAAAAAATTTTGCGTCTGTCTCAGCGATTAATTTGGTCAAATACAAGCCTTGGTCCTGGCAGCCACAATATCACCCTCACGCACGACGACATCGGCTCCAACTACACTGGCCTGGACTTCTTTCGGTTAGTCATTAATAATGTGAGGCGATAAAGAGAAAACATCTGACTTTCGCTATCTCTCATCACTTTCCGCTATTGTCGTTCAGTGTCCTCCCCGAGGAAGGCAGCACGTCTACGCTCCTCTCGTCTTTCCCGACCACAAGTTCCCAATCAGTCGCTTCCACCAATCTAGATCAAACAAACAGAGTCCCGTTCGCCGTCGGTTTGACGCTCGGTCTTCTCGCGCTTGTAGTCGGCGCCATTGGTGGTGTTTGCTACCTATACCATCGGAGAGGAGGGATGCGGTCTGGCCTCGACACGCACCCCGTTTCTTCATACACTACCCCTCCGATGAGACATGCTGAGCTGCTATTACAGCGAAATGGCAAGCGCCCCCCTCAACCACCTCGACCGTCTGGCATACCTGTGGACACGGGCGACCCACTTATGCCTTTGACTATAACTGAGTTTGGACCGCCCCCCAGTTATGATGGCCCTGGCAACGACCGGAGAGTGGGCGCGGCGCAATAACCCAAAAATATCTCCCTCAACATATTTATGAAGAGTTATCACCGTCTTTATTGCTATCTTTCAGCGATATATACCCCGGATGGTGGAGCTCGGTGAGCACACTGTCGTGCCCAAATGGTCATGTTACGTTGGATGGTTATGTTCGCTATGTTCGCGGATTCAAGTCTGATTGTTGGAGGCTGTCGAACCAGTGACTGCGCGTGCGCGTGAGGAGAAACCGTATAGAATTCTATATTTCGAAACTGGAAGGGACGCGACTCAGTACACGACAGAAAACCTCCTTGTTATAGTACACTGTGCGTCTCTCCATGGGTATTACGGCCCTTTCTGCCTTTCTTCCGGCTTCTGAACAGTATCGATTCATTGTTCGGATCGACACGGGAGCGGTTGAGTGGAGAGTGGGCCAGGCGCAATAAGTATGAGAGGAGGTGTTCCTCTGTAAAACAAGAGTGGAAGCTCTGAAGAGCTGACAAGAGGGATCTCGTCTCCCAACTGGCCCCACGATCCCACGACCCCAAACTCTACTGTCTGACAGATGCTGCTTCTTGGGTCTGGAGCTGCTGACATTTTCACGTGCGTCCCAGCCTATTCCCCTTGCGCAGTCCGCGTGTCAGCGACGGCCCTCAGTGCCTCGCGCTCCAAGACAGCTCTTAATGCTGACAGCTGTCATGGAATGTCATTAGTCCCGAGTGTATCCTAGCCATGCGTCTATCGCTTTTCTCGTGGTACACACTCCGAGCATCTCTACCCTATACTAGGTACCTCTTGGTACCACAATTGTCCCACAGTCACGTATAAGGGCGATTGGACAGGGGGTCCACACCGAAACGAGATGTTGACCCTGTCCTCAGAGTGTCAGATTTAATGTTTTAAGGTTCGCTTCACGCGGATTCGTGCTTTCCTTTTAATAATATCTGACACCGCAATCGCCTTTCAGGTGCCAGTATAAAGATCTACGGCTCCATGACGACGCCTACCGGGGGAGCTTTGGAATGGACTTCTTCGAGTGCTTGGTGCCCTTGCTCCACTCCGCCCAAGAACAGTGTTGCCTGATGGAGTCCTCCACATCCGCGCTCAGGCGCGATGGTGCATGACGCATTCCCTCCCTTTCCCACAAAAGAAAAAAGAAAAAAAGAACAGTGTGTTGCCAATCTCGCCACTTACAGGATTCAAAATTTGTCTGGAGGCGGCTTTCGACCTTCTCGGCGCCGGTCCAACTGCACAGAACGTCTTCGCACAGCCGAAGATTGAATACCAGAGTGGGTAATATACTAATGGTATTAGTGACTACAAGGGAGGGGTATCGTATACGAAGACTAAGGGTAATTCGTGTTGATAGAGTCGCGTATAGTACGTATCTCATACCGTGCAATGACCAACCTCTTCCGTAGGTATTACGGTTGTCTATGCTCTTTGTGCGGCTTCCTCACCGTAGCGATTGACACCGACCTCGTCAACGGATGTCCAGGTCTAATACAAGCCTTGGTCCAGGCAGACACAACTGTCACCCTTACTCACGACGACTGCCCCTCCAGGTGCCTTTTCCTGGATTTCTTTCAGTCCAGTCATCAATGAGGTGAGGCAACAACAATGATAAAACATCTCACTTTTCTCAATCTCCCATCATTCTCGTACAATGTGAAGGCACGCCTACGCTCCTCTCGTCTTTCTCAACCACCAACTCTATCGCGCTGGTAGTCGTTGTCCTTGGTAGTGTTTACTACCGATGCCGCCGAAGACGAAGGTCAATAATTGACCTCGACGCACGCCCCGTTTCTCCATACACTAACCCCCCGATGAGACAAGCAGTCCAGCAATTACGTCTACGGTGTAGGCGATCGTAGGTCTTATACGTATTCGCCTAGCTTCCATTTGGAATGTCGATTACATCGGACTACATGTAATATTCGAAATCGGGGTCAATAGAATCCGGTATCTTGTCAAACCCACAAGATCGCGAACCCTGATCACGAATCCCATCGTATCGATACGGGTGTGGTGTAACATTATCCCGATGTCTCGGGTCCTGCTCGCCATTCGAATGGTACTGGATTTAGTACCATTTTTTGCACATGTCTACACCAGAGGAATACTCCCAACCCACTCCCCACCCCTTTTCCGCTCCTTTCCATGAACCGAGTGGTCCGCGTTAACGCCACCGACGGGCGCATCGCGTATGCTGGCCCGTGGACCACCAAGCGCATCGGGACCTCGTCGACCGGGGATACGTACGTAATGTCGGTCCTCGACGTGCATTCCAGTTTTTTTATTATGTTCCGAGGTTCGATTTATGTCTAATTGATCCGTGCTTGTCATGATATCTGACGCCGCAATCTCCCTTCAGGTACCCGTATCACGATGTATGGCTGGTCGCCATTTGTCACGGTATCTATTACCTTCACTCTCGAGAATAATACGACTATTGTGCGAAACGGCACGGGCCCTGGGAGTGGAATATCACCCATATGTCAAGTTGATAACATAGGAGATGGGGATCACCAGCTTCGAGGGGATATCGCCACAACGGAAGGGGATTTCGAGATTTTCTATTTCGAGTGCGTGATGCCCTTGCCCTACTGCGTCTCAAGAACTGTGTGCTAACAACCTCGCCGCTTCAAGGATTGAAGTCTCGTCTGGAGATCCTCTTGATCTTCTCAGTGCTGGGCCAGCTGCGCGGAACGTGCCCGCACTGGCGGTCACTGTGGACAGTTCTGACCCAGGGATTAAATACGACACCCCCGAGTGGACATCCGAGGCGGGTGGTATTAATTACTACCAAAGAAGTCGCCACTCTACATTAGATCGGGGTAGTTCGTTGAGTTACGCCTTTGATGGAGTCGCAATATGGTATGATTACCTATCTATGCCATACAATGACCAACTTGTTCCGTAGGTACTATAGTCAAATTGGCCCACACTTTGGCTTCTTCAACGTGTCGATTGACGGTTCAACACCGCAGCGATTGACTGCCAAAAGCAATTTGAGCTTGTCTCAGCAATTGATTTGGTCAAATACAAGCCTTTGTCCAGGTAGACACAATATCACCCTCACGCACGACGACACCAGCGGCAGTGAACTTGGCCTGGACTTCTTTCGGTTAGTCATTAATAATGTGAGACGATAAAGAGAAAACATCTGACTTTTGCTACCTCTCATCACTTTCCTCTATTGTCGTTCAGTACCCTCCCCGAAGGCAGCACGTCCATGCTCCTCTCGTCTTTCCCGACCACAAGCTCCCGACCAGTCGGTTCCACCAATCTAAATCAAACAAACAGTGTCACCTTCGCCGTCGGTTTGACGCTCGGTCTTCTCGCGCTCGTAGTCAGCGCCATTGGTAGTGTTTGCTACCTATACCGTCGGAGAGGGAGGATGCGGGTTGACCTCGACGGGCACCCCGTTTCTCCATATACTGCCCCTCCGATGAGACGAGCCGGGCCGGCATTACCGCAAAGCGGCAAGCGTCCCCTTCAACCACCTCAACCGTCTGGCCCACTCATGCCTTTGATTACAACTGAGTTAGGACCGCCCCCCAGTTATGAGAGCCCTAGGGACGACTGGAGAGTGGGCGCGACGCAATAACCCAAATGCCCAAATGGTCATGCTGTGCTGGATCGTTATGTTCGCTATGTTCGCGTATCCACGTCTGATTGTTGGAGGCTGTCGAACCAGTGACTGCGCGTGGGCGTGAGGAGAAACCGTACAGAATTGTATCATTTGAAACTGAAGAGGACGCGACTCAGTACAAGACAGCAAAACCTCCTTCTTATGGGTATTACGGCCCTTTCTGCCTTTCGATTCATTGTTCGACACGGGAGCGGTTGAGTGGAGAGTGGGCGAGGCGCAATAAGTATGAGAGAAGATGTTCCCTTTATAGAACAAGAGGTGAAGCTCTGAAATGCTGACAAGGGGGATCTCATCGTCGTCTGCCAACATATCCTTCTGTCTCGGGTGAGCCCCGCGGTCCCATGACCCCATACTCTACTGTCTATTACGACCTTGTGGTGTGATGCTGCTTCTTAGGGTCGCTGCTGCCGCTGACACTTTCACGTGTGTCCCAGCCTGGTCCCCTCAATGTGCCGAGGTCGGACTCCGCATCTCAACAACGAACGGCGTACAATGTACGAGTATGGAGTATGGGGATCCGCTGAGACACTCAGTCCACTACAGGGCCTCAGCGCCCCGCAGTCACCCGGCCCACCATGCACTCACACTCCCACCGAAGTCGGTATGAGCTCGCTTGCCATTTAGTCCCAAGAGTGAGGAAAAGCATGAAAGATAACGACATTGACATGCGGAATACTGATCCTTCACTGAAAATCGCTCTATTACCTTAATCGGACTCGTTTATTTGTAGAACAATTCACTTGCTGTCAGTGACACAGGACCCATGCAGATGGAAGTTGGCCTACGGTGACGATATTTTCCGAATAGAATGTACGATGAAACAGACTCAACAGGACTAGGCTCGGAAACTAGGCTCCCTTTACATTTTACATGGGCATTCTTTTTTTCTTTTTCTTTTTTCTTTTTTTTTTTGTGGGAAAGGGAGAGAATGCGTCATGCACCATCACGCCTGGGCGCGGTGTGGAGGACTCCATCAGGGCTCGCCAATGGGCCTAAGGCCTTTGGACGGGAGTACCCTGTGTCCTACCCCTTGAAACCTGCCCTTCACCGGTGTTCCCGGCTGCATCCCGTTATGTGAAGATGACTTGTGGGCTCGCTATTGGGGTGAACCTGATCATTTTTTCTTCTGCCCACAGCTTTCGGAGCTTCTTTCACTTCTTTATTTTCTTGTCTTCTTCCATGAAGCGCGTCGCATTCCAGCTCTTTGTTGCTAGATCTGTCATGATTCCTTTTAGTATCTGTGTTGTCTCGTTAGGGGTTACGTCCTGATTTTGAATAGTGTTTTTTATTTTTTATTTCCATATGGTCCATACCGTCATAGAGATCAGGATTCGTAATCTCTCGGAGTCTTTATTCATGTCGTTTTCTCTGATCAACCCTAGATTAATATTGGGCCAGTCCCTGGTTGTTGACTTGTACCATAGTTCTCGCATCGTGTTCCATGCCTGAGCCTGGCCACTATTTTCGCATTCTAGCCATAGGTGTCTCTCGGTTTCTATTGTCTCGATATTTCTCCTTTTTTTGCAGAAAGGGCAGAAGGCCTTTTCGTTGTGGCCTGGGATTTTGTCCCAGAAAGCTCCGCATTTAATCTTACCTGTGAGCATAGTCCTCATATGGTCTTTTATTCTAGGTGGGGTTTCAAGTGCTTTTATCCCTTTCAGGAGTTTCTCATTTGTTGGCCGTAGTCCTGTTGCTCCTTGTATTTTATCTTTAGCCTCGTTTAGAGTGTCTTGGTGTAGTATTCTCTTAATCTTCTTGGTGTGCCATCTGACGATTGCGCTATAGGTATATTTTGCTTCTAGTGCTTGGAGTCTCGCTCCGTCCTGTATAGCGGGGTGCCCGGCTAACCACTCTTCGCTGTCCATGCGTCCTGTTCCCTTCCTTCGTCCGCTAGAGCGTCTGCTCTGCTGTTTCCGTAGTTATCCTCATCGTGGCCTTTCACCCATCGGAATTCGGTACATGGGCATTCTTCCAGGCCTAAATGCGGAGGAGATATGCCAGCTCGCTGGAGGTGTCGAGTTGAGTAGGCAAATCGAGTAGGTACTCAGCCTGTTACTACTCGTCGCTTGATGTTGGAAATCTGAATGTAGTTTGGTTACCTAATCGGACATGGCGAATGAGATACAGACACTTTACCGCACAGAGGATTTTCGACGGGTTGTCGGGAGCAAGTAGAGACACTTTATTTAGATTGCAGATTTCAGGTATTTTTGATACTGTCCCAAGGTTCAGATCAGATCGAGGCGCAAGATAGCGATGTCCTGGGTCGATGGTGATCGAGACATAGAAGGAAAATGTCTACGACACGCAGTACACTAGGAGAACGTCCTAGGGTGTTATGGTGGTTGTACGTGCGCTCCCAGCAAGTGGAAGGAGGTTAAGCGGCGTCCATGAGTCTGAGGGCTCTTCATAGCTGTGCTGGTAAACAATTTTGAATACCACAAAGGACTACCTATAACACGACAGCGGTGTAAACCAGTGGACCCGAGCAAGTCCTTAGATTATTTTGAAAGCGGTATCCAATAACAGCTACTCTCCTCCTCCATCAACACTCCG
>Ga0307515_10024712_pt1 | contig 10446 bp, 9 predicted proteins | sample 17_EM_MG_FD_194513 | JGI IMG/M metagenome (GOLD analysis project Ga0307515, IMG submission 194513) | Populus trichocarpa ectomycorrhiza microbial communities from riparian zone in the Pacific Northwest, United States - 17_EM | ecosystem: Host-associated > Plants > Roots > Unclassified | place...
GATGAGAATACAAACTGAATACATGACTGTGATTCGAGGTGCTCCCAGGCTTGTCGTCGATCGCCAGGCGTTGTGTAAACGGCTTCAGCATAACTGCAGCCCCTGCGAAGAGTGTAACACACGTGTCATTCTGATGATGCGTATACGTCACCACAAAGTAAAGGTGGTACATACGCAACGCGACCCGTCGCCTGGGCAACGGGTAGCGTGTAATTCTCCGTCAGAGGGTACGAGGTTCTGTCAGAGCTGTCAGAGCCGTCCGGAACACCTGGGTGTTTCAGACGGAAATTAGGGATGTTGCTGATGGAGAAGGATCAGCGGGAGTGGTTTCATTGGCAAAGGAGATGGTGTATCACCGAGAAGTGCTTGAGTAAGCGACGAGGGAGTCTTCACAAGGCTGGCAATACTCCAACATAACCATCAACTGAGACTACTTCGACTCTCACCACTTCGATCGAGACCTATTGTATGTTGGCTAGCTCAAATGCTCTCTCCAGTGATTTGTTCATCGATTGCAGATGCAAGACTCAGATCTCCGGCCATGTATTGATGTTCATCACCTACACCGAATATCCTCCAAATACACGGAACGTGAAGGGATACAATGGGGTCCTGTCGTTTGCATCCTGATATGGAAGTGTTAGGTTGATGTCTCTACTACCAGATGGGAAGACTGAAACGATCATACTTGAAGAAGTGGTGCATTTGCCGGGATTGTTCAATTTAATCTCACACTCTCATATCATGCACAAGGATGTCAATGTCGAACCGGTGAATCACTACGGTCTCAACCTCTCGAATCATGATGGTCAATTTACCACTGCACCTCGGTCTGATGGGATATTCGTGCTGAATCTAGCTCTGGAATCGACCGAATACACCGAGGTCAACAATGTCAGCTGCCTGCTGGTACCTAAGACGACTGGGCATGCATCTCGGCACAATGCAGAAAAGCAGATCTTATGGCACTGCCGCTTGGCACACATCGGTCTGAAAGCTTTGGTGATCTTGCTGAAGGTCATTGCCGATGCTCTGAAGACGACCAGGAAGTGCGATTGCAAGAGCTGTATCAGGTGCCAGTGAGCTCGAAAGCCCTTTACTCCCACAACCTCTGGTGCCATTGAGCCACAGCAGCTTGTGCACTCAGACTTATGCGGTCCCCTGGAAACAGCCATCCGAGGAGGCCATTATATGCCCCTCTTCATTGACGACAACACCAGCCATACAGATGAGTACATATTAAAGTACAAATCGGAAGCCCTGGAGAAGTTGAATGAATGGAAGGCTCTTAGAGAAAGGCAGTCAGGCAAGCATGTGAAGCGATTTCGTACAGATGGAGGCGGGGTGTATACCTTCAAGAAGTTCGCAGAATACCTAAAATCGGAAGGGATCTTAATGGAAACGACTACACCCTACACTGCTCAGTCTAATGGAGTCGTCTCACGGACAAACCGCACAGTCATGGAACATGTATGATGCATGCTGGACAATTCAGGACTATCAATGATGTATTGGGCATTTGCAGTCTCATTGGTGGTCTATCTCAAGAACAGCACTCTGATGCGATCCGTAGTCGGTAAGACTCTGTACGCGGCTTCACATGGGAGGAAGCCATCTTTGAAATATATCCGTGTTTCCGGATGTTTGGCTTTCGTGCACATTCCGAAAGAGAAATGGAAGAAGCTGGATTACAGAGCAACTCCCGGCGTATTTGTCAGGTACAGCATAGCGACCAAACAGTACTTTGTGTATGGCCCAATGGCCAAGACGCTTCAACGCTCCAAAGATGTGGTATTCCGAGAAGGAAAGCGGTACACAGCACCAGACGCTGCAGATGAAACGATCTTCAACAAGCACTTCTATAGAGATGTCATCGTACAACCTACTCCCACGAAGAAGAAATCTGAAATCTCACGGCCAATCGCTAAGCTGCAAACCGGAGATGGAAATTCGGAATGTCAAACATAGAAGCCATTGGAAGATGAATCACGGCTGAAGCCACAGAAGATGTCATGAGAATTGGCAGGCCTTGAGACGTCACTTCAAGATGCATGGAAGCTGCCGGCCCAATGTAGTCACCGAAACCTTGCTGGGAACGATTCATTGGCCGAGTCTGCACAATTGGTGCTCGAAGATGATGAGTTCGAGCATATGATTGCCATCCATGCTGCAGCTGCGATCTCCAACGATCATGAGGATGGGATCAACGATTCAAAGTATTACAAAGCAGCAACCAAGTCTCCGCTCACCAACCAATGGGATATGGCGATGAAAGAAGAATTAGATGCAATTGGTCAGAATCGAGTCTTTGGAGATTTTGTGGAGCTTCCGGAAGGGAGAAAGGCTTTGCCAAGTCATTGGGTATACAAGATCAAGCGCGATGGGGCAGGCAATGTGCAGCGGTTCAAGGCCAGCTTAGTCAGCAGAGGAAATCACCAAATCGAAGGCATCGAGTACCACGCTACGTCTGCACTGACTGCTCACTTCGGACACTTTAGCCTGGCACTCACGATCGCTGCCAAGTACCATCTTGAGATCCATCAAATGGACATAAACATGGCTTTCTTCGGAGTTGACTGGGAAGCAGAGATCAATATGCACCCGCTGCAGGGATAGTATCATGTGGTCCAAACGAGGAGCTGATACACCAATCCAAGATTTACAAAGACTTCGCGGAACATGGTACTCCACTTGAGAAAATCTCCTTAAAGCCTAAAGTGGTCTTTGCACGTTTGGTACAGCACTTTTACGGACTTCATGATCTCAATTGGGTTGGTGGCATCATGTGCCAATGGAGGACTGTTCGTGCTTGAAGATCATGGCACAGGTGTTGCCACAGTGGTTCTGTACGTCGATGATCTCCTCATCATTGCTAATGAGGGCTTGATTGGGCAGATCGAGGATCGGATGAAGAAGAGGTTCGGGATGCATGATCTCGGGAGTGCTTCAATCTATCTCGGCATGAACATTGAATGCAATCGGGAGCATAACAACATCAACATCCATCAGCACAGCTACATTCGGATGGTCCTGGAGAAGTTCAGAATGGATGAGTCAAGACCAGTTGCCATGCCTAGGGCAATGAAGCTTCACAAGACGAAGCCCAACAAAGAAGCCTGTGATCCAACCATATACAGATCAATGGCCGGAAGCGTTATATACGCGATGACCAACACTCGGCCTGATATCACATATGCCATCGGAGTTCTCCGCCGGTGCAATCATGACCTGAGCAATGAGCATATGGTAGCTCTGAAACGCATGTTTCGGTACCACAACGGCATGGAGGACTGGTGTCTGCATTGCGGAGGAGCACTCAGAGGAGCACTCAGAGGAGGACTCGGAGGAGATGGAGAAGGTGCATTTCGATGTTATGTTGATTCGGACTATGCTGGATGCCGGGAAGACTATAAATCGACAAGTGGACTGGTCATCAACTTTGGAGGCGTGGTCAACTCGAGATCAAGAAAACAGAAGTCAACTTCCCAGTCCATGACTGATGCCCAATACTCTGCCTCTGGAGTAGGCTGCCGGAGACTCACACAGAGCTCCCATCTCTTGAACAAGCTCGCCATCCCAAATACCTCTCTCGTGTTCTCCAATTCACAGTCACTGATCACAAGCGTCAAGAACAGAATCTACGGCGGAACTGCAGTTGCACACATTGCAACCAAGTACTATCTTGCTGCAGATATGGCTAGAGATGGAGAGATCGTCTTGAGCTACGTACTGACTGCTGAGATGTTCGCCAACTGCTTCGCAAAGCCACTGCCGAAGCCCGCCTTCTTCAAGCAGTGTTCTGCATTGGGAATGATCAGAATTGTACTTCGGAATGAACTTGGGAATGGCCTCGGGATTGGAATCGGAAATGGTGTTGGGAATGGCCTCAGAATTGGTGTCGGAATTGGTTTGGGAACTGGAGATGGCATCGTGAATGCTGTCAGAAAGTGAATTGAATGGGCACATTTGTTTCAAGGAGATCAATGATGTGTGATTGGCTCCTCCTCTACTTTGTTTACTGTTGTGTTTGCAACGGACGTGATAGCCATCCTGGCAGAGTGTTGAGCTGATTGGGAGTATCGATATCACTATGCCAAGAAGTGTTAGCGACAGTTCCAAATCTGGGGTTCAGTTCCGGGTCCAGGTTGGAACCAAACTGGAACTGTTGCAATGGGTTTTACCGCATCAAAAAACTGAACCACACCCAACTGGCGGTTTTTTGGCTGGTTCAACAATTTCGCCAACTCTGAACTTTGGCTCCAATTGAGTATTTGAGTTCTGATTGTATCACAATATGATATATATGTAATACATGCAGTTTTGCATGCTCTTTCACGTCCTATTCTCCACTTTGTAATCTGATCAATATTCGTTGGGTTGCTGTGAAATAACACCAAACATTGGGCATTTTTTGCAGTGACACGACGAATATTGATCAGATTGCAAAGTGGAGAATTGGAGGTGAAAGAGCATGCAAAACTGCATCTTTTACGTATATATCACATTGTGATACAATCAGAACTCAACTACTTAATTGGAGCCAAAGGTCTGAGTTTGCATAAACGAGGCTCTGCTTGGAATAGAACCCGGCCAAAATACCGTGGGTTTATGTCCAGTCCGGGTAACAACCATGCTAAGACACAGCGGGTGGGATTTTGGACGGGTCTGCAACTGAACCAGACCGTTTTTCCGGTCCAAACCCAGACTGCTGGCGGGTTACCTGGACCTGTTGCTAACACTACGACACAGTTCTCATCGCAATTATATTAATCGCTTCCCATAATTTTGTTATTTGGCAATTGCACCAGAGATTTAATTGGCGGCAAACCAATCCTGTACCAACATACATCATGATACACATGTAGTGTTGCGATACATACCAACTCAAACCAATAAGGAGATTCACCTCTAGCCTCTTATCTTCAGCCAGTGTCATTAATCCCTCTGACAATGGATGCTAAGATTTCAACTATTCAATGACTGCGAAGTCGCTCAAGGTATTCCCACTTCTTCTCAAGATAGGTCAAGAAGTTCCGCTAACATGCATAATATGTGATGTTTGCTGCATACGTAATTCTGTGTAAACGCAACCTAACTGTGTGTTGTCCAGCTAGATAAGATCTTGGGGGGGTGGTTGATGATTTTGCCCACCACTAATGTCTTAATCACATCCTGGTTAGGGTGACATAATTGCTTGATCATAGCTGAATCGACTAGAGCCTGTATGGAGTATCCTGAGCAATCGACATGTGGCTCAAGTGTAATCCTGCTAAAGATCACCTGACTTGCACACATTTTATCGTTCTGTAAATAGGTATTTTGTAATGTAGTTTGTAAAAAGATGTCCATTATACTTACTACAATCTGTCATGTACCATTACTGCTACTAAGGGAGAACCCCTAATACATTTTGATGTTCTTTGACCATTGGCAGAAGCAGAAAACCTTCAGAGGATACCACAATGGATTTCATGGTTGGGTTACCAGAGTGTGAAGAGTTCAGTGCTGCTAGGGTAGTGGTAGATAGACATTCAAAAGTGCGGCATTGTATACCCTGCCATTCAACTATAGATGTCTCTACATTGGCTGCATTGTTCCAATGGGAAGTAGTAGGTCTGTGCAGACTTCTGGAGACAGTCATGTTGGATCAGCGATTGCAGTTTGCTATAACCATTAGTGGACAGTTGTGTAGTCGGCTGCAGATTGAGAAAATGGTGTCAATGGCCTATCACCTACAACTAATAGACAGACAGAACCAATCAATGCAAGAATGGAGCAATACCGCTGAGTGTTCGCAAATCATCAACAAAACGATTTGGTGACGTTGCTGCAAATGACCAAGTTTGCAGCAGATAATCAAACTTCTGAAACTACGAAATGTATACTGTTCTTGGAGTTGAAGGTGTTGATTCCTGGATGATGTTTATGCATCCCCCAGAGCGCAATCAAGATCAGCACTAAGTGGATGAGGATGATGTGTAAGAAACAATATGTCAAGTACATGAACACCTGCAGGTCAAGATTCATCAAAGCCAGGCTACACAGGTTCAAAATGCAAATCAGGTCAGAGAGCCAGCAGCAAATATTCATCAAGGTTTGAAAATCTGGTTGAATGCTCGACATATCGACACAACACACCTCACACATGAGTCAGATTTGGAACAATTGGGTCAATATACTGCATGGTGACATATATCTTTTTACACTTTCAAACTTAACCTGCTGGAGACTGTGCAACATCATCAAGTACAGCCAGTTTTATAATCTGGTCAAGTGATAGAGGATAACTTGCCGGGTCGATAAGGGGACTCCTCTCCTTTTGTGGAAGAGGGTGGACAAGCGGAGTATCAAGTTTCTAGCTGTGAAGATAGTCATATTTATAGAAATCAGCAACAGTTTTGGATTTGGTAGATGAGTTATAATTCACTAACTTGTGATCCAGTGAAGTTTGTGAATGTATTACAGACAGTGGGGGAGTGTCATGAGAAGTATTATGGGAAGCCCAGACTATTAGAAAATGTTTTTGAAGGACCTCAAACCTAAGGTGGGGATACTGTTCCTACTCAGGTTTACAAGTGATGGCATGGTGTTAAGTAATGTGTGCTTGCGGGAATGTAGTAAGTGGTGGGTATGGGAAGAAGCAGGGATGGCATGCAGAGGTTTCGTAGCAGTGGTATGGCTGCTTATCATGAGAACGAAGTGGTCTAAGGCATTGTGACATCAGATGATATGACATGGTTGTACCAATTGGAGTAGTATTTGGAGCATGTAACCTCATGAGTGAGGATTCAGAACCTATATCAGACTATGAAGAATGATTCGATTAAGGCAAACCAACTGTATATAGAGAGAGGGCGTTGTCATGGGAGGATTTCCTGTTCTTCTCTCTTTATTCGTTCTGATGTAGAACAACACAATAGATGACTTTTGAAATAATTGTAACCCTCTGAGTGTGTTTCTCAATATGAACTTCGAGCATTTGTCCCCATTTCTGATATCACATTTTGTTACAAATATCACCTTCATGTGATCCTGCCCATTGCACTATGTGCAGTGGAGAGGGGAACATTTAAGGTCCACCATAACCACCTTGGTGGATTTCATATCCTTGCCATGGTAGCCCATAACTTTGAAATCCTTATCATTCACTAACACTTATTTGAATACTACATGTCATATTATATGGTGAATGGTGGTAGAACTGAGGCACACCTGGAAGTGGTCGCTGTACAGATGGGTAATCATATCAAGGCAGCAGATGAAATGAGTTTGAACATTTTCCAAATGGACTGTCTTTGATATGTGGATTTTCAGAACGACTATGTGTCACAGCCCGAAGGAATACAAGTCAGAATTGGGGAAGTGTAGGAATTAGTGTTACGGAAAGATAGAGATGTAGGAAGATATGCTGAAGTGGTGGTGGTATAATCTAGTATATTAAGGAAGTGGTCTGAGGTGTTGTAACGTTGGAAGATCCGGTGTGGGTTTGGTAATAAGGGATTATGTGGTGGTGAGTAAGATTATGGTGAAATATTCGGATGGTATATCAAAGCATGGAGAATTATTCGAGGGTGGCAGACAAACCGTATATAAAGACAGGTTGTTTGGTATTGGAGGATTTCCTTTTCTTCTCTCTTTGCTAGTGCTTTTGTAGAGCAAAGCAAGTTACGACTTTGAACCAGGTTCGACTCTTGTCTTGTTCTGATTTTCTCAATTTGAATTTTGAGCCTCTGGTCTTGTTTCGAAATAACATTACTGTTACCGATATCACCTACGCCCGACCCCACCAGTTTGACTATGCAATGATCCCAAAGTGTTTTCAGGACATTTTCGCAATCCAACTAGACCACACTGCGGAAGAATATTTACCGTGATTGTTGCATATCCATACATTGACATGCTCCACGACAAATAGCTGGCAGTACAGCAATGTAAAATTGATATGTAACGTAGAATAAATTGGAAGTGTGGTTGAATATATTGAAGGTTGCAGTGACATTCATTGGAATGAAGGGCAATTATATCCCATTTTGTTCTCATGAACTGTACTGTGTCGCTTCATCTTTAATCAATGAAAGAGAACCTGAGAAAGAGAGAACATAGTTGCACACAACTGGCCTTGCTTTATTATATGCTTCAATTGGTACACTATAATATTTCATAGAAGCTCTCCTCCAAATGGTTCATGACTGGATAGGTTATTGATGTAAACTATATGATATCCCCAAAACCAATCAAGAACTAAATTAAACTTCAAGGTTAATGTGACCAGGGATTTTACACATTCAATGTGGATGTATGACCTGCTGCTTCATTCAATCCGAGGCCTGTGAAGAAAGCTGCAGTAGTACTTGGATTCTATTGAGCTTGTTTGGACAGATTGTTTGGCTTCTCAGAATCCACTCACCAGTCAAGGATGATTACTGAAGCAAACATCCTACAATCTATTCAGTTCACAATGATGATTTAGCAGGCATACAGGTAAGTTAGAAACTAACCAGTTTATAGTATTAGAAGAATCTACCTTGACTATAAGGTGCTCGGGGGCTCCAGGACAGATATGTAATTCATACAACACCACAATGACATAAGCCTATGGTGGTAATCACACCTGATAAAGTATATTTAAGTTGTTTGCAGTGACAACAGAAGAAACCTTCTTATCTCTACTACTAATTTTCAGCATAAAATGTGCATGAGTATTATATGGAATAGGATATATATCCAAGTTGATGAAGAAAACTGATGATAAGGTGACTTTGTTTTACCCCTCTCATAGAGTTGGTGGGGTTTGATATTGCTGTGCAAGTAATATACTAACCTGAGTTCACTCACTTTCAAACAAATATCCCTGAGATTATAATCCAGCAACAAGACTATTTCACACTAAACTATCATTGAAATACTTCCAAATAAGTACACTGACTGTTTCATGTTCATAGTCAACACACTGAAGACATGTTCAATGCTTTATCTGCAAAGGGAAAATATTTAATGAGAACCAACTGGAGGCTCACCATCAAAAATATCACCCCATATAGATAACTCAGGTACAATTATCTGATGGGGTTGTACTATCCGCAGGCTGGGATTAACCAGCGCGATGAATATGAGACATCAGTAGGTACACCTGGATAGCCATTGAGGAGCTATTCATATTCAACTCATGGTCTACCAATATACCATGTATTTGGTGCACCACCCTCTGAAGGTACATCCAACAAACCAATCATAGACCTCCAGAAAACTGATCTGACCTGTATGACTGATTCATCTATGATAATGAAGTATAGAAAGGTAGTTGGTGTGGAAAATGTGGGAGGAAAAGTGTATGGTAAAGCAACTGAATCCTTCAACAAGCATTATAGGTACTCAGAACAATGGAATCGATGGCCTGCCTCTTGGTCCATGTATGAGTATCCACAGGCTCTATTATTTCAACAGCATATGAAAATATTGATAGATTACCATCTGAGATATGAATGAGACAACTTCAAAATCGAAAATTTCAATATGCACAGAGACTGCACAAGCTCCACAGAGAAGTCAATTTTGTAAGGAGCAATGACAATTGGATTGAAGATTATTCACACCTCTTCAGAACATTATACTGCAGGGATACTTTCAAATGAATCTTGTTCTTCTTACCAGATCTCACATCCGATACACACCTTGATTCAGAATATGTGTTCCTTGCTGACTTGAAGAGATGTCGAATATACAGCAAGATGAACTCAGACAAGTAGTTGTGGAATACACAGAATCAACTTCCTGCTGGGGTGCATATTGTGCAAGTCACCTGTGCATTAGACAAGACTCACTTGATCAATTTTTTAGATAATCAGCCTGACTGGCTGCAGTATTGCACAATTGGTAATATTCAAAAAGAGATCTGCCCTACACTTATCAAGTGCCCCTGTTTTCCTGTCCGCGTATGACTATGTCCCACACAAGGTGCCCAAATCAGTGAAGCAGCTTGGTAGAGTGCAATTGAAACCATGCTGTCCCTGCTTAGGAATCTTGACATATCAGGTCCTGGCTTTTAATAGAACTGTATTGAGGAATCTGGAGACAATATTACCCTCTGTTGGCTGCCTGGGTTAGTGTGAGCAACGGTTCCGGACCGTCACTTCGGGCCCGGGTCCGGGTCCAAACCAAACCGTTGCCAAATTGGCGGTCCGGGTCGTCAATAATCCCGAACTGCCTACTCGGGTACGGTTCCATGGTAAACTCCCAACCCGTCTGACTTGGGCGGGTTGTCAGCGGGTCGCCCAGCGGATCCATCTATAGATTCATAGAAGGCTCTTGAATTTGCAGTCTGTTAATAGTATCTTATCGAAATCGCATTTACAGCAACCAACAACGTGCTTTTGCTTGTTGAGCAGTTTGCAATGTCGATTAATTTGGTATCTGTGTTTCACCTTCGATATATGGTATTTTTGCCTA
>Ga0307515_10024714_pt1 | contig 10446 bp, 2 predicted proteins | sample 17_EM_MG_FD_194513 | JGI IMG/M metagenome (GOLD analysis project Ga0307515, IMG submission 194513) | Populus trichocarpa ectomycorrhiza microbial communities from riparian zone in the Pacific Northwest, United States - 17_EM | ecosystem: Host-associated > Plants > Roots > Unclassified | place...
ACTATATTGCGTTAACTACCTATACTACCGCCGACCGTTACCTAACTAAAGCTAACCGACTCTGTTACGCCCTAAGTTAATAAATAAAAAGGCAGCTAACCTTATTAAACCCCTTTAACCGAACTTAGTATAAAGCCTAGTTGTACTTTTTAAAGCTATATATAGTAATCTAAACCGCTAAGCTACTGCTTGGAGAAAGATAAACTATATAGCTTAAGGAACGAAAAGTTTCCTAGTATACTTCTCCAATTTTAACCATTACGTAAGAGAGACTAGCTGGAACGACTCTGCACTAGTTAACAGCCTTATTAAATCCCTAAGCCCTAAACTAAAAACCTCCCTAATAGGCGTAGACTTACCTAGAGCCCTTAATACCTACGTAAACGTTATTAATAAACGGTATAATAATATACTACGCCTAATACTAAAGCCCGTTCCCTAATATAATATAATAGCCCCATAAACGTCTACTAAGTTATCTTAGCTTAAGCACCCTAACGCTATAAATATTAATACTGGGACCCTAGGATACGCCCTACTAGGGTCCTCTAAATAAGAACAACGTATTAAGCTAGGCCTCTGCTTTAAATATAGAAGTAACTCCCACCTCTTTAACTACTACTCTATCCCTATACCTAAACACAATTTATAAACAACTAATACTAGCAACTATTTACCGCATTAATCTTCTAGTTACCGTCCCTAATCTTTACCTAGTTCTAGCCCCGCGTTTAGTAAACACTACTTATAAGGGTAAAGCTATAACTAATATCCTATAGAAACCCCTTCCTGTTTACTACTTAAAGGCACGTTTTAGAGTTAAGTTGCTCTTTAGGACGGCTCTACCTTAGGATCTTATTAAATGCTTTAGATATTATAAACTTTAACTCTTAGGATCGTAGTATAGCCGTTAACTATTATCTTTAGCAGAATAATTAATAGGCTAATACTTAAGTTCTAATTAATACAGGAGCTAGAAGCATAGGATTTATTAATAAAATCTTTACATAAGATAATAGTTTTACCTTAATCTTCCTTAACCGGCATATTAATGTATTTAGATTTAATAGTAAATATACAGTCTTAGGCTGAATTACCTACGTAGTATACTTAAGACTTTAATACCTAAACCATAAAGAACTAATTAGGCTTTTTATTACCACCCTAGGTTACCTAATAATTTTTAGATAACCTTAGATAAAGCTATATAAGGTAACTATTAATTAGGATAACCTTAAGCTTCTATTTACTATCCCGCGTTATAAGTAAGAATACTCTATAATATATCGCTTTAACCTTAAACTAAAATCTAGGAAATCTACTAAGATCTACCAGCCTAAGATTTCTACTAATATCTACTTTACGCCTAAGAAATCTACCAGATTCCACTAGTATAGGAATTCTACCAAATTCTACCGATATAAGAATTCCACTAATATCCACTAAAGATCTAAAATTTTTATTAAATTCTATAAGTTATTAGTAGATTCTTTAATTAACGTCTAATATAGATCCTATCTAGGCCCACGCAGACTACTCCGTATATAAGGGGAAAGTAATATTAACGGGAAAAACCCCTTGCTATTGGGGGGGGGAGGAAAAACCCTATAAGCCACCTTAGTAGGATAAAAAACCCCGAATTGCTATGCCTGCACGTAGCGCGGCCCTGCGGGCCTACAGCTACGTCCTCCTCCTTAGATGTTTTAAACTCCTTAGAAACCATTACTTCCTTCTCTAGCTTATCTAAAGCTAGGGTTTACTACGTCCTAGCTAGGCCTTGCTGATCGATTGCCGTATACCTATAATTGTATCCCATATCTTAACCACCCCCTATATACTATCTCTTGTTAACCATTGCTATATACGCTATACCTCCCCCCCCCTAAGGCCTATTGAAGGCGTAAGGGGGATTTATCCGTTCTATTATTTTAATACTAAAAGCCGAAAGCGGGATATATGTACCTAGGTATCTTTTATGCCTAGGCCCTAGTTACTAGGCCCTCTCTAGGGGCACCACTCTGTTAAGAGGAGATAAGGAAAACTATACGGGGTTATATCTGGTTATCGCTTTAGTAGTATTATAGCAGTACAGCGAGTGACCGTATACTCCGCGGGCGATCGCCCTAGGGGTTAGGAGGGGCCGTATATTTACTCGTTTATTCACTCGCGTTCGTTTATTCATTAATATAAGGTTGTTAATGCTTTCTACTGGGGGTTAGGGGATGTTATCGAACACTATGCATCTATGTTGGATCGTATAGGTGCCCTGGATAGGGGAACAGCGTAGTAGTCGTCGTATTGTAGAGAGCCAACAGTAGTGGTTTTTAAGATCTCACCATCCAAAAAAATTTCACCACCGCCCTTAACGCCTATAACCACCACCAGGTCCTGTCCGCACGCTATATAACGTCTCTGCGTTGGCTCTAGATCTAAACTTCGAAGACTAGGTTTGTAGCCGTCACTACGTATAGGTGCAGAGTCCGATTTCGACGGCCTCTATAAGTTATTACTAAGTACTATACCGCCCTAAACTAAGCAGAAACTTAAGCTTAGTATATAAAACTACTAGAAGAACTAGTACCCTATAATAAAAAGAATACTTAAAGAACCTAAACCTAAATCTAATACTAACTCTGTACCTAATACTAAACCTAAACTTAAATAAGAAACTATAGACGATTTAAGTAAGCTTAGAACCCTAAATATCCATATAATTAGAGCTACTCTATTAGTATAACTTGCTAAAAACTCTAAATATATAATCTTCGCTGTCACTATAGCTAATATTAAGAAGGCCTTAGCACTAAAGAAGTATATTAACCCTACCACGAAGGTACTAGCAAAGCATTATTACTGTCTAGATATATTTATAACGGAACCTTATAGCAAGTACTACGGTAGGCTTGTTATTAGGCTAGGTGTATAGGTATTACAAGTAAGTTAATAACGTAATAATAACTAGTGGAGTAGTTGCCTAATAGATTAACTCTAATTATATTCTGAGAATTACTATAAGGAAGGAACTATCTAGGTAGGGACTAAGGGTCCTTAAATACATAACCGTACTCCTAAGAAATCCTTTTTATACATAATGTACGTATTATACGTATTATACATACATTCCCTTTATACACTACGTATACTGCGTATAATATTATATAACTTACTTACTATTTCTCATTATATAGTTCTACCGGATCTATTCTAGACCGTACCTATATTAACTAACTAGCTTTTTCTAACTCTTCTCTAAGTAGTCGTAATATTATACTTAAAGCGTCCGTAACACCATCTCCCTCCTCTCTATTTTTATCCTTAAAGATTCCTAATATCTTTAGGTTGTTTATTAGAGGTATAATATCTATCTAATTAATTTGGTTAATATTATTACTTATTATATCTCCTAAGGTTTCTAAACCTCCTTCTTCTTTATAAGCGCAGCGTTATACTCGCACTATTGCTAGCATACTATCACTTAATAAGATAATGCCGTCTCTATATTCTTATTATGCGAAAGAGGGGTTAGTTTATATTACGTTAGCAAGTCCTTCCTCCTAGCAACCCTCTTTTTATTTAGAGTGCACTAAAGCAAATATTTATTCGTTCTGCGATATTCGCTTAGTCTCTAACGCTAAGTATATGCGTCCTATTACTCTTAATAGTCGTTAAGTTTCCTAAGTAATTTATTATAGGGTCTTATATTTAATCTACTGCTATAAAGCTTAATAGTAAGCTATTATAGGCTCTTATTAAGCTTAAGCGTTCTCGTAATACGGAACAGAAAGCCCTAAATGCTTAGATTATAGCGTCTGCCCGTCTTCTTCGTCTTAAGAAAGTGCGTAAGAAGGTCCGTTTTAAGGAGTAAAAACTTATAGAATAAGGTCTATAGGAACTTGGCAATAAAAGAACTAACTCTCTTCCTATAAAGAAAACAACTCTAAGTAGTTTAGCAGTTACTCTTCCTAGGTCCCCCTTAGGTGACTTATTCTTTAGCAATCCTTCTTTATTAATATTACTTAACCTATTTTCTTTTAATACTCCTATACCTTTCCTATAGCGTTCTTTAAATTTTCTAGTAGCTCCTAGGTAGTCTTATTATAGCCTATCTACTTAACTTTATACTATATTTTATTATCTATATCCTTATAGCTAATAAGCTTTAAAACTTACTATTTATCTTCCTCTTACCCTCTATACGTGTTTACTTTATAGACTAGTGGCTTAACATTCCCGTATACTAGCTCTAGCATCGTAATATACTATACTAGGTAGATTTTTATTCTAGCTAGTAGGTTTAACTTAAATGTGACTAGTAAAATCCTTTATATAATTTTAAAAGGTCCTAGTCTAACGTAGTCTAACTTCTTACTTAGTTATTAACTTTTAAAAATTTTATATAGTAGCTATACTTTATCTCCCTCCTTAAGATCTAGTCCCTTAGATCTCTTAGCATCGTAGTACTTTTTTATTCTTTACTGTACTACCTTAGCTGTTTCTATAAGGTTTATATAAAGATTTATTAAAGTCTCTATTTTTTACTTAGTTATACTACTTATCTTCTTTACTTAATATAGTGATAATAATATTCTTAGCTTATATTTATAATTCGCCTTAAATAGTAAAGTGCCTATTCCTTCCTGCGGTATTATATTATATATAAACTATATAACTAGTAATAGCGATACCTAATTATTCTGTACGTGATTAATATAGTATTTTAGATACTACTCTAGTATCTAATTTAATCTTTCCGTTTAACCGTCTATCTGCGGATAATATGCGGTAGAAGTTGCTACTTAAACTCCTTATTCCGCTAAAAAATACTTCCTAAAATGCTACTATATGTTACGGAGTGAGTATAAGCGGCGATAATATGTAGTAAAGTAGATACTATTAAGCTATATATATAAACTGTGTGATAAGGTCAAGACGTTACGTAAGGAGAAAAGGTAGGGAAACGGGAAGAAAGGGTATATATTATTAGCTTGGTTGCTTGGTTAATATATATATAAAGCAGAATAGGATTTAGGTGGTGGTCCTGGCAGAACTTAGCAGGATTTAGTGGAACTTGGCAGAATATAGTAGAATATAGCAGATTGCCGTTAGATTGCCGCAAATTGCTATCTTATGGTCAGTCTCTAGTTGCTAAGTTGGTGGAAATAGGTGGACGTGTATAAGGTGTTACGGGGGTGTTCCGTAACAGTACCCCCCCTTTAAACTTGAGCTTCTGCGAGATAGGGCTATAGTAGTTCTAGATGGAGTTTGTAAAAGTTTTCTGCGGCTTATATAAGTCCTATAGAGTTAATAGGTTCCTATAAGGGCTTAGTAAAGCCTTTTTATTTCGTAAAATACATATATTAATGTTTCTGTTTATTATACTTAATATCGTTAATTCTTTTAATAAAGTACTCGTTCTCACTATTTACTTTAACTGGTGGGGGAGGGTTTTATATCTGTTTGGGTAGGGCGTCTAATACGGGAGTAGTGGGGTAAAGGACTAACGTGTGGAATATAGGGTGGATTTTAACCATATTAGGGAGCTTTAGTTAGTAGGTATAGAAGGAGATAACCTTCTTAACCTTATAAGGGCTAGCGTTCTTCTAATTAAGCTTCTTAGCAGGTTATTTCGTGTTTAGATTTCTTATGTTTAGCCAGATAAAGTTACCAATTTAGTAGGCCGGTGCTAGGGTTTATTTCTTATTCGCTGCGGCTTTATAGATAGATTAAGCCTATATTATTTCGTTAGTAAGGAACTGTTGTAGTTCCTCTATCTTCTCTACGAATTTATTTACTTCCGTAACTTATAAGGCGTAATAAGTAGGGCGAGGAATATTATTAAAGGCTTCGAAACCTATTTATGGATGCTAGCCATAGTTAGCTAGGAATAGGGAGACCTTTATAGTTTCCGAAATGGAATTATTTGTGGTAAACTTAGCAAATATAAGCTAGTTAATCCAGTTATCTTATAAGTACGACGTATATATCTAAATATACTGTTCTATTATAGCGTTTATACGTTCCGTTTAACTATCTATTTCTAGGTAGTATACTATAGACAATAGTGCTTTAATATAGAGTTAGGTAGTTAGTTCTTTTTAAAATATAGAGATAAACTAGCTGCCTTTATTAGAGATAATTGTTTTGGGAAGTCCGTGGAGTTTTTATATATAGTCTAGGAATAGTCAGGCGATGGTAGGTGTTAATATATTAGGGCAGGCAATTAAGTGTCTTATCTTAGATAGTCGGTCTATAATTACTATAATATTCATACAGCCCTTACTTACAGGGAGGTTAATAATAAAGTTAATTAAGATGTCCTTCCATCTTTAGTCCGGAATAGGCAGTGGCTTTAAAAGGCTGTTATATGTCTTATACGAAGCTTTGGCTTGTTAGTAGACGTAACAGCTAAAGACGTACCTTTGTGTTATATTATACATATTCAGCCAGTAGTACTCCCGTTAGAGTAGCTTTAGGGTTTTTCTTTGGCCTAGGTGGCCGGCTACCGGTAGGTTGTATACGTATTTAAGGAGCCTAAGCTTAAGTTTATTATAATTAGGGATAACTAAACGGTTCTAGTAATATAAGCGGTTTCCGCGAGCTTTATATTCACTTAAAGAGATCTTCTTAGAGCGTCTAACGCTATCTTAAATTAGCTTAAGCGTCTCTTAGATAAACTTATTATTTGGGTATTTGTCGGTTATAATCTATTTAATTAATTAATTAGTTATTTTGAGGACTTATACCGTAAGATCTTTAGTAGGAGGGTTAAATAGTTTGGGGCGAAGTAGGGTCTAATTTTAGTAAGAACGTGCCTCTTCTAGTGCTGGCGTATCTTGCGAGCGTCGGGTTAGGGTATTAGGCTTCTGGCCTTAAACGCCTAGGCGGTATGTGATTAAGAATTAGAAACGAGATAGGTATTCTAACTAGCGGGCCTAATAGTGGCTTAGCTGTTTTATGGTTATAAAGTACTGTAGGTTCTTATAATTACTAAGGACCTTAATTAGAAATTTAGCGCCTTCTAGTTTAAGTCGCCATTACTTAAAGCATCTAATAATAGCTAGCAGTTCCTTATCGTAGATCTTGTAGTTATATTTAACTAAGCTTAGTTATTTTAAGTAGTATATTATAGGATGCAATACTCCCTCTTCGTTATATTGAGATAGGATGCCTCTAGTGATATAGTTGGATAAGTTAGCTTCTATAACACTTATTCGGTTTAGGTTAAAGTGTTAAAGTATAGGCGCGGTAGTAAATATAACCTTTAGATAAGTAAAGGCCTTCTTATATTCCTTATTAAAGATAAAGGCTTTGTCCTTTTAGGTTAGAGCTATAAGGGATAAAACTAGGGCGGAGAAGTTGTCAATAAACCGTTGGTAGAAATTAGTAAATCCTATAAAGGCTCTTATATCCTTAACGTTCTTAGGTTCTTACTAGTTTATAATTGCTTTAATTTTCTTCGGGTCTATTTATATGCCGTCTATAGAAATAAGAAGCCTAAGGTATAGGACTTTCGTCTTATAAAACATGTATTTATCTATATCTAATTGTAGACTAGCTCTATGCAGGGCTTATAGGATAAGGTCAACGTATTTCCGATATTTGGTTAGGTTATTACTGTATATTAAGATGTCGTTAATATAAGCAGTATAGAAGATGTTTAGGTAGGGGCGTAGGGTGTTATTTATATAATATTGAAACGAGCTCGGAGTATTTATAAGGCTAAATGGCGTCACTAAGTATTTGAATAATCCATACCGAGTACGAAATGCGGTAAGCTATTTATCTCCCTTTGCTATATGGAGGCGGTTAAATGCAGAGATAATATTAAGCTTTGTATAGTAGCGAGTCTTACTTAGTTAGTTTAGCGTCTCTTATATTAATAGGATTGGATATTAGTTCTTAATAGTAACGGTATTAAGGGCTTAGTAATCTACGTAGAAGCGTAGACCGCCGCTAGGTTTCTTAATAAAGATTACTAGTACGGCTATAGGTAAAGAGCTTGCTCTGATAAATCCTTTACTTAGGTTCTTATCTAGATACTTTTATAGCACTTAGAGTTTGTTTTAGGATATTCCGTATAGGGGTCTAAATCCAGGCTGCTTTCCTTCTTTAAGTACAATCTTGTGGTTATATAGTTGGTATTCTAGTAGCTTATTAGCTTCCTTTTGTAAAAATGCGTTTAAGCAGTAATAGTACTTTACTAGTACCTTTATAATAGGGTTAGTATACTTTTTTAGTGCCAAGGCTTTCTTAATATTAGCTATTATAATAGTGAAAATTGTATATTTAGGCTTTTTAGCAAGCTAAGCTAGCGAAGTAGCTCTAATTATGCGGATATTTAGGGTGTTAAGCTCTCTTAGATTGTCTATAGTTTCTTATATAGTTTCTTATTTAGGTTTAGGTTTAATATTAGGTATAGAGTTAGTATTAAATTTAGGTTTGGGTTTTTTAAGTATTCTTTTCATTATAGGGTACTAGTTCTTTTAGTACTCCTATATACTAAGCTTAAGCTTCTGCTTAGTTTAGGGTAATATAGTAGTTGGGGTTAGTTTGTGGGGTTTAGTAGGATTACTAAATCTTTAGTGGATATTAGTGGAAATCTTATATTAGTGGAATTTAGTGGAATTCTTAGGTTAGTGGAATCTGGTAGATTCCTTAGGTGTGGGGTGGATATTAGTGGAAATCTTAGGCTGGTAGATCTTAGTAGATTTCCTAGGTTTTAGTTTGGGGTTAGGGTAGTAAGTTATAAGGCACTTCTGCTTATAATGGGAGGCGGTAAATAGAAGCTTAAGGTTATTCTAGTTAATAATTACCTTATATAGCTTTATCTAAGGTTATCTAAGGATTACTAGGTAACCTAAGGTGGTAATAAAAAGCTTAATTAGTTCTTTATAGTTTAGGTATTAGAGTCTTAGGGCTGCTATATAGGTAATACGGCCTAAGATGGTGCGTTTACTGTTAAATCTAAATATATTAATATGCCGGTTAAGGGGGGTTAAGGTAAAACTATTATCTTATATAAAGATCTTATTAATAAATCCTATACCGCTAGCTCCTATATTAATTAGGATTTAAGCGTTAGCCTATTAACTATTCTACTAAAGACGGCAGTTAATAGTTATGCTATACTCCTAAGAGTTAGAGTTTATAACATTAAATATGTTTAATAAGATCCTAAGGCAGAGCCGTCCCAAAGAGTGACTTAGCTTTAGGACCTTTTTTTTAAAGGTAATTAAGGCGGGGTTCTTATAGAGCGTTGGTTAGAGCTTCGTCCTTATAAATAGTACTTATTAGATGTGGGGCTGAAACTAGATAAAGATCGGGGACGGTAACCAGAAGATTAATATGGTGAACGGCTATTAGTATTAGCCGTTTGTAGATTGTTTTAGTGCGTAGGTAGGGGGATAAGGTAGTATTTTAAGATATGATCCTTCCTTCCATATTTAAAGCAGAGGCCTAGCTTAAGGCGTTGTTCTCGTTTAGAGGACCCTAGTGGGGCGTAATTTAGGATTTTAGTGTCAATATCTATGGCGTCAGGGTGCTTAGGCTGAGATAATGACTTAGTGGACGTTCGTGGGGTTGTTGTATTATATTAGGGGGCAGGCTTTAGTGTTAGGCGTAGTATATTGTTATACCGTTTATTAATAACGTTTGTGTAGGCATTAAGGGCTCCTAGTAGGTCTACGCCTATTAGGGAGGTTTTTAGTTTAAAGCTTAAGAATTTAATAAGGCTGTTAATTAGTGCAGAGTCGTTTTAGCCTATTTCCTTTATATAACGGTTAAATTTAGAGAAGTATACTAGAAAGCTTTTCGTTCCTTAAGTTATATAATTTATCTTTCTCTAAGTAGTAGCTTGGCGGTTTGGGTTACTATATATGGCTTTAAGAAGTATAACTAGACTTAGTACTAAGTTTGGTTAAAGGGGTTTAATAAGGTTAGCTATATCTCCTCCTAGTTAACTTAGGGCGTAGCAGAGTCGGTTAGCTTTAGTTAGGTAGCGGTTAGCATTACCAGTTAGCTTATTTTTAAGCTAGCTTAGAAATAATTAGAGTTCTTATTATTTGCTAGTAAATATTAGAGGGTCTGGTAGTTGTTTAGATTATTGCGGTGTAGTAGTTGGTTTAGGGTAAGTAACTACTATAGGTTTGGGGCTCGCGTTCCGCGTGTTTATTTCTAGAAATAGCGTTTAGTTTTAAGATCCTAGCGTAGGCATCTTAAGGGTGCGGACTTCTTCTTAGAGGTCCTTAATTAATTATTAGTGTCGTGCTTCTTGTTTAGCTTATTATTAATTTAAAGTAGCTTAATTCTATATAAGGGTGTCTATAAAAGACTTCTATATTTCTGCTAATTATTCTTAAAGTGCGGATATAATACCGGCGGTTATTATAGGGGCTTTAGGTTTAGTTTATATTTTAATAGTAGTATAGGTGGTTGACGTAATGTAGT
>Ga0307515_10024715_pt1 | contig 10445 bp, 6 predicted proteins | sample 17_EM_MG_FD_194513 | JGI IMG/M metagenome (GOLD analysis project Ga0307515, IMG submission 194513) | Populus trichocarpa ectomycorrhiza microbial communities from riparian zone in the Pacific Northwest, United States - 17_EM | ecosystem: Host-associated > Plants > Roots > Unclassified | place...
AAAAAATATGAAATCCATTTTTTATTACCTAAGGAATACTATTTACTTCGTAATAAAAGTGATTACAAACTGCTAAATAGATTAATTTAATATACCAAAAGAACTCATCTCTTTTTTAAAATAATTTAACTTATTACTCCATTTTCTGATAATTACCACAACTACAAGAAAAAAAAAACTACTTGTTCTGTGTAGAAGAAAAGAATTATTGAAGTCATGAAAAAAATATATTTTTTAAATAATTATGAATTGATGAGTACTTGTACTTATTATATAATAAGTCTTATCTTATTATTTGGTATTATAACTACAATGTTTCCAAATAACCATAATAAATGCACTATAATTATAATTATTTACTAAAGACCACTGTTGGATGAACAAATGAAAAGGGTTCTTAGTTTGCATCCCATTTTTATCAAAACTTTAATATAATCGAAAGAGGTTTATTAAAAAAAAAACGACTCATTTCAGCTAATTTCTATAACTATGTAATTAAAATTAGAAATGTTCAATTAAACCCACCTAATTATTGAAACTTTTGGTACCTCAGCCCCAAAAGAGGTAGTTGCCAAATACAATGACTAATCACTAATCCGATGATAAATGAGGTCGGATTTAAACAAAATGCAGGTTCTGAATGTAAAATGCTAATACCTCAAACCTCATTGAAAAAACAGGAAATTGGCGATGCTTTATGGCGCTGTTTAGGTCCCTCAAATTAAAAAAAAAAATTAATTTTTTTTTATGTTTTTCTGTCGTTTTGATTTGCTGATCTTAAAAATAATTAATAAAAAATAAAAAAATATATATCATTTTAATGTATTTCTAAATAAAAAATACTTTAAACCGCAACCATTATCATAATTTTAAACAAGGCTTGTAACATGGTAGTTTTCTTAAAAGCATCATCAACGAAAAAGTTAAAATAAAGAATTAAAAGAAAAAAACTAATTGAAATAAAGAGTTCAGATGATTTTTTTATCAAATAAAATTTATTTTTATATATCTATCAAAAGTATTAAAAATATTAAAATATATTATTTAAAAAAAATTTCATCAATTAAACTTTTTTCAATGTTTTTTAAACTAAAAGTATTAATATTAAATATATCAAAATAAAAATAATTTATTAAAATAATTTTTTTATTGGAGTGCAAAAACAAAAACTATATTTATATTGTTTAAGAAATGATATCAACAATTTAACTCTTGTGTTATTGAAAATAATATAAAACTAGTAGGGATATCCTGTAATTTTAGAGAGAAAAAAAAGATATAGAGAAGCATAGAAAATAAAAGAGATATCGTTTGGAAACTATTTTTTTATTAAAATTTCAATTATTATTTATATTACTATTAAAAATTAATTTTACAAAAATATTATTTTAATATATTTTTAAATAAAAAATAATTTAAAAAACATCTTATACTATAAAATATCTCTCTCTCTCTCTCTCTCTCTCCTCCTTGTCCATTATTCAACCAAGCTCTATAAAAGTAGATCAATATCCCCTAACCACAACTCCTCCATTCTTTCGAAATGGCCACCAGCAACAGCTATTTTGCCAGACAAAAGTACCGATTCCTTTCAACTGACCTCAACCACCATGCGCAACTCTCTCACGACTCACCCTTCGAACTCGACGAGTCCGACATCTACCACCACACCACTACTCTCTCTATCTCGCCCGACTTCCGCAAGCCAGTCCTCAGTCCGCGACTCGTCAAGAAGTCAACTTCCGCCGCTGCTGCCTGTAGACCGACAGATTCCAGGGAAAAAACAGGCGGAACACCGTCGTCGCTGCCGGTGAATATACCGGACTGGTCGAGGATATTGAAGAACGAGTACCGAAGGGGATCTGACGTTGTTGATGATCGTGGTGATGTTGATGATGATGATGATGATGTGGACGGTGATGATTATTTTGATGGCGGAGTGAGGGTCCCACCTCACGAGTTATTGGTGAGGCAGATGGCTAGGTCAAGGATCGCATCCTTCTCGGTTCATGAAGGAATAGGGAGGACTTTGAAAGGGAGGGATCTTGGTAGGGTCAGAAATGCAATTTGGGAAAAAACTGGCTTCCAAGACTGAAAAGAGAGGGGAAAAAACAAATTTGAGGTCTTTTTGAGAAAATAACAACGGGGATTTTTCATTTTTACACAGAGAGAAAGGAATTTCTTACGTTAGAATACGTATGTGATAGATGGAATTGCTCCATTTTTGAATAGTCAATTGTAGTGTATTTTTTTTGGACGTCTTCGGTGTGGTAGTTTTTTTTTCCTGTCACGTGCTAACTTCTTCGAGATTGTACACGAAACTGGAATGACGAATTGAGATGTTTTTTTGTTAAGGCAATTTTTTTGTGTTTAATTTTTATTTGAACATTTTGAAATATTTTCTTTTGGCCGGCGGGATGTTTATTTTCAGTGTTTCGTAAGTTGAAATTGCGGGGGGGAGGGAGCCGGGGACGATTTGGGAATATTTGGGGTTGGTGAGAAAACCGCAGGCAACCACGAACTGGTCCTTGTCTTCTAATATTATATTATATTATTATACAATAAATTTAAAAAAAACAATGAAATATTAAGGTGTTTGTGAGCGTAGTTGTAATTATTTTTAAAAAATAATTGTAATTTCAGCCCATATGATCTCTTCCTACCAATGGTGGGGACTATGATTTCTAGCTCCAATCTATAGAGAAAGGGGTGGTACATCCTGCTAAATGGTCCATGCATCACCTCTCCCAACTAATAAGCTTGATGGCGCGTTGCAATCCAATTTATTCAAAAAAAACAGCATAAAAGGGCAAAAAAGCCAAAACTTTTCAACCACTAATCTCCTTCTTTAAATAATGGTGACTTACATCCCTACCACCAGGTGAAAGAAGAGGAAATGATGCTTCCCATAGATTGGAGTGCCTCATCTCCTAATAGTTTAGCCAAACAACGCGGTGTAATCCAAGCCACCACTACCAACTTCACCACTACCAACTTCTCTAGCATTGTTTCAACATTTCCACCCATTGTTTCAGCCTATATTAATCCACCTTATCCATTTGAAAAGGTTCATTTTGAACCTTAAATATTTTAGGAATGATTATTTTGGTTTATGGTTGATTTGAATAAATAATAATGATGAAATAGTTAGGTTTAAATATATTTTAAGATTGATTATATGTGTTTATATATAATAATATATATATATATATATATATGGATACTTTGAATTTGTTTTTGTGTTTTCTAACATAATGTATTTTATGGATGAATGTATATTGTAAATATATTCAATGTATTTTTAAGTCTTTTTGGTTTTACATATTTAGGTAAAATCCTTCAAAGTTTATATCTTATTTATGTATGATGTTCACACTCATATATACATTTACATTGCGCTTTATAACTTGTTTATAAAATTCATAGAGGGTTCATGCATATTAAAAAACTCTTATGGGCAGACATTCTAAAACCCCTTTTAAAAACCTTTTTCCCTTTTTAAAACAATGCCAAAAATAAATGTTTTATTATTCACTCATAGTTTTTGAGATAGATAAACTCATAACAAGCTATTATTTTAAATGTTAATAAGGAGTAATACATCGGTCTCTCTTGTTTCCAAAACATATCTTCCTTTTAAATTTTAAACATTAAGGTTTGGTATCCATTAACGACACTTGTGTGTCAATCGGAGGTATTAACTTTCTTTGTAAGTCCTAAACATTTATGTCATTAGATCCTATCTCTAAATAGATAAACCTATAATGGTTACTACCTGGCTATTTAGGATTGGGCATAAGAATCTCATTCAACAAAAAATGTAAGTGAACCTTTGAACTATAGGATAAATGGACTTAAGGTCATTTTCCATAGGCCATTATTGTATAAACAAAATGTCCAGTGACAACTCCTCATAGGGTTTGGATCAGGTTCAATAAAGCCCAAAATTAATCCATCCAATTATTCATTGACATGGCTTGATAAACTATTAAGAGTCATAAGCTATGATCAATAGTAAATGGATGTAGATATGTCAATTTACCAAACAACTAGGAGTGATAAAAGTTACATTAACTTTAGAATGGATAAACTTAAACCTACTCAGGGTTTAACTCATTGCAGTATACTCGTTATCATCCATGTAGATAGACCACTAACATATTAAGCACAACAAACCATGAGAAATAAATAACAAATGACAATGCAACTTATTTTAGATAGGATGCTATAAGGTGATAATATATTTCCTTTAGCATAACTAGATTTTCATTCTTAGAAAAAAAGACGAGTCATAACGATGTTGAGTATAATAAGTAAGAAAGAAAATTGTACGATTTCAAGTCAATAAAATACTATCTTGAAGATTGTGTTCTAAAATATAAAAGAGTAAAACTTATGCCTTGTTTGTTTCCAGGAATTCATTTTTCCGGAAACCATTTTTCTCACTTTCCCATGTTTTGTAAGCATAAAAAAAATTGGTCAAAGGAAACTGAATTCGGTCAATGGAAAAAAAAAAAGCCTTCTTGCCAGGAAAGTGTTTTCCTTAGAAAGGAAAACACTTTTCTTTTCTCAAAACGTGCACTGACCAGTAACGACTGTAAGGGATTAATTTGGTGGGGGCAGCGACTATGACAACCCATGTTGTTTCTATATGCAAATGTGTTTTTTTTTATTTTTATGGGTCAATCAAAATTTAGGGCAGATGAAAGTGTATATGGACAATTTATGTGGACTCCACTTAAAACATTTCTTCTTTGTTTAAATCGATTAAAGTTAAAATTAATCTAAATATAATAATGTTTGTTTAAAAGAAAACAAATATAAAGGGCAAAAAACAGATTTAAGGGTAATAACACTTGCTTTTTAAAATGTTTTTTTTAATATATTAAAATAATATTTTAAATATTTTTTAAAATTTATTTTTCATATCAGATCATCAAAACAATCTAAAAATACAAGAAAAATTAATTTGAAGTAAAAAATATCAATTTTTTTTTTTAAAAAATATTGACCTAAACAGACAATTAGATTCGTAAAAAATGACCAGCTTGAAATGAACCAATCTCTATGATTAATAAATTCAAATTAAAAGTTATTAGGTAAATTTAGTGATTAAATATTTATATTAAATATTTTTCATATATTAGATAAATTTGAAAAAAAAATTTAATTCATTAATACATTATTTTCCAGTTCATTTCCCATAACATAACCAAACACTGAAAAATGTTTTCCAGTTTATTTTCCATAACACTACCAAACATCGGAAAGTAATTCACTTTCCAGGAATTTACTTTTCAAGAAAACCACTTTCTAAAAAAAAATCACTTTCCTGCAAACAAACGGGGTCTTAAAGTAGTCAAATCTTTTTATTTTTTTCCTCTATAATGGCAACATAGCTTAATATGACTGATGACAACCATGACTCACTCTATGCATATTATAAAATTTTTTAAGGGGATCATTTATGTTAGACATACAAATAAATGATATCTGAATCTAGTTGGATATATAAACTTTGAGAAAAATAAAGTATGATCCAAAAAAAAGCTAATTTGCAAAAGTACAAGAATCAGCTAAAGAATGTTAGAATCAGACTAATTGAGTGCGAGCTAGGGCTAGTTAACTTTTTGTATGATCTTTTTTTTTATGATTTTATGAAATAAATATTTTCATATAAGGGATAACAACTAGTTTTCTAAATTCTCTATAAATATTCATCATTCCTATGCATTTTTATAAAATCACCGTGGAGAGATGTAGAAAAAAGAACATCACCTAATGTTATAAAATATCATGAAAGAGAATAAAAGATCGAGCAATATTTAATAAAAAAACAACGATTGATTAAAATCTAAAACAAAATTAATTAATACTTTAAAAGGCGTGGGAAAACTATTGTAACTTTCCCACTCCTTTCACTTTCCCATCTTTAATATATTATATTATCTTATATTGTATTGTATTGTATACTAAAAATTAAATGAAACGTTAAATTGTTTTTTTTTAATTTTTTTTGTTTTTTTTAATGAATTTTTTTGTTTGATCCTGGGTTTGATGGGTTAATCTGGTTTGACGAGTTAACCTGGATTTTTTTTCTTTTTAATTAATTTTTTTCATTTAGTTTAGTTTGTTAATGTTAAATTTCTTTATATAAATCTTTTTTCTATTTAGTTATCACATTTTCATGACACGAATCTCAGGTTTGATGGGTTAACCTGATTTGACGAGTTAACCTAATTGATTCAAATTTTTTTTTCTTTTTTCTCATTAGTTTTTTTTCTTTGTTTTTTTCTTTTTAATTAATCTATTTAATTATCACACTTTTATAACACGACCTTGCAGCCAGACCTACATCCAATGCTATTGGGTCTGGTATTGCAGTCAAACCCACTTAAACTTGGGTCATGCAAGTTTAATGTTATTATTAATATTATAAATATTACTCTTAGGTCAGACATTGCAGTCAAACCCAAGACTCTTGGGTATAGCTTTGCAGAAAGACCTAACACTTTTAAATCTTAATTGTTTTTGATATTTTTTATGCAAAACAAATTAACCCGTGGCATCGCGCGGGTCATGTAACTAGTAATTATGAAATGTTGTATAAAAAGAACACCCACTAATATAAAAGGGTTATGATTAGAAAAAGAAATTCAAAGGTATCTAATAAAAAACATTTCAAATTATTTTATAGTCAATCTATTTAAAAGGAACAAAGTGTAAAATGTAGAAAAAAAGAAAAAAAAACAAAACAGGCCAAGGGCGTATGGGCCTGAGTGCCTTACCCATAAAAAAAGGTATGATCAATGCGTCAAATCACTTAATTTTTTTTATATTAAAGGAAAGATGACGCGTCGTCTACAACACTAAAATCCGATTACTAGAGGGTCGTCAAAAAATCATGGCATGGTTATTTCATGCCTAAAATTTTGATTTTCAATTTATTTTTATTCAAAACACCTAAAAACATCATAAAAACCTTGATAAACTCATTTATGACCTTAAATAACCTTAAAATTAGTTCAAAAACCCAAACTAAATTCAAATAAAAAAAACTTTCTCGAGCTCGAATCTACCATTTTAAGCAGTATCAATGCCAAAAAACATCCTAGTGGAACTCCCTTCATCTAACAAAACTTTTAGATACAAAAACTGACTTGTTTTATAGTCTAAATCAGTGTTAGTCGAGACTTTCTCTCTATTATTGGAATCTAGTAACTCTTTTTTTCATCTCTTAAACCAAAAATAAAAAAAATAAAAAAATGAAGTTTCAAGCAAAAATAAAATTTTCAAAATGTAAAAGGATAAAAAATTTATTATTTAAAAAGATTAACTATGAAAGTGACTTTTCATGTCAATTTTTTGAACAACTACTTATTTTCTCCATCTTTTTTATTTTGATTCACTATTATTAAATCTTGCCATATTTCACCAAATTCACTTAAATTGGCTATCAAATTAGTACTACAAGGATAAAAAAAAAAAAAACTAGAGTTGAAAAAAACAGAGCATTATTTGCATTCCACGTTAACCCGTGATCTTCCTATCAGAGCTTTTCTATGGTTACATAGTTTATAAGATTACAATAATGCCCTTTTTTGGTATTTATCAGAGAATGATCATACCCGTTCAGGGTGGAGAAGACCCGAGACAAATAATGTTGGATCCAAGTAATCCACCTACTGGTCCCTCTCTCGCGCACCAACGACACTGAATTGCAGAGACATTGAATCAAACCAAAAAAAAGAAAGAAAGACTGGTAGAGGAGCTCAGCTACCAAACAATCCACACACCCATAAAGAAAAAAATAAAAATCCCTCTCCAGTCTCCTCTTCCTCTTTGGGCAAACAAATATATTTTCTTGTCAAATCCCCAAGTTTAACTAAAGCCAACTCGCAATTACTGAAATTCCAAATATGTCCTCATCCGATTCCAGCTCCTCTTACGCTGACGATCCCAGCCCTAACCCTTTTGATAACCAATTCAAATCCCTAAAACTCGAACAAGGATCCGATAGCACCATCATACAAAAGGACGACGCTATAGCACAGGAAGAAGGAGAGCACGAATCGCTGAGTGAAAACAGCAATAATCACCAAGAAACGAGCCATGATCAAGATGACAGAATTGACGGTGGCGACGTCACCAGTGTTGTGTGGAGGCGGACGAACTCTGAGGTAGAAGTGGACGGGCCTTCCAGCCCTAGCAGCAGTGGATACGCTGGCGAGAGAGGGAGCAGTGGCGCTAGTGATGATGATGATATACACGAGGTTGCAAATGATGGTGGTATCGATGGGGTTTTTGATTCACAAGCTGCATGGTTGCCTGGTAAACGACATGTCAATGAGGTACTCTTTTGGTTTTTTATTCTTTGCATTAATAACTGATGATAATGTGAATTTGAATTTATGATAGCTGAATTTTAACAGATTGAACTTTGCTTCAGTTCCACGCCTTCAACTGCTAGAATTTCTAAAATTTGATTTGTGAATCTGTTGAAAAAAGAAAAATTAGTTATGGGAATTGCCAGTTTTTGATATCGAGTATAAGTTTTGTTTTCTATGCATAAGTATGCACTGGCATTGTGGTTAACAGAGTCTCATAATAAGACTACGGGTCTTTGTTTCTTGACCTCTTTGCATGGCCTGTGTGGATGCAAAAAATTTAGTCTCCGTTAGGGATGAATATTTTTTTACTTTTAGGTAGATTTTTCAGGCAATGGTGCTGGCTGCTGGGTGACCTTTGCTTTGCTTTTTGTTCGTTTTTACATTTCTAGCTATGGGAAAAAGCATCATAGATACTTTTAAATCTTGGTGATGACATGTAGACCAAAAATCAGTTTTGCGGCCTTTCTTTTTACAAGTCAATTTTGTAAAAAAAAATATCTCCTTCAAAATATATGTTTTTGCTTGCTTTGCTTAAGATAACAGAAGATTTTATTCAGGAAAAAAAGAAAATGTGCAAAGTAGTTTTTGCTTAAGTTGTTTGCCAAACTTGACTGAGTTTGTTCAGCAATTTTCTTTAAAATGCATGCGTTTGAAACCATGTAACCTAAATTTGAGGATTCTCTTGTGTTTTAAAATAGTGGGAATATGTTCTAATAGAAGAAGAAATAGAACAGGAACCAAGGGTCACTGAATTTCACTCACCATTGTGATGCAGGACAGCCTAGGGGGCTATTCTGGATCTGAAATTTAGGGCTGTTTTAGAGGCTGTAAATAGTGATCTTTTGATGGTTAATAACTATAGGATTGAATGGACCTAAACGTGTGTATTTTTAGGAATTCAATGGAGGTTGTTTGATGATTGGAACATAGGACTTAAGTTGCTGAAAATTGTAGAAACTATTAGTCATGCAAATGGTTCATCTTTTTTTGTGGAAAATATTTTCCTATATTAAGAACATTTTTTCCTGCAAAATGAGTTATTTTCTATTGTTTGGATGTATTAAGGAAAATATTATTTTCATTAATGGTAGTAAGATGGGAAAAGCTATGATGCTCGTGATAGAAATAGTGATGATAGTGGTGGTAGTTATGATGGTAGCATTTGTTGTGGTGGTTGTCGTAGTGATAGTATTGGTGGTGGTTGTACGATAGTGGTTGTTGTGGTAGTGGTGATATTGGTGGTGGACATGGAGATGGTGATAGCGACAATGACAACGACAACGACAACGACGATGACTAGTGGTTGTGGTTGGTGGTGTGGCCTGCGATGGTGGGGTGGGGTGGTGGTGCAAGTGGTTAAGTGATGTGTATTATAGGTTAGTAGTACCAAGAAAATATTTTTCCTTACTTCACGAGGTTAAATTTTTTTCTTCATACTAGAATTATTGATCTGTTGACTTATTTTTTAATTTTGTTTCGCTTTGGAAATTGGAGGAAAACTTTTATTCGTCACAAATATACTGTAATAGGGTTTCTAGGAGTTACACCTAGAGGATAGAAAAACGTAAGCTTCACACCTAAGGTTCTTAGGAGGCACGCCAATCAAAATTAAAGTGCTGTAATTTTATTCTTCAACTGTGATTAAGAAATTGATTGCATAACCATTATATAAACATGCAACTACTCCTAATCCAACAAGGTAAAATATCATCAAGAACAAAATTGGGATTGCGATCAAATTCTGCAAATGCTACGTCATCAAGCGATCTCCGTCTAATTTATTTAGTGTCATTGAATAATGTTTAACACTAGTTTTTTGAATAAAACACAATTAAAAATAAAAAATAAATTTTTGTTTTTATTATTTTACTGGGTCGGACCCGGTTCAATGCATTTTTAGCTTTGGACCGGACCCGGTCCGACCGGCAAGTGAATAGTGGAGCATGCCTCCACTGTTCACTGAACAATGTAGCCATGATCCACTGTTCACGTGGACAGTGGAGCATGGCTACATTGTTCAGTGATTTCTCCGTGCGCAAGAAGCAGCTGGTGAGG
>Ga0307515_10024716_pt1 | contig 10445 bp, 8 predicted proteins | sample 17_EM_MG_FD_194513 | JGI IMG/M metagenome (GOLD analysis project Ga0307515, IMG submission 194513) | Populus trichocarpa ectomycorrhiza microbial communities from riparian zone in the Pacific Northwest, United States - 17_EM | ecosystem: Host-associated > Plants > Roots > Unclassified | place...
TGGGCACATCCCGCAGGAAGAAGTTATCGGGGTAACAACGACTCTCCCCATCCTACACTCGGAGGAGCTACGTGTCCAGATGTGCAACCTGGCCCATCTACGCTTCGAAAGAGTGGACTTGTCCACGTGGATCATAGAACCAGACATTCACGAACCCCACACATCCAACGACATTCTCCCCGCACTGGAATCCATCTTTATAACCCAATTCACCCTGAGTGGGCATGATTGAAGCCCATTCGTGAATTTTCTCTCTCATCGCGCAGCTGTCGGGAATCCGATTTCTTTTCTCAGGCTGATTGGTCATTGGCACATGGATAATGACGTACTTGAGAGGATCAAGCGTGTGGTGAAGGTTTTCAAGGATAGGCGTGATGGTGGGGATGGTTACTAGTGCAAGGTGTATCTCAACGGACAAGTCGTTCCTATCATCGCGATTAGAGGGACACTGGCCTTAGCTGTAATCCACGCGCCTTCCACCTGCAGTAACATACGTTCACCATTGGTGTTGACCGAGGTTTGATGGCCGCTCACTTTAGCCCTAGTTACAAGGTTTGCGATATGTGTTCAATGTTTACATTTTTTCAACCTCGTTTATTTCCATTCGCTATCATTGTTACAAAGCGGCAGAGCATGCAACAGCCTGCCAGGCCGTCCGAGTAGGTGCTTCTTCAAGTGAAGTAGCATCCGGGAGTGTAAACCAGAGTTCCGTCATGGCAGACAAATTTCCCATCCAAAGCGCCGTGAAAATTGAAGCCGAAGTGGGAAGGGAAGCAGCCTGTGAGAGGCGTTGCAGTGTTCGGGGAAGGATTTTGAAGCTACCCGAGATGATGTGAGCGATCGTGGGAACTCAAATTGATGGTCGGACTTGGGGTTCTGTGAGAAACGCAGAGTTTCTAACATCCATTATTTCTACCTCCATTCAGTAAATGACCTCTCTCCTGACCTCCGCCTATATTCGCTGTCGCTGGCCTTCCAACGAGGACTGACTAAAGTTTGGGCTGCTGGTCCTGTGTCACAACATATCACATTTATCAATGACGGAAACAGGCGGTATGCCTGGCAACGGAACGTGGCAAGAAAGCAGGGACACACCGACGGATTTTATGTGCTCCAGCAGGTTCGTCCATCGACTACTCTATTTCAGTTTCTTTGGCTCATCGTGTGCTTTCTGTGGTGGTGTAGATCTTGTAAATATTCTTACGACAGGAGGTCAAGTGTGTCACGGTGTTCGCAGTCTCGATTGAGAACTTCAAGAGGAGCGAGGAAGGGATGAATGCGTTGACGGGGCACGCGGAGACCAAGCCGTTGGAAGTCACGAAACACGGGTATGTCTTGACTAACCTGAGTCACTCGTGGCAAACACGAGGGGCTGCGCGCGGGGGAGAGTTCCCAACCTATATGGATTCCTTCAGGTCCGATTCGCCGGTCGCTTTGACAAAATGGTTCCAGCCCAATCGGCGGTGCACGTCCCTCCAGTCCCTGAGTGTCGAACAGGTGCCGGATTGAGCACGTTGGAAGCATCCGCGTCAACGACTGACATTAAGCAATGACGGATATCTGAACACCTGTCTGCTTCATGGCATAGTCGCGCTCGTTGCCTCGACCCCACCCCCTTTCCTTCCTCTCATCATCTCAATATATTGTCCACCCAAAGGAGCAGATCGACTATCGCCGACACGCACAGGGTGTCACTCGACTTTTATGTGTGCACTCCCTCTTCCGTGTCCATATCTGCATGTTTAGATCACTTGGGACTTCTCCCAACACCCAACTCGCGGAGACGGTCGTGCCGGTCGTGATTGCAGTCGTAGCGGCGCCCTCACCTTTCGTTCCGTTCGCCAGGTTCACTGTAGGCCGATTATGGCTCACCTCCTTCCATATAATCCTGAAATGTCTCGTGGTCTACATATTTATTCTAATTCTATCCACGCCATCGCCCCTCGGTTCGCGACACGGGGGCAGTGTTCAGAAAATAAGGCACCGCACGATTCGTGATTGTCTTCAAGGTGAGATTCATCAGTATGCTAGCAGACAATGTAAGCCCAACAGAGTCCATTGCAGCGATGAGAACCGAAAGAAAGCCGCGTTTTCGCGATACATCGATGTTTGGCGAGAGATGTGGGCACATGCAAAAAATTCAACGCGCCAACGGTAGACCGATATCTCGCCGGTAATCGTCCAGACGTACACTGATAGAATTCGCAGCCGAATACTGATTCCCGCGACCGAGAGCCTGGTGGGCACTGGGGGCCCTTTTGATCAAGTTTTGTGAGGACCGTCTTACTGTATCAGCAAGTTCGTTTTCCCCAACGCATGACGCTCCAACGGCCCTCTGCCCCTATTGGAGGTGTGGGATTTACAAGAGCCGTCGTTATCACAGTGCTCACGGACAGTCACCCGATCGTGGCAAGCAAGAGGTGCTTTGTCTTGAAGTTTTATCCGAATCAAACTGTCACTCTGTGGATTCTTTCATCTCCTATTCGCCGGTCGGCGGTCCGACAAGATGGTTTTAGCCTAATCGGCTGTGCGCGTCCCTCAAGTCCCTGGAATCGAACGCTGAACTGGCGCCGGGTTGAGCGCGTTGAATGTATCCGCGACAACGACTGACACTAAGCATGATGATGGATATCTGGAAACGTGTCTACTTCGTGGCAGAATCGTCCTTATCGCTTTTCCTTATTCCCATCACCTCAACCGGTTGTCCACCCAAATGAGTACATCGGAACCATCCATCATGATGGAAAACCTGGGGGGGATCAGAGAAGATAGGTAAGACCTCGATCGTTTTATGACACCTTTTTCTGAGTTGCGGTCGTGGAAATAGTCGAGAAAATGGAGACGAGGAGCCTGCGAATGCCGCCGAGGAGGGACCATCCACAAGTGGCAGAAAGAAGTCGAAGAGGAGAAGGTACGTTGCGATACACACTTGCCGTTTCCCTGGCTGAATGCGCGGACCTCAGGTCTGGGAAACGTCAGAATTTGGCCGAGTTGGACGACTCTGGACATGTATCTACGTCGAGGTGAGGTCTATGGGTCCTCTAATGCGAGACCCTTCTGATTTTCAACCGCAGCCAGGATCCTGGAGGAACACCGAGGGGAGACAGAAATGGGGAACAGAACGCGCAGCGAGTGGATAGGTGAGTTCAGATTCCTCTCCCACTACGGTGTGATTAAGGTCCTCGTGCAGCCAGAAACGGGCATCGAAGTCAACTGAGGGCTATCTCCGCGCTCTATTCTACAAACATTACCAAAAGGAGGCCGAGGACTACGATGTGGAATTTATGGATAAGTATGACGAGGACCTAACCACAACGCTGATATTTGTACGTCGTGACCATATTCAAGCGGACTTTTCCTGATTCGTGCCACAGGCGGGTCTGTTCTCCGCCGTCACTTCGGCGTTCATAATCCAGGTCCACTCTCAGCTTCAGCCTGACCCGAACGAAGAGACCGCCGCCCTCCTCCGTGTCCTTATTCACAAGGTGGATAACACAACATTCGGCAACGAGGTCCCTCCGCTCCCACAATGGACCGGTCCTCCTCGTGCGATAGTCCAGGTCCAAGCCGTTCTATACGTAAGCCTCGCCGCCTCCCTTCTCTCCGCCTTCCTCGCGATGCTCGGCAAGCAGTGGCTGAGCCGATATGCCTCGATCGACATGCGAGGGTCCGCCATTGAACGAAGCCAGAATCGACAGCGGAAGCTCGACGGCATCAAAACCTGGTACTTCGACTATGTGATGGACTCGCTGCCACTGATGTTGCAGTTTGCGCTCTTACTGCTCGGTTGTGCGCTTTCTCGCTATCTTTGGGAAATCGACACGGCCGTCGCATCAGTTATTATTGCCATCACTTCGCTTGGTGCAATCTGCTATGCTCTCATCGTCGTTGCGGGGGCAACTTCCGTGAGTTGCCCGTATCAAAGCCCTTTTGCTCAGGCCCTCCGCTACCTTTGGCGAAAGGTTTCAAGTCACCCCACTTTCGTCACATTCATCGAGAAGTTTACATTTGCAAGTCCATGCTCGGCCACCAATGGCCCGCCGGAACAAAACCCCGATGCCAACCCCGGTCCAGAACAGACACCGGACCGAGAGGCGACCGCCTTGGACTTCCGCTGCGTCTCATGGATGTTGCAGATATCGCTGGATCGGAGAATCAACGAGTTGACCCTCAAATTTCTTTCGTTAATCCTTGCACTCCCTGGGTTCGAGACCACGATTGTCGCAGATTGCTTCAATATCCTCCTTGGTTGCGTTAGCGTTGTTGATAAAAAGGTGGTGGTGGTAGTACGGGGATCGGAGCGGCTTGCAGAAGCGGCGGCCACATGCCTTCTCAACGCCATTTTACACTCGTTGGTTGTGGACCAGGAATCGGACATCCTCAAAGAGGTGCAACAGCAGTATAACCGGATCTTTCCACTCGGGGTTGATCTACTGAGCCTCCCTTTCCACCATACGATTGGTGGAGTCCACAGCCTGTTCGGTAGACCTGATCACCCGAAGAATCCTGGCTGGAAAGACGTCGAACCCTCCACTACACAGAACCTCCCACTCGCGTATAATTTGGCCAAGGTTGCTCGGTCGTGTTACCAAAGGTCCGGGATCCGGAAGGTACCCCGCTGGGTGCTCCGCTTCTCGCTTCATTCTCTGTTACGGAGCCCCGAGCCTTCTGCTTCAGTCATTGCCGATTGCTTGATGATCATCGCAATTGACCTGGGATGCGATGTATCAAAGGGCGATGTCTGGAACCTAGACAAGAGGTATATATGTTCAACCCAACTGCATGACTTACTGTACTGATTGTCCATTAGCAGCCGTCTTGTGGATATCGCGTCAATGATACCTCCGCAGCTCGAGCAGATAAGTGAATATGCTGCCAGTATCCAACTCAAACGCAAGCCCATTGCCACACTCTTCTTATGGGTGACACGGTTGGAAACCGCCGATGAATCCTGGAGGAGCTTACGTGATATTCGACGTCAATTACTTGGCCTCTGGGACCGAATTCACCCCGCTGACCCCGCACTGGCTGCGATTTATTTGGACGTGCTCCTCAGCTGCATCGACGTGAACGGCGATCGGGTGAGCGCATGTCCAGTGTTAGAACGAGCTGTGGGGGCAGCTTCCACATGTCTGCTGCATATGCTCTCTAGTGTAGATCCGAGATCAAGTGTGGTTGGAGACACACGCAAGCGATACATCGAGGTTATTCCGCGCAAGGCCAATTTCGAGTTCGAGGGTCCCCTCTGCCACACAATGATCGCAATCCACGCTCTATTGATTCACAGTCGGGAACGTCAGTCCTTCGAGGAGATGGGCTACAAACCCTGTCCTCAGGAGCATGCCTTGTTCGTAACCACCTTGGTCCAGGTCGCATTCAACAGAAGGAAACATGGGAAAGTACCCCGCTGGGTGCTCCGCTTCTCGCTTCATTCTCTGTTACGGAGCCCCGAGCCTCCTGCTTCAGTCATTGCCGATTGCTTGATGATCATCGCGATCGACTTGGGATGCAATGTATCAGAGAGCGACATCAGGAACCTAGACAAGAGGTATGTACGTTAACTGCATGACTTACTGTACTGATTGTCCATTAGCAGCCGTCTTGTGGATATCGCGTCAATGATATCTCCGCAGCTCGAGCAGATAAGTGAAGATGCTGCCAGTATCCAACTCAAACACAAGCCCATTGCCACACTCTTCTTATGGGTGACCCGGTTGGAAACCGCCGATGAATCCTGGAGCTTACGTGATATTCGACGTCAATTACTCGACCTCTGGGACCGAATCCACCCCGCTGACCCCGCACTGGCTGCGATTTACTTGGACGTACTCCTCCACTGCACCGACGTGAACGGCGATCGGGTGAGCGCATGTCCAGGGTTAGAACGAGTTGTGGGAGTGGCTTCCACATGTCTACTGCGTATACTCTCCAGTGGAGATCCGGGATCAAGTGTAGTTACAGTCACACGCAAGCGATACATCGAGGTTATTCCGCGCAAGGCCAATTTCGAGTTCGAGGGTCCCCTCTGCCACACAATGATCGCAATCCACGCTCTATTGATTCGCAGTCGGGAACGTCAGTCCTTCGAGGAGATGGGCTACAAACCCTGTCCTCAGGAGCATGCCTTGTTCGTAACCACCTTGGTTCAGGTCGCATTCAACAGAAGGAAACACGGTAAAGTACCCCGCTGGGTGCTCCGCTTCTCGCGTCAGTCCATACTATCGGATCCCGAGCCTCCTGTATCAGTCATTGCCGACTGCTTGATGATCATCGCGGTCGACTTGGGATGCAATGTATCAGAGAGCGATATCAGGAACCTGGACAAGAGGTATGCATGTCTCACTCAACTACATAGTCTACCATCCTGATTGTCCGTTAGCAGCTGTCTTGCGGAAATCATATCTATGATATCATCGCAGCTTCGGCCGATGAATGGAAATTCTGTCGCTATACAGCGCAACCGCAAGCCCATTGCCACACTCTTATGGGTGACCCTTTTGGGAACCGCAGATGAATCCCGGTGTTTGTACGGCACCCGACATCAATTACTTGGACTCTGGGACCAAATCCACCTTGTTGACCCTACACTGGCTCTAGTTTACTTGGACGTGCTTCTCTACAACATTGACATAAACCCCGATTGGGTGACAGCACGTCCCGGGTCGGAACGGGTTGTGGGAGTGGCCTCCATGTATCTGTTACACGCACTTTCGAGTTCGAAACCAACGGTGGTTGAAGACATACGCCGACGCTACCTAGTGTTTATTCCGCGTGAGGCCGGTTTCGGGGGTTCCTTCCGCCACACAATGGTCGCAATCCACGCTCTATTGTTTAGCAGTCGGGAACGTCAGCCCTTTAGGTGGTTGGATTATCAACCCTGTGCTCAGGAGTATGCCTCGTTCGCTACCACCTTGGTCCAGGTCGCATTCAACAGAAGGGAACATGGGAAGGTACCCCGCTGGGTGCTCCGCTTCTCACGTCAGTCCATGCTATTGGATCCTGAGCCTCCCGCATCAGTCATTACCGACTGCTTGAAGATCATCGCGATCGACTTGGGCGTATTAGAGAGCAATATCAGGAACCTGGACAAGAGGTATGTATGTCTCACTCAACTGCATAGTTCACCATCCTGATTGTCCGTTAACAGCTGTCCTGCGGAAATCATACCTATGATATTATCACAGCTTTCGCTGATGAATGGAAATTATGTCGCTATACAGCGCAACCGCAAGCCCATTGCCACACTCTTATGGGTGACCCTTTTGGGAACTGTAGATGAATCCCAGTGTTTATACGGCACACGACATCAATTACTTGGACTCTGGGACCAAATCCACCTTGTTGACCCTACACTGGCTGTAGCTTACTTGGACGTGCTCCTCTACAACATTGACGTAAACGGCGATCGGGTTACAGCACGTCCAGGGTCGGAACGGGTTGCGGGAGTGGCCTCCGTGTATCTGCTGCACACACTTTCGAGTTCGAAACCAATGGTGGTTGAAGACATACGCCGGCGCTATCCAGGGGTTATTCCGTTTGAGGCTAATTTCGAGGGTACCTTCCGCCACACAATGGTCGCAATCCACGCTCTATCGTTTAGCAGTCGGGAACGTCGGCCCTTCAAGTGGTTGGATTATCAACCCTGCGCTCGGGAGGAAGGTTCATTCGCTACCACTTTGGTCCGGGTCGCGTACGGCAGAAAGCAACATGGGAAGGTACCTCGCTGGGTACTCCGCTTTGCGCTCCATTCCATATCCCAGGATCCTCCACCCCAGACCTCAGTCGTGGTATATTGCCTGACAATTATCGCGATCGACCTCGACTGCGATGTCTCGAGCATCTGGTCTGCAGCTCCTGACGAGAGGTGCGTGTGTATGTGATAGACGTTGGTCTCTCTGACCCGGATCCAGCATACGACTGGAGGCGGCTTTGACCCTGGTTACTCAGAAATTCAAAGCCATGGTTGAAGCCGCTGACGGATATTCAATCCATCGGAAACGCAAGGCTATCACTGCATTCTTTCCGTACGCGATCTTGCGGGAGCGAGATGGGCATCACGAGCTGCTTGAAATTCTTTTCCACCTTTTTAGGGCCATGGTCGAGCGGGTGCATCACAAGGACTCGGGTCCCCTTCTCCTCGATGGGCGGATGTTCATGTGGCGTCACATCGAACCACTTGTTGCCACGCTACTCAACGAAGAGAGTCCCAATTCCATGAAGCAGGCCATGATAATTGCATCACCATACCTACCCTGGACAACCGATGAACTCTTGACCCAACTTTTGGCAGCGGCAACCTCGATGGTCCCGTATACCGACGCCATTGGTCAGAGCGTGGTCGACACGTTGTTACGAATCGCGAATGATGCCTCCCCACAACCACAGATACCCGCTGGCATGTGGTCATGGTTGAACAAGCGCCCTCCCCTTCCTCCTGCCTCCTGGGGACGTTTCTGTGGATCCACCCAACACGTTGTGCGGGGGGTCCGGGCACTCAAAGACACCGAAATCCTCAAGTCATACTTCCTCCTCATCTGGTCGGAATGGGATGAACCCCAGTGGGTTGGTCTCGACGAGATGTGCGCCTCACTCCGAGAGGATTTTGGAGGAATCGGAATGGAACGCCACCGACAAGACCTCCTCCGACATCTGGACAATGTTCTCGGGCGGATGGATCAGGGACCGGAACACCTCGGGAAGCTCAGGAAGACACTGCGGGAGGTACAGAGAGAAGCGGCGGTTGCTCGAATTCGTGAGCTTCCTGAATTTGTTCTCCTTTTCGGTCCACTGACTACCCGCCGACGTACACAGGGTGTTACTCGACTTTTATGTGTTCAATCCCTCTTCCGTGTCTATAGTTTGGTGTTTAAACAGCCCATTATTTCTCCTGGCACCCAATTCGCAGGCGGGATCACTGCCGGTCCTGTTAGCGGTTATAGTGGTGCCCCCCAATTTTCGTTCCTTTCTCCTGGCTCATTGCTTATCACTTGTATACAAATGTCTCATGGACTATGTATTCATTCCGTTTGTACTATCGCTACCTGATCTGTTGCACAACGGCGATTTTCAGCAAATCAAACACTGCACCATTTGTGATCAATCCGGTTAGACCAACCAAGACAGCTAAGGTAGACTCAACGGAATCATTTCAGCAATGAGAACCGAAGGAAAGCCGCGTTTTGGTACGTACATCGACTTTTGGTGAGACATGAAGGGACGTGTGAAGAGTCCAGTCGGGTGTGTGCTCTCGTTGTGGCTGGCCGCTTGTGGAGAATGAGCTCGACCGAAAACAACCACGCCGCGGGTACGGACTATACTAATCGCGTCGGGCGGGACGCATGAGGTGTCATTACAAGTCAGTCGGGGGCGGCTTTAATTACATTGGGGGCTTTGAGAGGACGTCGCGGGAAATCTGCTCGTATCTGGTCAGTGGGACAGCAAACGCGGGGGTCGACTCGGCCAAGGGAGGAACGAAAGTGTCCCGCAAGTCCCATCTTTGGACTACAGAGCCTTGAAGGACGGAAAACAGGAGTCTGTTGTCCAGATGTGAGCCACCGAAAGGAAATAAAACTCGGGCGAGATGCGCACTCGTAATCAGAGCATTAACATTCCTCTGTCCATGATCACTACCTGGGGAGCGCAATTGTCGGACAGTTTCGACAGGCACGCCACACTATAGAAAACACGGGAACGTCCGTTGTGGTGCTCCCGCCCTGACATCTCACAAGCCTGAAGGGTACTGCATGACCCGAATTCATCAGTCCTATCCTAAGGTCCTACCCCACTCGGAGGGCACATAGTACTTGAATGCTGGCACGTTGCATTCACATTGTCGCGCTGAGTAACCGCCGGAGCCTTGGTGCGCATAATTTGCTGGAATGTGTGGGTGGTCGAAGGTGTGTCTAGGGCGCGAAGGTATTCACATACCCAATAAACAACGATCCTGCGAGACCCCGGTAAATTAAACTGGCGGAAGCGTTGAAGGGAAATCTCACCCGCATTGTCCGCGGCGCTTGAGATTTTCCTTCTCCAACTCTTTGTGACAGTTGGCGGAGACACGTTGAACAGTAAATTTCTCAAAGGGGGGACTGCGATTTAGGCCTTTAGGGTTTGAAGTTAACATCAAGGGAATTTGTCAGTTATCGAGTCGAACAGGGAACTTCGGCCAACACAGAGTGACAGACGGAACTGACATGGATCGGATGAAAGAGCCGATGGCTGTCATATGATCACACTCTCATCTTGTCGCAAATTCCCACTGACACCAAGATCCCGACCCCACAAATCACGAGCTAGTATTACCGTTGATGTGAGTAGGCCAAACTTTGGGGCATTCCACGCCTCCTGACGCAGTTTCGTGGACAGCAAATGGACCGGGAAATCAACCTCGATTCTATCCGAGCGTTGGAAAGACGGATTCAAGACCACGAGAGGGCCATAATCCA
>Ga0307515_10024718_pt1 | contig 10445 bp, 5 predicted proteins | sample 17_EM_MG_FD_194513 | JGI IMG/M metagenome (GOLD analysis project Ga0307515, IMG submission 194513) | Populus trichocarpa ectomycorrhiza microbial communities from riparian zone in the Pacific Northwest, United States - 17_EM | ecosystem: Host-associated > Plants > Roots > Unclassified | place...
CCTCCCACCACCACTCCCCCATCGGCTGCCCCGTACCCCTAAGATCCCACACGAGATGTACCCACCGCACCCGCTCCATGAGTCCTAGTAGTGCCTCGATCCGCACGGCCAACGCCTCTATCGAGAGGCCCGGCATCAGCGCTAGCACCCCGAGCTCGACGTATAGCTTGCATTGCCGCAGGTTGGGCAGCAGCGCGGGGGGGAGGGTCCAGAAGGGCGTGGTGGCGGACCGCCTGCCGTTGTTGGCGCTGACGTAGAAGAAGAAGCTGGTGCGCTCGTAGAAGGCCTGCGCGTATTCGGCGTGTAGCTGGCGGTTGACGAGGAGCATGCCGTGCTGGCGGAGGGGGTACCGGTGCCGGCGCCCGCGCAGACGCGGGCGGGATAGGTCGGCGGGCGTGTAGCCGTAGCTCGCAGGCACGGAGAGGAGGAGGTAGCTGTGAATTTGGAGGCGGAGCTCGGTGGGGAGGGCGAGGAAGGGGAAGGGAGCTTTAGAATGCTTGGGTCTGGGTCTGAGGTAGGGGCGCGCCATATTGGAAGTATCGGTTTGGGTTCGATTGCGTGGTTAGGGTGGTGGGAGGTGTGGTCTACGGAGGTGTGAGGTGTGCAGTGTGGAGGGAGGGTGTGGGAGTTATATGAGTGGGTAGATTGGGTGCTAGGACTGTATAATACCAGAGCTACCGTGTACGTGCCTGATATGTAGCGTTGGGGAATTTTGCTAGAACAAGCTCAAGCCCGGCTGCCGCCTTGCGCTAGGGGTTAGTGTAAGGCATATTACCTAGGTGTATGGTAGGGAGCAGGCAAGCCGAGCATGAGTCACAAGAAGAGTCGATGGAAGAGGACGATATAGTAAAGAGTATGGCAATAGCCTCGTACGGAGACGAACCGATAAGGAGGACAGGAGGGCTGCAGGCCCGGGTAAGGGTCAAAATAACCCTTACAGTTAGAGAATACGGTTTATTATATAAAACTACTATAAGACTTCTAGATAAACTTCCTAAACGGTAGGTACGTGCGCTTAGACATCTGGTTTTAATATAGTATTTAGATACCGTATATATCCCATTACACCACAACCGACGTATCCCTTAAATTAATTATCGTCCTACATTATCGATAAGGATTTGGCCAATTACAAGGCATAAATTCTTGCCGTTCCTTAGTGTTGTATGCACGGGCTATGCCTTATCGATAATACGGGTTAAGGGATAAGGCTCTATTAAAGCTCTGTATAAGGCTCTATATAAGGCTCCGCCTAAAGCTTATCCCCTACTATAAAGCAGCCCCTATAACGTAGTATAATAAAGGTATAAGGTTTATAAAGTAAATCTATACCTTCTATTATATATATTACTTCTAAATTAAGCCTAATTTAAGTAAATCGCCTTAGTTACTATAATAGATTCTTTTATTAAAATAGTACTACTTAGTAGTAATTAAGGCGCCTTAGTGCTATTAGTTTCGGTATTAGCAGGGTAGAGCTTATGCACCTCTATAGTAAACGCACTACTATAGAAAAAGGGCTAAAACTAGGAGATATAGAAATACTCCCTAAACCTCTAGTTAGGTACCTAGGAGTATTTCTAGACTCTAAGCTTATATTTGTTAGCGACTTAGTTAATCGAGGTACAAGTATGGTGTAAGGGACGCGCAAGCCTATATAATTAGATTGTCTATAAACGAGGATCTAAAGCTAAAGAAAGGAAAGGAGAAGGAGAGTAGCGCCGCTTAATATATTATAAGATCTTCGCGTTATATAACCGTAATATGCGGCAATTTATAGCAACTTACTAGCACGGAGGACTATAAAGTTCTGCTAAGTTCTGCTAACTAAGTTCTACTATTTCCTGCCAATACCGTAATATTACCCGCGCCCCCCTCTAGTAAAGCCTGCCCTTAGGCTTTATATATCCATATTACTCCTATAGGGCGTTCTTATCCTTATATTCTTTTAGTAGCTTATTATCTTCGCTAAGCCTTCTGCCGATCTTATTCTACCAATGGTTTCCTACAGCCAATTTTCTGCCTACTTGCTTCCGTCGCAATATTTGCGATATCCGCAATATCTTCACAATCACCCTACCCCTTTGCTACTTCTAAAATTGTATCTAAATTTCCTATTTTTGGTACAGTTTCTTACCTTTTATTTTCTACAGCTTTAACTACACCGTTAAACCTGGGGGGGGGTGTAACCGACTACGGGTACTGCCGAGACAGCCTCAACGCCACCCTATATATTGATCGCAGATCAATATTACTTGCAGATCACTATTCCCATCTCATCCTATTATCTACACCATTTCATGTATATATTCCACTTAATACCCATAGATTTACAATCAAGTTGCTCGTTCAATTCCCACACATTGCAAAGCTTACAATAACTATGCCTTACCTTCCTTATAGAGCGAAAGGACCTTTAACTAAAACTCAGTAAACAATACTACTATAGTTTGTTAGTATTTACGACGATTACAATAACCTTAAGGTCACTAAAGGAGGTACTTAGGCAGAGTTAGCAGATGCGCACCAAGACTTAAGAGCACCGCCCCATACGCCGTCTAGATATAATAATCTCTACAGCGCAATTCCATATCGCTTTCCTATAGTAGTTAAGCTTATAGCTGCCAGCGCTCTATCTAATGCCCTTTTTGGTAAACGACAATAGGATTCTTTAGCGGTAATTTAAAATTATAACCTTTTTCTTAATGGCAATGGGAACGAAGTTAGGAAATAGATGCATTCCTACTATTTTAGGGCCGTTAAGAATTATAAAGATGCGTTTAAGCTAATACGTGTAACTAAGATAGAACGCTTTAATAGCCGCTCTTACTTCTACTGCATTAATAATAGAATTAATCCTTTAGCTATTACGGTAGATCTAAGTAAAGTGCCCCTAGTTATTGTAGAAGGATAGAGTTATATAGAGTTACTTAAAGAATTATAGGATAGAACTAAGTAAATAGAAGGGCGTAAAAGAGCTATATTATCTAAGAGCCGCCAGTCTAAAGTCTTTCTTGCTACTTAGCTAAGTAGACGAGAATAGTCTTATTTAACTAGAATGAAGTCTCCTTATTTACTATCTCGGGTTTATAGTAAGGGTAAGGAACGCATATAATTACCTACCGCGTCTTTATTTTAAAGATAAGGAGTTTTAGAGTTTTAGAAGTCGTTAGGGGACAATAACTTAGGTAGGGGAGGTATGTAGTAGTGTAATTTAGCCCCTAGATTTAACATCTAGATTAGGTATAGCTTTAGGAGAGCCTAGGCCTTCTATAAGTTATATAGATTGGTCTAAAGCCCTTAGAGTCTTTAATAACTCAGATAGGCACGACGGACATATAATACACTCTTTTTTTCTCTTCTTACTAACTGCTTTCCTACTAATTTCCACTAACTAATTATGACCGACCAATAGACCTAATAGCACTGTGACTTTATATCTGAGAGGGACCGCGTATACCACTACACTATACTATAATAGGTAGAAACTCTAACTTATATACTTACTGCCCTACGCGCTCTAGGATCTAAAACAGTTCTATAAACTTATAGTTAAGCTTTTTATAGAGACGTTTCGTGTAGATATTCTTAGAGGAAAGTAGGACTTATTTACTAACGGCGAAGTGCTTGGCCAGGTGGTAATAATTATAGTATTTTACTTAAAGCTTTTAGACGTATATTATTAACGCCGCCGCTATCTTATATATAAGGCGCAGGCGTTATAGATATGTCTCTCTAAGTTAGACATTTGTTAATTTAGACCCCTTTCTACCTTACTAGGCGTTTTAGATGCTATCCAGGACTCCGTTTAAGACGTTTAGTAGCTAACTATAGGCGAGCTTAATAAGGGAATGCTTTATTATAGTATAGACCTTAGAGTTACAGGTAAAGGCTACTTCTTTAAGTAGGAAGGCCTAATTAGACTATTCCTAGTTTATAAATATACGTAGGTATACCTTAAGCTCCTAGTTTTAATACTTTATCTAACTATCTATCTATAGGTAGAGTATAGTGCTAAGTTTACGTTAAACGCGGAAATAGTAGCATATAGTACTTTAGTATTTGCTTATAAATACACTACGCCTATTAAAGATAATATTATTTAGAGGCCCTATTTACATAAAGACTCTAAATAAGAGTCCTGCGAGTTATATAGCATTAATTATCTTACGTACTAAATAGTAGCGTACTAGCTTTATAAAACGGTCTATAAGGATAAGGATAGAGTTATACTCTACGCTATTAGGAGTCTTAAACTCTAGAAAATCTATAATAAAGTTAAGTAAATAATGCCGCTAGGCTTAGGTAGGGACCTAAAGAGGCTATAGCTTACTATAGGGTTTATAGCGGCGCAATTTAAAGTATTAGTAGGTATTATAATTATCTAGGTATTTATAGAGGTTCTAAGTAAGGCTGTTCTAAGCGTACTTCTACGCGATTACCTTAAAGGTATAGTTAAAACTATAGTAGCTGCCTATAGGATTATTATAATTCCGCTTAAGGATCTCCTATTATAATAGTATATAATTTAGCACCTAGACCTTATTATTTTGCCTTAGATGTCTTTAATTATTAAGGATATAGTCCTTATTACTAGTAGGAACTCGTTTCTAAGTTAACTAATTATATATAAAGTGTATAAAGGCGTCCCTTTTTTATACTCTATAAATAAAATTAACTAGTAACTTAGGGGGTTATTCCATAAACACCGTTTTGGCTAAAGCAGTTACTACTACCTTTTACTATAGCACGAGACTCTATATAAAGTTAGTGCTAGCGAAGTAATATATAATACGTAGGTAACTTACTAGGTCGTTATAGGGGACTATAGCCTAGGCTAAGAGGTCTTCCCTAGGGTTAAGCGCTATTAGGTTAGTTAAAGTAGTCTTAAAGAGAATAGTAGGACGTTCTAGTCCGCCGGCGCCAAGTTCACAAGGTTTACTTATATACTACACACATACTACTCGCTAGTTTAGTATAGTAGCACTAGGGCCACCTATAAGGCCTATAACCTACAACTTTTGCTATAATATAGGCAGTATAGCATTAAGGACTATCCTTTTACTACTATTTTTAAAGCCTTTAGTATAATTCGGGCGCCAAGATAGTATATTAGCGGGATTTACTTTACCTAGCTTATATTTAATCTTAAAATTAAACTTAGCTAGTTCCTTAGCGTACTAGGCCTAATAAATAGATAAGCTTTTAATAGTTATAAAGTACCTAAGATTATTATAATTATAAAGCACGCACGTTATATACGCGGCGTATTTAAGGTAATAGCGCCATGTTTTAAAGCATTATACTATACTTTTAGGTTAGTAAGCTTCTAACTATAATAAGTAATTAGGTACTAGTAGAGTTAATCTCCCTATCCTAAAGGCTGCAGAAGTATACTACTATAGGTATAATTAAAAGCGTTAGTAATTACTATTAGGGGTAAATTAGGGTTAAAGTGGCGAAGTAGAAGGGCCTATATAAACGTAGCGCGTAGCTTATAAAACGCCTACTACGCATTATTAGGCTAGGACTAAGGTTAATACCATTTAGTAGGCCCTTTTAACTTACGCTTTTACATTTTCTTCCTATCTAATATTGGGTTATAATATACCTATATAAGATATGCGTATAGGGGGTATATAGTATCTAAGTAGTTCTAGATAAATCGCCTATGAAAGTTAGCAAAGCCAAGGAAGACCTAGATATCCCTATAGGACTTAGGCTTAGGCTATTCCTTAATAGCTTTTACGCGGTTAGAGTCTATTATAATACTCTTAGGGGTAATAATAAAGCCTAGGAACTTAACGTTCTTAATAAAAAAAAATTTTTAATAGTTTAGCGTATAGGCCCTAAGCGCAGGGCTATTATAGTACCTACTTAACATACTTAACATACTTATCCTCGTTATTTAAGTAGATAAGAATATTATCTAGATAAACTATATAGATAGTATCTACTAGGCTTCCTAAAGCCTTATAAATATAGCTCTAGAAAGTTATAGGGGCGTTAGTAAGACTAAAGAGCATTACTAGGTACTTAAAGTAACTATAGTATATCTTAAATATAGTCTTCTATTCGACTCCCTTTTTAATATAAATCCTATAATACGCATTATAAAGATCTAGCTTTATAAATATCTTCGCATAGCTAAGCCTGTTAAAGAGTTCGCCGATTAGCGGTTAGGGGTACTGATTTTTAATTATAATCTTATTTAGGCGTCTATAATTAACGTATAGCTATATTATACTATCTACTTTTAGTATAAAGAGGATAGGCGCTCTAGTAGGCGACTTACTGGGCCTAATCCAGCCCTTCTTAAAAGCACTATCTAGGTACTCTTATAAGATTTATAACTCCCTCTATAAGAGGTTATAGAGGGGCATTTATAGTAGCGTCTTGCCTTTTTTTAAGTTAATTATATAGTTATACTTAAAGTTTTACGGTAGTATGCTTGCTAGCTTATTAGAGAAGATATTAATTTCCTCCTTATATATATTTAGTAGGCTAGGGGCTACGGAAGTTAAAGTAACTATTATATAGTAGTGTGCTTCTAGGAGTTAGTAAAGAGAAGGGTGTAGCCAATATACGTTTTATAGGTATACTCGTACTAAGAGTACGTATAGCTTAGCTATAGTATACTTAATAATTTTAGGGTTTTAATTACCTCCCCCTTATATATAGGTAATCTATACTAGTACTAGAGGGTCTTTATAGGTACTCGCTGCTAGTAACGGTAGGTCCTCTACTATGTTTATAACTAGTATCTCTACGTCTAGAGGGTTTATATAGGTACTCACTACTAGTAATAATAGGTCCTCTATTATGTTTATAACTAGCGTAAAAAAGAAGTTTTTTAGCTATAGCAAATAGACTGTTTTGCTAGCCTTAATATCTGCTAGAAGAGTATTAAGGGTAACTATTTAGAGGCGTCTAGGGTCCGAAGTACTCTAAACAAACTATCTAGAATAGAAGCTAATTAATAAATCTACTTCCGCGAGCCAATTTTATCTAAGAATTATATTATAACTATTAAATAAGCTACCCTAAAAGGTCTACGGGCCGATAGTGCGAGGGGTACTCTAGGAGTCGCTAGTGGTAACTATTAGATTATAAGTATCCTAGATTATTATCTAGTTGCTATTAAGGAAATATATAATAGGTTTATATAAACGTAGCGTATAGTATATAGGTAGGTTAAACTTATAGACAATATTTTAATTAATAAGGTTAATTTGGCACCTATTATTATATAAAGTATATAGGCAGACTTTACCCTAGGGCGTATCTATTGCAATATATACTACAATACATTTCTTCTCTCCCTCTATATTAGGCCCTAGTTATAGTTAAAAGAGATACGCTATTAGGGCTTTAGGTTTTCTAAAGGCCGAGCTAACTTCTCTTTATTAGCCTGCTTCTAGTATTCCTTATAGTAGCTGCCTATAGTCCTTTAACTTATATACATAGTACTAGCGTCTAAGGGGTCCCCTAAGCCATCTAGTTTTTAGGTAATTTCCCTAAAAGTTTACTTAAAGCGTTACCCTTTTTAGGCCCTATTCCCTAAACCTAACTCTATAAAGCCTATACTATAACCGCGCTTTATACTTAATAATTTACTACTACTACTTACGCAATTTTCCGCGAGCTTTATAGTATTAAGCAATTACTCTATATAGCGGATTTCGTTAAAGAGGTCTTTAGTAGTTCTTACCTATTAGGTAAAGTTTTAGCGGAAGAGCTCTACTTATAGGTAGGCTAAGAGATATAAGAACTAAAAGTCTACTTATTGTTTAGGATTAATAAAAGGGGTATAAGAGAAGAGGTCCTTTAAGCTATATATATAGGCTAGGAAGACGTTAAACCTCTAGTTCTTCTTTATAAGAGCTATATAGTATATTATAGCGTTATTAAAGCGTCTTACTATAGGGTTCCAAATCTAGTTTTAGACTATAGTCTTAAACTTATTCTATAGTAAAGGACCCTTATCCTTAGTACCTAACCAGCAATAAACTAGTTAGGTAATTATCCTTTCTTTTATAAGACCTTTAATGGCCTAGCGTATACATTGCTTATAGTTATAGTTAGCGTTATTAACCTTAAATTGGTTTTTAACTGCGGCAATCTACCGGTTAAAATGCTATTAAGTAGTACCGCTAATATTAGGTAGTAACTTCTTAACTAGGGCGTTAAGATTTAATTAGTGTATACACTCGCCATATAACTTATACTCTTTATTAAAGAGGTAATAAAAGGGCTTTATTAAATTAATAATGCTCTATAAGTTAGCTATTTTCTTAGCTAGCTTATCTAGCTCCTTTATATTAGCGGTATTAGGTAAAACACTAGTAACCTTACTAAGCTCCTATTAAGCCTAAGTATATAAGTTAAACTAGTCTTTAACGTTTATAGATATCTAATCGTTTTAAGGTTTAAAAGGTGGCTTAAATACTACTAGTATACTTCTAGCGGTTTTGTCTACACTAGATCCTAAGGTATTTTGCGGTTATATCGCTAGTGTATTACTATTAGGTATAGGCATTGGTTTTCTTTTTAGAGGTATTATAGAAAAATTAAACCGGCTATCCTTCTAAGGGGATTGGTAAGGATTTAAATATAAGGTGAGGATATAGATAGGGAGTCTAATAATAGAATAATAGGTATATTATATAGACAGAGATAAATCCTTAAGGGAAAAGGAGGAGTCTGTATATAAGGTAGGAAAGGTTTTCCCTAGGTATATATAGAGCACGTACCTTACGGGTAAGTCACCCCTAGGTTGCCCTAGGGTCGCCTATACCTTACGGCTATATAACTATCTACTTAAGTTTTACCTAATACTAGCTTTTTAAGGAAGGAATTATATACCCGCAATTAACGCCAATTAACTTTATTAACGTCTTTATTACTATATAAGTAAACTATTATTAAAAACCGTACTAAATTCTTATCCTACTATATAATTAAAAGTACTAGATTAATTACGCTAATAACTATTTCTATAATAAAGTTAAATGGTAGCCTTTTCTTTATTTTATTAACCCTTTTATATACCTCTAGATAGTTCTTTAAGTTTAATTAAGCTATATTAGCTATAGTAATTCCAAGTTATTAAAGCACCTAGAGTAATAGAATTTTTATAAAATAGTTATCTAAAATAGGCAAAATTAATAAGCCTAAAGAGGAAGCTGTTAGGTAAGGTAGAGGACGTATTTAAAGGTATTTAAAAGAATAATATTTTAATAATCTATTTAAGAAGGAAGCCTAAAAAAGTAGCTAGGTAAGGTAAATATAAAGTTATAGCAATATCCATATTAATAAAGGCTTATTATCTTAAAGCCCTTAAGTATTAGCTTGCTAGGCAATTTAATTATAGCTATAGATTATTTAATAAACCTTACTATTATTTTATTAAAGCTAACTATAGATCTAGGTATAACGTACTTTCTAAACGCCTCGCCTAAAGGAGTTGTTAATGGCTTAATTTTCTTAAAGACCTAATGTTTAACACCCTTTAGTGGAGGTGGTGAGATATAGAAGAAGCGCTTAACATCAGGAAATTTTTTTTTGGGGTCGTTGTTGCGGTTTGCGGCAAATTACCATAAACCGTACGGTTGCGGTAGATGTATATGGTTAATAGCAATTTGCGCAAAACGCACGTTTTACAACAAGTTTGCAGCACCCTAATAGTAATTTACGCGTTTTGCAATAAATTTACAGCACTTAATAGCAAATTACGGTAAAACGCTACCCTATAAATAAATAGTGCGCAAACTATACGAATTATATAAATTATAAAAACTATACGAATTGTACAAATTATACGAATTATATAAATTGTACGAATTATATAAATTATAAAAACTGTACAAATTGTAACTATATAAATTATAATTATATTATATAATAACTAAATTATTATATATTTCCATAGATTTCTATAGTATACTTTTAAATATATTTATATTATAACTATATAAAATGTAGAGCTATCTACTTTAGGCGTTAAGGGGGAAGCCTCTTGCGGAGGCTCTAAATTATTTACCTACCTACCTACCTGCCTGCCTGCCTACCTGCCTACCTACCTACCTACCTACCTACCTGCCTGCTTACCTACCTATCTATCTATACCTACCCGTCTATACCTACCTATCTATGCCTACCTGTCTATGCCTACCTGTCTATATCACCTTGATTCGATTGATTGATCGAATCGTTTATCGTGTTCGCTAGCTGGTCGTTCAAACGGTTGTCGTGTGGCTCTGGCGACGGTCGTGTAGTGATGACGACGGTCGTCTGGCTCTGACGGTCGTCTAGCTCTGGCGACGGTCATCTGGCTCCGGCGACGGCCGTCTAGCTTTGACGACGATCGTCTAGCTCTGGCGACGGTCATCTGGCTCCGGCGACGGTCGTCTAGCTCTGACGACGGTCGGCTGGCTCTGGCGGTC
>Ga0307515_10024720_pt1 | contig 10444 bp, 7 predicted proteins | sample 17_EM_MG_FD_194513 | JGI IMG/M metagenome (GOLD analysis project Ga0307515, IMG submission 194513) | Populus trichocarpa ectomycorrhiza microbial communities from riparian zone in the Pacific Northwest, United States - 17_EM | ecosystem: Host-associated > Plants > Roots > Unclassified | place...
TTGCGGCTGTCGAGCCAGGGACGATGCTTGGCGCCGGGGCACCGGCGGGAGCCGGAGGCGGAGGAGCTATCGGTGCTGCGGCGGTCGGCGGTGAGCCGGCTGGCTGACCAGCGCGCGGTGGCACGCCCGGAGTCGTTGTCGGCGCGCTGCCCGCAGGCGGTGTCGTTCCGGCAGCCGGCGGCGTAGGAGGCTGACCAGGGCGCGGTGGCGGCGGCGCACCTGGAGGTGTCGTCGTCGCGCCACCCGCGGCGGGCGGCGGTGGTGTACCGGGCCGCGCCGTCGGTGCTGCGCCGGCGGGAGGCGTCGTCGAAGGCGTTCCGGCGGGAGGCGCGGTTGTCGAAGGTGCCGTTGTCGGAGGCGCAGCAGTCGGCGGTGTTGTTGTTGTTGTTGTTGCGGGCGGCGTTCCCGTGGGTCCTGCGCCCGGCGTTCCCGGCACGCGCTTGGTGCCAGCCGGAGGCTGCCCGGCGCGCGGTGGCGCGCCTGGAGGTGTCGTCGTGGAGCTGCCTGCGGCCGGAGGTGGGGGCGGCGGGGTTGTTGTTGCAGCCGGCGGCGGTGTCGGCGTGGTGCGTGCGGGCGGCGCCGAGCTCGCGGGAGGCGGCGGCGGTGTCGGACGCGGGGGCGGCGCAGCCGTGGGCGGTGCCGGCGGAGCCGGGGGCTTCGGCGCGGCCGCCGGTGGTGGCGCGGGAGGAGGTGTCGGCCGCGGCGGTGGTGCCGCAGCGGGCGGTGCCGGCGGCGGTGTGGGGCGCGGCGGAGGTGCTGCAGCAGGTGGTGGAGGCGGCGGTGCGGGACGCGGCGGAGGGGCCGCAGCAGGCGGCGGAGGCGGGGCTGCCGGGCGCGGCGGCGGAGCTGCAGCCGGTGGCGGCGCAGGCGGAGTCGCGGGCCTTGCGGCTGGCGGCGGTGCGCCCTTCGGCGGCGCTTTCGGCCTTCCGTCGGGACCGACCTCTTCCCTGGCCTGTGCGACGACGAGCGGCGCGGTCTGCGCGTGCGATGCGGAGATCGCAAGCTGAGTCACCGTCAGAGCGGTCGTGGCAAGCAGCACGATGCGAAGGTTTGTCATGATGATCTTGGTCCCTGGGAATGTTCTGGCAGCAAAGGAAGCGTTGTCGCCGAGCGTTTCGGCGGGTCGATCAACGGCTAATCATTAGGCCGGATTGTGGCGGGCTGGAAAAGCGTCGGCTTTTTATTTCGCTGGCGCAATGGGTTGAATACGGAATTGTTCATTGCGTATTCAGGCATAAGCATCGAATCCAAACTCACATTGTCCCCTGATCGGTGGCCGGGTTGGGTGTAGAGGGTCCGCTCGGCCCGCGCACCGGCAATTCGTCCGGCGTCTTGCCCGGCAATTCCTGAGGTGGCGGAGGCGTGCCGGGCTCGCGCATCGGTGGTGGTACCTCGGGGCGGGGACTGCCCGGAGGATCTTCGCGCGGCGGCTCGGTTGGTGTTCCCGGCGTTGGCGGCGGGATTTCCGGAGGTTCGATCGGCATCACCACCAACGGCGCCGATCCCGCGAAGTTCCGTCAGGGAACCGTTTATCCCGGCGTGTGGCAGACCGCCTCAATGTTGTGGCCATCAGGATCGAGCACGAAGGCACCGTAATAATTCGGATGATAATGCGCGCGGATTCCGGGCGCGCCATTGTCGCGTCCGCCGGCTGCCAAAGCGGCCTCGTAGAAGGCATCGACGGTGGCGCGGTCTTTGGCGAGGATCGCGACATGCAGCGGCTTGTTCAGTCCGCCTTCGCCGCCGATCCAGAAATCCGGCTTGCCGTTGGCGCCGAAGCCTGCGGCGGGATCATGGCCGGTCTGCTCCTGCGTCACCTCCATCACGAGGACGTAGTCGAGCGGCGCCAGCGCCTTTACATAGAACGCTTTCGCGCGCGCATAATCCGAAACCGGAAAACCGATATGGTCGATCATCGAAGGCTCCCGTGGGCTAAAGCGTTTTCCAGCGAAGTGGATTCGGTTCGCGTGAAGAAAACGCGTCAAAACAAGAATCTAGAGCCTTTACCGTTCCGATTCCATCGGAGCGGTAAAGGTTCTGGAGGAATGATTATTCAGCGGCGCACCAAGAGCGTATTGCTGCGGGTCTTGCCGGTCTCGGCATAGCCCCGCGCGCGCATGTCGGCGATGCAGTCATTTTGCCATTCATTCGATGACAGATGTTCGATCACCACCGCGCGCGGCCATAGCGATTGCGGCGCCTCTTTGAAGAAGCCGGTCAGCACGCGGTCCTCAAAACCCTCGATATCGATCTTGAGCGCATCGATATGCGCGGCGTCTGCTTCATCGAGCATACGCTGCAGCCGCAGTGACGGCACCTTGATCGCCTTGTTCGAGGCTTGCCCCGATACGATATGGCTGGCGCCGAGATTGTCGCCGTCGGTCTCGATCATCAGCTCGCCATCGGCAGGGCCGGCGGCCGCAGCGAGCAGCCTGGTCTGGGTATAGCCGGATGCCGCGTTGTTGAAGGCGAGCCGCGCATGCGTCACCGGATGCGGCTCGATCGCGATCACCTTGCCGTTCGCGCCGACATGGCGCGCCAATGCAAGTGCATAGGTGCCGACATTGGCACCGACGTCGACGAACACGCCGCCTGTCGGCGTATGCGCGCGCAGGAAATCCAGCTCCTCGATATTGTAGTCGGGATTGAACAGCGCGCCGCGCTCGGTGGCGCTGGCCTGATGGTAGAAACGAAACGAGGCGCCCTGATATGGCACGTCCACCGGACCCGCGCGCAAGAGATTGACCAGCCGCGACAGCATCGGGCGGAACGCGCCGCGTTTCAGGCGCGAGCGATGCGCCAGCGCAATGATCGCGGCCTGCGTGGCATTCGGTGCGAACGCGCCGAACGGCGCGGGCGTGGGGTCGTTGTCGGGTTTCAAACTGTCGTCCTCGTCGGAAAGCGGCGCATGCATAGCCGGTTTTGTTGACAAGGCCAACGAGGTGTCTGTTCCCCTCTCCCCTTGTGGGGAGGGTGGCGCTTCACGAAGTGAGGCGACGGGTGAGGGGGTCTTCCTCACGGTAAGATTTCGAGATGGGGATAGAGACCCCTCATCCGGCGCTTCGCGCCACCTTCTCCCACAAGGGGAGAAGGAAAAACATCACGCCGCCTTTTTCGGCGGGGCCTTGCGGTGGCGCAGGAAGCGGCCGAGCAGGCGGCGTTTGCCCTTGCGCGGGATCAGGTCGACGTCGCTGACCAGCTTGGCGCCGCCCTTGCGCCGCTCCAGCACGATCTTGCGGCTATGGAAGGCTTCCAGTTCGGCGCGGTGCGCGACGCTGACGATGGTGGCCTTGGGCAGTTCGCGCGTGACCATCGCCATCATCTTGTCCTGGCTCTTCTCGTCGAGCGCGGATGTCGCCTCGTCCAGCACCACGATGTCGGGGTTGTGCAGCAGCAGCCGCGCGAACGCCAGCCGCTGCTTTTCGCCGCCCGACAACGTCTGGTCCCACGGCGCCTCTTCCTCGATCTTTTCCTTGAGGTGATCGAGCCCGACCTTGTGCAGGGCTTCGCCGATCTGTTCGGGATTCCAGTCCTCGGCGGCGCCGGGATAGGCGATTGCGCGGCGCAGCGTGCCGGAGGGGATATAGGGCTTTTGCGGCAGCATGAAGAGCCGGCGGTCGGGATGGAAATTGATGCTGCCGCCGCCCCATGGCCAAAGCCCCGCAATCGCGCGCACCAGCGTGCTTTTGCCGGTGCCGGATTCACCGGCCACCAGCAGCCGCTCGCCGGGTTCGATCACCACTTCGGTCTCGCCGACAACCGCGGTGCCGTCGTCCAGCGTCACCGAGAGATCGTTCAGGCTGAGCATGGCCTCGCCCTTGGTCTCGCCGCGCTTGATGCGGCCGAAGCCGTCGCCGCGCTCGGCGCGCTCCAGGCCATCGAGCGACATCATCAGCGAAGCGATCCGGCGCGCGCAGGCGTTCCAGTCGGCGAGGCGTGGATAATTGTCGACCAGCCAGCCGAACGCGGTCTGCACGATGGTGAACGCGGAGGCCGCCTGCATCACCTGTCCGAGCGTCATGCTCCCGTCGAGGAATTTCGGCGCGCACAGCAACAGCGGCACCACGGGCGCAATCAGACTCGATCCCTGCGACACCAGCGTGGTGCGCATGTGCTGACGCGCGAGCTGCGACCATTGCCGCAGCACATTGGTGAAATTCTTGTCGATGCCGGCGCGTTCTTCCTCCTCGCCGCCGAGCAGCGCGATGCTCTCGCCGTTCTCGCGCACGCGGGTCAGCGCATAGCGATATTCGGCCTCGGCCTGGTTCTTGTCTTCGGATACCTGCACGAAGCGCCGGCCGATGATCATGATCGAGCCGGAGGCTATCGCGGCATAAACGACGGCGGCGATCACGAGGAATCCTGGAATCGTCACCGTTGATCCCGCTAGCGTCACCGTCAGCGCGCCGCCGATGGTCCAGAGCACCACGATGAAGGTTGCAGCTGAGAGGAAGGCCGAGGTGACGCCGGCGATAAAATCCACCGGCGAATCGGTTGCGATCCGCAAATCCTCGGCGATGCGGTATTCCGGATTCTTGTGATCGCCGCCGACGAGGTTGAGTTGGTAATAGCGGCCATTGGCCAGCCAGCGCGTCATGACAGAGCTTGTCAGCCAGGCCCGCCAGCGGCGCTGGATGCCCATCCGCGCGAACACCTGGGCGACGCCGAGCAGCACGCTGCCGATCGCGAGCGGAAAAAACACCGCGGTCAGGTAAAATACGGTGGCGGATTCGCGCTTCTCGATGGCGTCGAAGATCGACCGGTTCCAGACATTGATGCCGTACTGGAAGCCGACATTGGCGACGATCAGGATCAAAAGCCCAATCGTAAACACCCACGCCAGCCGGTCGCCGCCTCTGCCCCAATAGCCGCGCGCGCTGATCCAGAACCGCGTCAGCAGATAGTCCTTGCGCGCTTCCTCGGCCTCCTCTGGCGATAATTCCGGATCGGGTTCGACCAATTCGGGCGGCGGCGGATCGACGTGATCGCCGTCTTCCGCAACGACGTCGATGATCTCGGATTTTTCTGGCGATGATGGCTTCTCGGATTTCCGGTCCGAAGTGGATTTCTTCGCGGACGATTTCGACTTTACTGCGGGCTTCACTGAAGGCTTGGCCATGGCCCGATAACGCAAAGAAAATCAGAAGGTTCCGTCGCGGTTCCGCAAGCGGAAGGCGTCAGGACGCCGGCGTCGCGGCGGCGCGCTTCATCCGGCGCCAGCGCGCGACCCGGTGCAGCACGCGCGAGAGCTGCTCCATCGAATAGGGCTTCTGCAGCACCTCAAACCCGTCGCTGCCGTTCTCCGACAGCGCGTGGCTGTAGCCGCTGGTCAGTACGACCGGCAGGTTGGGATGATAGCGGCGGATCTCCTGCGCCAGTTCGATGCCGGTCATGCCCGGCATCACCACGTCGGTGAACACGACGTCATAGCGGTCGGCTCCTTCAGCCAGTTCCTCGAGCGCGTGCGTGGCGTTATCGACCAGGGTCGTGCCGTAGCCGAGTTCGGTCAGCGCATCGGTCGCGAATCTTCCGACTTCGATATTGTCTTCGACCACGAGCACCGACATGCCCCTGCCGTCGAGCGGTGGGGCATCTTCCGCCGAGATCTGCTGTGCCCTGACATCGCCGGCGACGCGCGGCAGATACAGCGTGAAAATGCTGCCGGTGCCGACTTCGCTGGTCACCACCACCTCGCCGCCGGATTGCCGGGCAAAGCCGAACACCTGGGACAGGCCCAGGCCAGTGCCCTGGCCGACTTCCTTGGTGGTGAAGAATGGTTCGAAGATGCGCCCGAACTGCTCCTGGGGAATGCCGACGCCGGTATCCTCGACAGAGACCGCGACGTAACCCGCGGGATTTTGATCTGCCGGATTTTGCCCATCGGGGTTTTGGTCGCGTGGCTCTCGCGTTCGCGCGGCGAGGCCGGGCAGTTCGGCGGCCCTGCGCACCGTGATGGTCAGCTTGCCGCGGCCATCCATGGCGTCGCGGGCGTTGACGGCCATGTTGATCATCGCGGTTTCGAACTGGCCGGCATCGGCATTGACGAAGCATGGTTCGCCCGGCCCCTGGGTCGCGATCTCGATCCGCGAGCCGATCAGCGTTCCGATCATCTCGCTCAGCGTCTGTACGTTCTGGCCGGCGTCGAACAATTCCGGCTTGAGCGTTTGGCGGCGCGCGAAGGCTAGCAGCTGGCCCGTCAATCGGGCCGCGCGCGTGACCGTGTCCGAGATCGCATCGATGTAGCGCAGCCGGCGCGGTTCCGGCAGGTCCGGCCGCCGCAACAGGTCGACGGAAGCGCGGATCACCGTCAGCAAATTGTTGAAGTCGTGCGCGACGCCGCCAGTGAGTTGTCCCAGCGCCTCCAGTCGCTGGCTGTGCTTCAGCGCCTCCTCGGCCTCCTGCCGCTTGTCGGCCTCGACATAAAGATTCCGCGTCCGCCGCAGGGCGAGTGCGAGCAGGGAAAACAACAGGGCGGTGGCCGGTGCGCCGAAGATCAGATGCTGGCTCATGGTGGAGAACCAGCGCGCCCGGATCGCCGAGGTCTCGAGCCCGGCGCTGATATAGATCGGGTATTCGGCGAGTTGCTGGTATCCGATGCGGCGCTCGATACCGTCGGCCGGCGACGTCACGGTAATGAGGCCCGCCTTGGGGTTCGCCGCGATCTTTTGTCCGACCGCTCCGCCGGGGTCGAGGCGAAGATCCCAGTCAACGCTCGGGAAGCGGGCGAGTACCGCACCATCCCTCAGCCCGAGCGCAAAGAAGCTGCCGGGCTCACGGCCGATCCGGGCGTAGAAATTCTCGAAATATTCCGGCAGCACGGATGCCTGGATGACGCCTGCGAAAGTGCCGTCTTCGTTCTGCCGACGGCGGCTGAAGCCGAAGAAGGGCGCACCCTGATAGGGCGGGCGCGGCTTCAGGGCGTCGCCGATATAGGTTCCGATGTCGCCGGCGACATGGGCCTTGAAATAATCCCGGTCCGAGAAATCGATGTCGGGCGGGGGTACGACGAGGCTGTTGACGAGCGCGCGGCCCCTGGCGTCGAAGATCCATGCCGATTTCACCTGGGGCAGGGATCCAACGAGCTGCTTCAGCCGCTGATGCAGCGCTTCCTCGCGCGATGCGATGCCAGCGTCGGGAATACCACGGATGATCTCGGTGATCTCAGAAAGGCTGCGGTCGATGGTTTCGAACACTTTGAGCGCGTGCTCGTGCACGACGTCGAGTGAGCGCTCGATTTCGCGATCGGCGCTGTCGTTAACCGAGAACCAGGAAACGGTGGAAGCGAAGATGAAAAGCGCCAGCGGCAGGGCCAGCGAAGCGCCCATCATCCATTGCAGCAATCTCAGCGAATTGCGTTGTGCGGTCTGCACGGGCGCTCCGAACTCGGAAGCAATCTTACGTCAAACCGGTTTGGGAACAAAGCGGCCCAGAAACTGGAACCCGACCGGCCGCCGTCCGGGCTGTTGATGACCCGGAGATACGCGCAATTTGCCTAAATTTGCCGCTCGACCATCTTCAGTTTGAGCTCGGCAATGGCTTCCGACGGGTTGAGGCCCTTCGGGCACGCCTTGGCGCAATTCATGATGGTGTGGCAGCGATAGAGCCGGAACGGGTCTTCGAGGTTGTCGAGCCGCTCGCCGGTGGCTTCATCGCGGGAATCCGTGACCCAGCGGGTTGCCTGCAATAGCGCGGCAGGGCCCAGGAACCGGTCGCTGTTCCACCAATAGCTCGGGCACGAGGTCGAGCAGCAGGCGCACAGGATGCACTCATAGAGCCCGTCGAGCTTTTCGCGGTCCTCGTGGCTCTGCTTCCATTCTTTCTGCGGCGTCGGCGTGGTCGTCTTCAGCCACGGCTCGATCGAGGCGTATTGCGCATAGAAATTGGTCAGGTCGGGCACCAGGTCTTTCACGACCGGCTGGTGCGGCAGCGGATTGACCTTCACCGCGCCGTCTTTGACGTCGTGCATCGACCTGGTGCAGGCCAGCGTGTTCTGGCCGTCGATATTCATGGCGCAGGAGCCGCAGACGCCTTCGCGGCAGGAGCGGCGGAACGTCAGCGTCGGATCGATGTGGTTCTTGATCCAGATCAGGCCGTCGAGCACCATCGGGCCGCACTCGGCGGTATCGACGTGATAGGTGTCGACGCTCGGATTTTTGCCGTCGTCCGGATTCCAGCGATACACCCGAAACTCGCGCGTCTCGGTCGCGCCCGCCGGCTTCGGCCAGCTCTTGCCGCCGGTGATTTTTGAGTTCTTCGGAAGCGCGAATTCAACCATGCTTGCAAGCCTTCGCTGTCGAGATCAATACACCCGCGCCTTCGGCGGGATGTACTGCACGTCGTTCGTCATCGTGTAATCGTGCACAGGGCGGTAATCGATCGTGGTGTCGCCGCGCTCACCGATCCAGGCGAGCGTGTGCTTCATCCAGTTCTTGTCGTCGCGATCGGGGAAGTCCTCGCGGGCATGGGCGCCGCGGCTTTCGGTGCGGTTGGCCGCCGAGTCCATCGTCACCACCGCCTGCACGATCAGATTGTCGAATTCGAGGGTTTCGATCAGGTCGGAATTCCAGACCAGCGAGCGGTCCGATGTGCCGACGTCGCCGATGCCGCCATGCACCTTGTGGATCAGGTTCTTGCCTTCGCTCAGCACTTCGCCGGTGCGGAACACCGCGCAATTGCTCTGCATCACATGCTGCATGCTGTCGCGCAGTTTTGCGGTCGGCGTGCCGCCCGAAGCATAGCGATAATGATCCAGCCGGCCGAGCGCCTTGTCGGCGGAGCCCGCCGGCAGTTCCGGCTGCTTGCCGTTGGGCGTCAGCTTTTCGGCGCAACGTAGCGCGGCCGCGCGGCCGAACACGACGAGGTCGATCAGCGAATTGGAGCCGAGCCGGTTGGCGCCGTGCACGGAGACGCAGGCGGCTTCGCCGAGCGCCATCAGGCCGGGCACGGTGGCGTTGTCGTCGCCATTGGCCTTGGTCAGCACTTCGCCGTGATAATTGGTGGGAATGCCGCCCATATTGTAGTGCACGGTCGGCGTAATCGGGATCGGTTCGCGGGTGACGTCGACATTGGCGAAGATCTTCGCCGATTCGGAAATGCCGGGCAGCCGCTCGTTCAGCACCTTCGGATCGAGATGGTCGAGGTGCAGAAAGATGTGGTCCTTTTTCTTGCCGACGCCGCGGCCTTCGCGCATTTCGATGGTCATCGCGCGCGAGACCACGTCGCGGGAAGCAAGGTCCTTGGCGGAGGGTGCATAGCGCTCCATGAAGCGCTCGCCCTCGGAATTGACGAGATAGCCGCCTTCGCCGCGGGCGCCCTCGGTGACGAGGCAGCCCGAACCGTAGATGCCGGTCGGATGGAACTGGACGAATTCCATGTCCTGCAGCGGCAGGCCGGCGCGCAGCGCCATCGCGCCGCCGTCACCGGTGCAGGTATGCGCCGAGGTGCAGGAGGCATAGGCGCGGCCGTAGCCGCCGGTGGCGAGGATCGTGGTCTGGGCGCGGAAGCGATGCAGCGTGCCGTCGTCGAGCTTGAGCGCGATCACGCCGCGGCAGACGCCCTGGTCGTCCATGATCAGGTCGATGGCGAAGAATTCGATGAAGAATTCGGCCGAGTGGCGCAGCGACTGGCCGTACATCGTGTGCAGCATGGCGTGGCCGGTGCGGTCGGCGGCGGCGCAGGTGCGCTGGGCCTGGCCCTTGCCGTAATCCAGCGTCATGCCGCCGAACGGGCGCTGATAGATCTTGCCGTCCTCGGTGCGCGAGAATGGCACGCCCCAATGTTCGAGCTCGTAGACCGCCTCGGGCGCGTTGCGCACCATGTATTCGATGGCGTCCTGGTCGCCGAGCCAGTCCGACCCCTTGACGGTGTCGTACATGTGCCAGCGCCAGTCGTCCTTGTGCATGTTGCCGAGCGAGGCGGAGATGCCGCCTTGCGCCGCGACCGTGTGCGAGCGGGTCGGAAACACTTTGGTGATGCAGGCGGTGCGCAGGCCCGCTTCGGAGCAGCCGACCACGGCGCGCAAGCCGGCGCCGCCGGCGCCGACCACGACGACGTCGTAGGTGTGGTCTTCGATCGGATAGGCTTTTCCGTTGGTAGCAGGACCGCTGCCGTTGGTGGCCTTGCCGTTACCTTCAGAGGCCATGGGCTACACTCCCGATGACATTTTGAGGATCGCGTAAATTGAGGCGAGCGCCACCGCGATACAGAAGAAATTATTGGCCATCACGCTCGCGAGCTTGATCTTCTCATTGTGCACATAGTCTTCGATCACGACCTGCATGCCGATCTTCATGTGCCAGGCACTGGCGACAATGAAGAGCAGCATGATGATCGCGATGGGCAGCGAGCTGAAGATTTGCTTGGCACCCGCCTGGTTGCTGCCGAGCAGCATCAGCACCACCACGATAACAGGCACGATCAGCACCGTCATCGCCACAGCGGTGAC
>Ga0307515_10024721_pt1 | contig 10444 bp, 8 predicted proteins | sample 17_EM_MG_FD_194513 | JGI IMG/M metagenome (GOLD analysis project Ga0307515, IMG submission 194513) | Populus trichocarpa ectomycorrhiza microbial communities from riparian zone in the Pacific Northwest, United States - 17_EM | ecosystem: Host-associated > Plants > Roots > Unclassified | place...
CGGGTGCTGACCGACGCCCAGATGGCGACGCTGGAGGATTTCCTCAACCGCCGCGCCGCCCGCGAGCCGGTCAGCCACATCATCGGCCGCAAGGGGTTCTGGAAGATCCTGCTGCAGGTCAACAAGAACGTCCTGACCCCGCGTCCCGAGACCGAGGTCATCGTTGACGAGGTGCTGAAGGCCTTTCCCGAGCAGATGAGCTTCAGCATGCTCGACCTGGGCGTCGGCTCGGGCACGATCCTGCTGGCGGTGCTGGCCGAGCGGCCGGCCGCCAAGGGCTTGGGCGTCGATGTATCGGAAGACGCCCTGGCCGTGGCCCGCGAGAACGCCGCCAACCTCGACCTGGCCGGCCGGGTGGCCTTGCTGCGCGGCGACTGGACCAGCGGCCTGGGCGACGAGAGCTTCGACCTGGTGGTCTCCAACCCGCCCTACATCGCCACCCACGTGATCGAGACCCTCGAGCCCGAGGTCCGCGACCATGAGCCGCGCGTGGCCCTGGACGGCGGTCCTGACGGCCTGGACGCCTATCGCATCCTGGCCGGCGAGATCCTGCGGGTGCTCAAGCCCGGCGCGATGTTCGCCGTCGAGATCGGCTACGACCAGTCGGCGGACGTCGAGGCGCTGTTCAAGGCGGCCGGCGGTCAGAACGTGAAGACCATCAAGGATCTGTCCACCCACGACCGCGTTGTCATCGGCACGAAGTGAGGGCCAAGTTCGCGGCCTAGGCCCGGGGCTGAAAAATCCCTTGGAAACCCCGGCGTGAGGCGGTAGACGAATAATGTCTCCTACCAAATGCCGGGTGACGGGAAGAGCGAGCGTCCTGGACGCTCGTAAGACTCCCCCGGCAGGCGCGACCGGCCAAGCGGGCTGATCGCCGCGCCCGAACCGGGCGGAGACTCTACGGAAACCAGTGTCTCAAGAACTCCGAAAGCAGAACCGCAAGGTTCCACTCCGCTCAAGAGACCAAACAGCCGGACCGCGACAGTGAGCGCCGCCGGGCAGGTTCAGAAGAGAAGATGAGAGATTTCAAAGGCATGAAGCGCCAGCGCGGCCGCAACAATCGCGGCGGCACGGGTAGCGGCGGCAAGCCTCAGCAGCACAACGCCAACCGGGCCTTCGATTCGAACGGCCCCGAAGGCGTGAAGGTGCGCGGCGCCGCCCAAGGCGTTTACGAAAAGTACCAGCAGCTGGCCCGCGACGCGACGTCGTCCGGCGACCGGGTTCTGGCCGAGAACTACCTGCAGCACGCCGAGCACTATTTCCGCGTCCTGCGCGCCATCCAGCCGAATCGTCCCGTCAGCGACATCATCGGCAAGGACGCCTATTCGGCCTACGAGATCGACTTCGAGGCCGAGCCCGAAGAACAGCCCGAAACCCCCGAAGCGACCCAGACCGAGGCTCCGGCCGACGGTGAAGGCGGCGACGGCCAAGGCGGCGAACAGCGTCGTGACCGGTTCGAGAACCGTCCGCGCGACGATCGCCCCCGTGACGATCGCCCCAGGGAAGACCGGCAACGGGATGATCGTCCCCGCGACAACAACAATCAAAACCGCGATGGGCAAAACCGCGATCGCTTCGACGGCGGCAATCAGGGCGGGCAGGGCCAACAGGGTCCGGGTCAAGGTCAGAACCGCCGCGACCGTTGGCGCGAGCGCGACGACCGCCCCCGTGACGACAACCGCCCGCGTGACGACCGTCCTCGTGATGAACGGCCCCGTGAAGATCGTCCCCGTGACGAGCGTCCCCGTGATGATCGCCCGCGCGACGACCGGCCTCGCGAAGAGCGCGCGCCGCGTGAAGACCGCTTCCGTGACGAGCGTCCCCGCGACGACCGGCCCCGTGAAGAGCGTCCGGTCGCCGTCGAAAGCGTTGAGGCCGCTCCGGTCGAGGGCCGCCGCGAGCGTCCGCGCCGCGACCGTGCGCCGCGTGATCGCGATCCGATGGCGGTGATCGAGCCCCAGGCCACGCCGCTGACCAGCGAGGCTCCGGCCTCGCCGCTGCTGCGCAGCCAGGACGGCGATGTCAGCCACGCCCCGGCCTTCCTGGGCCGCAAGTCGCCCCGCGCCGCGGCCCCGGTCGAGGCGGCTCCTGTCGCGCCGTCCGCGGAAGACGGCGAGGCCCCGGCCAAACCCAAGCGCCGCCGTGCTCCGCGCAGCTTTGAAGCCCCGGAAGAGGCCTAGACTTTTCCTTTCGCGTCATACCGGGGCCGTCGCCCCGGGATGACGCGATGATATTACGGGCCTTCAGAACGACTGGCCTTCAGGCCTAGCTGTTCGCGGATCCGCCGGGCCAATTCCCTCGTCTCCGCCGCCGTCATGGCGCCGGCGATCTGGATGCTGGAGCCGGTGATCGGCTCGGTCAGGTAGGGAGCGGACAGCAGGGTCTCGCCCAGGCAGATCGGCAATGTTTTGCCCACCCGCCCCTCCTGCAACGCCACGAAACGCGAGCGGCTCTGATCCGTGAGTTCGATCAGGATGACGGGCATGCCGAGCGCGTCGAACTGCGCCTCGACCAGGGCCACGTCGCCCGGTCCGAAGGTTTCGCCGCCGATCGAAAAGGCGGCGTCCGCCGGACAGCGCTGTTCACCGGTCGGGGCGGTGGTCGGGTCGGGTCGACCCTGCTCTTGCGCGAGGATTGGCGTGCCTATCGCGCCGAGCAAGACGGCCGTCAGCAAGAGCGTGGTCAGGGGAGCGCGCCGGGTTCTCATCAAAGAGCGCAAGGTATCAGAACCCCATCTTGTCCTGCGGCAGCCACGCCAGCGCTGCGGGATCGGCATACTCGCAGCCGACAAGAACCTTGCCGGCCAGGGGGCTCTGGCTGAGTTGATAGGCGACGATCTTGTGCGCGTCGTCGATCCGGCGCTCGGCGGGACTATAGGGGTCGGGCGTCAGCTGGAGCCGGGCGGAAACCGAATCCAGTTGCTGTCCTGAAACGACCATGACGATCCGGCCGGGCGAAACATAGATTTCGTTGGTGGAATAGCCCAGGGCGCTGACCGGCGCGGTCAGGCGATAGAGATTGCCCGACGGCGCGGCCAGGGATTGGGCCGCCGATTTCATCCCGGCGTCCTCGACGGCCAGCGCGTCCATCAGCTTGGCGGTCTCGCCATCGCCGATCCGGCAGGACAGCGCGCGGGCCAGCAGGGTTTCCCGTTCGCCCGCGACCGACGGCCCGGCGGCGGCTAGCGACATCAGCGCCGCCAACAGGATCAGGGGTCTCGCGAGGATCATCACGCGGGAAGCTGCAATTGGCCGTCGTAGTCGCATCCGATCAGCGTCTTGCCCGGAAACGCCGGATTGGTCGCGATCCGCAGGGCTGAACGGTTCTTGAAGCGATATCCGGTTTCCGGGTCCACGGTGGTCGATTCATCGACAACACGTTCCCCCTTGAACCGTCCGGATCCCTGAAGAATGTTGGTGACGTCCTGTTGCGCGCCCAGCGCGGTGGCGTCCGGAAGGTCGAGGACCGCCAGCATCGCTGTTCCGGTGAAGGCCACGGTGCTGGTGGTATGGCCGAAGACGCTGAGGGGCTTGGGCAGGCGGTAGGACGAGAAGGACGGGCTTTGGGTCGGAAGCTTCACCCAGCCACGCGCCTTGGCGCTGCTGGGACTGTCATCATCGCTGATCGTTATCGCAAATCCCACATAGTGGCCGCCGTCGATCTTGCAGGCCAGGACCTCGGCAAGGTCAACCGTGGCCGGGTCGAAGGGCGCCGTCTCGGCGGCGTTCGCAACCCCGACGGCGCATGACAACAGCGCCCCAAGCGCCACCATAAACCTGATCCGCATCATCCGACTCCTATCGCTGTATCCCGGTGATGACCTCTGATTGTGCCAACAATCCGACAGGGGCAACCCGGAGGCGTCCTCTCCTGGCCTTCAGGGCCAAGGGCCGGGCATCGCGCCGGGGCGACGGCTTCGCGCGGCGAGCGTGAAGGTGTTTGAGCCGTCGCCCATTGCGCTGGCCCGCAAACCCCGCCTAGCCTGCCTCAAACGATAAGAGGGAGGCGACATGCGCGGTGCGACCAGGGCCATGCTTTTGACGGCGGCGGCGATGTCGGCCCTGGCGGCGACGGGGGCTCAAGCCCAGTCGGCGCCCAAGGACCCCAGCGAAGCCGCCTTTCGCGGGCTCTACAAGGAACTGGTTGAGATCAACACCACCGCGTCGGTCGGCAGCTGTACGGCAGCCGCCGAGGCGATGGGCGCGCGGCTGAAAGCGGCGGGCTTTGCCGACAGCGACGTGCGCGTGCTGGCCCCGGCCGAATATCCCAAGTTTGGCGCCCTGGTCGCCACCCTGCGCGGCCAGGATCCCAAGGCCGGGGCCATTCTGCTGCTGGCTCACATCGACGTGGTCGAGGCCAAGCGCGAGGACTGGGCGCGTGACCCGTTCAAGCTGGTGGAGGAAGACGGCTATTTCTACGCGCGCGGCGCCAGCGACGACAAGGCCATGGCCGCGATCTTCACCGATAGCCTGGTGCGCTACAAGGCCGAGGGCTTCAAACCCCGGCGCGACATCAAGCTGGCCCTGACCTGCGGCGAGGAGGGCGGGCCGTTCAACAGCGTGCCCTGGCTGCTGGAGAAATATCCCGAGACCCTGAAGGCGGACTTCGCGCTGAACGAGGGCGATGACAGCCGGCTGGACGACAAGGGCCAGCCCAAGCTGCTGTCCATCCAGGTCGGCGAGAAGGTCTACATGGACTACAATCTGGAGGTCACGAACCCGGGCGGCCACTCCTCGCGCCCGGTCAAGGACAATGCGATCTACCACCTGGCGGGTGGCCTGGCGCGGCTAGGCGCCTACGACTTCCCGATCGCCCTGAACGACGCCACCCGGGCCTATTACGAGCAGAGCGCCAAGGTCGAGCCGGACGCCGAGGTGGCGGACGCCATGCGGGCGATCGTCAAGGATCCGAGCGACGCGGCGGCCGCCGACGTTCTGGCCCGTGACCCGGCCCGCAACAGCATGATGCGCACCACCTGCGTGGCCACCATGGTCGAGGCCGGCCACGCGCCCAACGCCCTGCCGCAGCGCGCCAAGGCCAACGTCAACTGCCGTATCCTGCCCGGCAATGATCCCAGGGCGATCCGGGACCAGCTCGACGCGATCGTCGCCGATCCCGTCATCAAGATCACGCTGGCCGCCGCCCCCGACCCCGTCAGCCCGCCGCCGCCGCTGACCCCGCGGATCATGGGTCCGGCCACCAAGGTCGCAGGCAAGATCTGGCCGGGCACGCCCTTCATCCCCGCCATGCTGACCGGCGCCACCGACGGCCGCTTCACCAACGCCGCCGGCACGGTGACCTACGGTCTGTCGGGCCTGATGGCCGGCTCGGACGGCGACAACATCCACGGCCTGAACGAGCGCATCCAGGTCAAGGCGCTGATGAAGGGGCGGCGGTTCCTCTACGAGGTGGTCAAGCTGTACGCGGAGGGGAAGTAGCGTCCACATCCGCACTCACCGCCGTCGTTGGGGGCGCGTCCTCCTCCTTCGACAGGCTCAGGATGAGGACGAATGTGACGGCGGTTCAGTAGAAATCCTCATCCTGAGCTTGTCGAAGGACGAGGATTTCTCCCACTGCCGTCAGGAACCAACAAACGCGAGTCTTCCCAACCGGACAGCGATAGAGCAAGTCGGGGATGGATAGCGTTGAGGATCCAGAGCTTCACAGCTACAGGGTTAGCCACGGATCCGCACGAGACCCCCATGCGCCCCATCCTGCCTCTCCTCGCCGCCCTGATGCTGTCGGCCTGCGCCTACAATCCCGAGCTGGGTCGTCAGCAGATGACCATCGTCGACGATTCCAGCCTGACCCAGGCCGGCGAGCAGGCGTGGAAGCAGGCGCTGAGCACCAGCAAGGTCAGCCCTGACAAGGCCGCCAACGCCCGGGTGCGGGCCGTGGGCCAACGGGTGGTCAACGCCGCCGGCCTGGGCGGCCGGCCTTGGGACTATGCGGTGTTCGAGGATACCGCCCCCAACGCCTTCGTGCTGCCGGGCGGTCATGTCGGGGTGACCACCGGCCTGCTGAAGATCGTCGACAATGACGACCAACTGGCCGCCGTGATCGGTCACGAGGCTGGCCACGTGGTGGCCCACCACGCCGCCGAACGGCAGTCGCAGAACCTGACCACCGGCTTGGTGCTGGGCGTGCTGGGCGTGGCGGCCGGCGGCGATACGGCGCGGGCGATCTCCAGCTATGGGAAGACGGGCGCCAAGTACGGCTTCCTGCTGCCGTTCTCGCGCAAGCAGGAGCTGGAGGCCGACCGTCTGGGCGTCGACTTCATGCAGCGGGCCGGCTACCGGCCGCGCGAGGCGGTGGTGCTATGGCTGCACATGCAGGCCCAGGGCGGCTCCGGCACGCCGCAATTCGCCTCGACCCACCCGTCCGACGCCTCGCGGATCGCGGCGCTTCAGGCGTACATTTCCCAGCGAGGGTGGTAGGCCATTTCTCCTCACCCGTTTACGGGGGAGGTGGCCGCGCAGCGGACGGAGGGGGCGTCCGGCCGCCGCACGACGCCCCCTCCGTCACGATGCGTATTCGCATCGCGCCACCTCCCCCGCTTTGCGGGTGAGGAGAAGAGGCAGGGAGTCCTTGTGTGGCGTATCGGCCACACCTAAATGATCCCCTGAGGTCGTTCGTGCTCAGAAGAGGCGAACGGCCCGCATCCGCCCATGGAGGGGATACCGTATGAAGATCGATCTCTATTCCGACCGCGCCAAGTCCGCGGTCCAGTCGGCCCAGAGCCTGGCCCTGGCCAAGGGGCACCAGCAGCTGGGGCCCGAACACCTGCTGAAGGTCCTGCTCGAGGAGAAGGACGGCCTCAGCCGCGCCCTGATCCAGAGCGCCGGCGGCCGGCCCGACGCCGCCGACGCGGCGACCGACGCCCTGTTGGCCAAGGCCCCGCGCGTCGACGGGGCCGGCGGCCAGCTCTACATGAAGCCTGACACGGCCCGCGTCTTCGAGGCCGCCGAGGCTGGCGCCAAGAAGGCCGGCGACGCCTTCGTCACCACCGAGCGCCTGCTGATCGCCATCGCCAAGGAAGGCGGCGACGCGGCCAAGCTCCTCAAGGACGCCGGGGCCACCGCCCAGGGCCTGGAGACCGCCGCCGCCGCCGTCCGCAAGGGGCGCACCGCCGACAGCGCCTCGACCGAGGATGGCTATGACGCCCTCAAGCGCTACGCCCGCGACCTGACCCAGGCCGCCCGCGACGGCAAGATCGACCCGGTGATCGGCCGCGACGAGGAGATCCGCCGCACGATCCAGGTCCTGTCGCGCCGCACCAAGAACAACCCCGTCCTGATCGGCGAGCCCGGCGTCGGCAAGACCGCGATCGTCGAGGGCCTGGCCCAGCGCATTGTCGAAGGCGACGTGCCCGAAAGCCTGAAGGACAAGAAGCTGCTGTCGCTGGACATGGGCAGCCTGATCGCCGGCGCGAAGTATCGCGGCGAGTTCGAGGAGCGGCTGAAGGCCGTGCTCGGCGAGGTCACGGCCGCCGAGGGCTCGATCATCCTGTTCATCGACGAGATGCACACCCTGGTCGGGGCCGGGAAGGGCGACGGGGCGATGGACGCCTCCAACCTGCTGAAACCCGCCCTGGCGCGCGGCGAGCTGCACTGCGTGGGCGCCACCACGCTGGACGAGTACCGCAAGCACGTCGAGAAGGACGCGGCCCTGGCCCGTCGTTTTCAGCCGGTGTTTGTCGGCGAGCCCACGGTCGAGGACACCGTCTCGATCCTGCGCGGCCTGAAGGAGAAGTACGAGGTGCACCACGGCGTGCGGATCTCGGACTCCGCCCTGGTCGCCGCCGCCACCTTGAGCAACCGCTACATCGCCGACCGCTTCCTGCCCGACAAGGCCATCGACCTGATGGACGAGGCCGCCAGCCGGGTGCGGATGGCGATCGATAGCAAGCCCGAGGAGCTGGACGAGATCGACCGCCGCCTGGTGCAGCTGAAGATCGAGCGCGAGGCGCTGAGCAAGGAAACCGACGCGGCCTCGCGGCAGCGGCTGGAGAACCTCGAAGTCGAGGTCGACGACCTGCAGTTCCGCTCCGACGAGATGACCGCGCGCTGGAAGGCCGAGAAGGACAAGGTCGGCGGCGCCGCCCAGGCCCGTGAGGCCCTGGACCGCCTGCGCGCCGACCTGGCCGCCGCCCAGCGGGCCGGTGACTTCGCGCGCGCCGGTCAGTTGCAATACGGCGAGATCCCGGCTCTGGAGCGCCGTCTGGCCGAGGCCGAGGCGGGCGAGAGCGGTGTCGGCGCCCAGAAGGCCCTGACGCCGGAAGTGGTCGACGCCGAGCAGATCGCCGCCGTGGTCAGCCGCTGGACCGGGGTGCCGGTCGAGAAGATGCTGGAAGGCGAGCGCGAGAAGCTGCTGAAGATGGAGGACGCCCTGCGCGGCCGCGTCGTCGGCCAGGACGAGGCGCTGGAGGCGGTGTCCGACGCGGTCCGCCGCGCGCGGGCCGGCCTGCACGATCCGTCCAAGCCGATCGGCAGCTTCCTCTTCCTGGGCCCGACGGGCGTGGGCAAGACCGAGCTGACCAAGAGCCTGGCCGAGTTCATGTTCGCCGACGAGCATGCGATCACCCGCATGGACATGAGCGAGTACATGGAAAAGCACTCGGTCAGCCGCCTGATCGGCGCGCCTCCCGGCTATGTCGGCTACGACGAGGGCGGGGCGCTGACGGAAGCTGTCCGTCGGCGGCCGTACCAGGTGGTGCTGTTCGACGAGGTCGAGAAGGCCCACCCGGACGTCTTCAATGTGCTGCTCCAGGTGCTGGACGACGGTCGCCTGACCGACGGCCAGGGCCGGACGGTCGATTTCCGCAACACCCTGATCATCATGACGTCCAACCTGGGGTCCGAGTTCCTGGCCAACCAGGAGGACGGCGCCGATGTGGAAGAGGTGCGGCCCCTGGTGATGAACACGGTGCGCGGTCACTTCCGCCCCGAGTTCCTCAACCGGATCGACGAGATCATCCTGTTCAAGCGCCTGTCGCGCTCGAACATGGGCGACATCGTCCGCATCCAGCTGCAGCGGGTGGACAAGATGCTGGCCGAGCGCCGCATGACCGTGGCGCTGGACGCCGGGGCCCTGCAGTGGCTGGCCGACAAGGGCTACGACCCGGTCTATGGCGCACGCCCGCTCAAGCGGGTGATCCAGAAGGACCTGATCGACCCGATCGCCCGGAAACTGCTGGCCGGCGAGCTGGAGGACGGCGGGGTGATCTCGGTCGGCGCCGGTTCCGACGGCCTGGAGATCGGCAAGGCGACGCTTCAGTAAGGCGCGTCGATCCGGCGAATCCCAGACGGGCGCGTCCAGCGGACACGCCCGTTTTGGGTCTGGTCTCGCCCTGAAAATGGGTTCAGGATGGCGTCATCCACCCCAAATATCGCAAATATTTAATGGGAACCTTTGGTCGGGTTCCACGTACGCGCGCGCCATTTAAGAGTGGCGTGGAGATGCTCGAAAGCGTGGCCAAGTCTGTCTTGAACAGGCCCAGAATTCGCCTCTTTCAAATGTCGGTTTTCAAAGGGTGAAGCGCCGCTTCTGGACCGTCGAACGGTTCAGCTTGGCGCCGGATGTTGAAAATCGAGAGGAAGGGTGTCCGATGATTGGCGCTAAATACAAGATGGTGATGGTGAGTGCTCTGGTGGTCGGCGGTCTGTCGCTCAGCGCTTGCGCGACCAAGGGTTTCGTCAATGAGCAGGTCGGCGCGGTCAATACGCGGGTCGACAGCACCGACAGCAAGCTGGCCCAGGTCGATCAAACCAGCCAGGAAGCGCTGAAGCGCGCGACCGACGCCGGCAAGCTGGCCGAGGGCAAGTTCCTGTACTCGGTGGTGCTCAGCGACGACTCGGTGAAGTTCCCGCTCAATCGCCACGAACTGTCGCCCGAAGCCGAGCAACGCCTGGCTGACTTCGCCTCGAAGCTGAAGGGCGACAACAAGAACGTCTATCTGGAGATCCAGGGCTTCACCGACGCCTCGGGCGATCCGAAGTACAATGACACCTTGGGCGACGAGCGCGCCGAGACCGTGCGCAAGTTCCTCAGCCTGCAGGGCGTGCCGCTGAACCGGATGGCGACCATCTCGTACGGTGAGGCAAATCCTGTGGCCCCGAACGACAACCCCGACGGTCGCGCCCAGAACCGCCGCGTGGTGATCCAGGTCCTGGCTTAGGGCTCAATGTGCTTGGTCCTCGTCCTTCGACAAGCTCAGGATGAGGACCATTCACAGACGCGGGCGGTAGAAGACCTCATCCTGAGCTTGTCGAAGGACGAGGTCTTCGGCTCCAGAGCCTAAGCTGGCTGAGCCGCCGCGATCAGCGCGTCGTCGATCTCCGCCGCCCGCTTGGCCGCCGGGCGGGCGCTGATCCCCGCCCAGTAGGCCTCGAACGCCGGCCGCTTCTCGATCGAGCCGAACATCATGCCCCAGCCGATCTGCGAG
>Ga0307515_10024722_pt1 | contig 10443 bp, 10 predicted proteins | sample 17_EM_MG_FD_194513 | JGI IMG/M metagenome (GOLD analysis project Ga0307515, IMG submission 194513) | Populus trichocarpa ectomycorrhiza microbial communities from riparian zone in the Pacific Northwest, United States - 17_EM | ecosystem: Host-associated > Plants > Roots > Unclassified | place...
AATATCACAATTTTGTTGCTTCCATGTATTATTGTCTCATCAAAGGACAACATAAGCATGAAACACAGCTTGTAAGCAGGTTAGGAGCAGAACAGAACTAACCTTGTAACATGATACCCCAGAATAGCAGTTTCAAAGTTCTAACAATCACCCTCTTGACAGCATGGTGCCGGCTTGTAATTCTCTACATTAATCAAAGAACATATATAAGCAATGAACTTGTAATGACAAATATATGTATCCTCTAAAACCTTTTCCTTATCAAAATGTATTAAAAGAAAATTGTAAGCCAACCTTAAAAGCAAGAGGAATGGCCATTCCTACTATGAATAAAAAGAAAGGCATTACGAAGTCGGCAAGGTTACAACCATTCCACGGTGCATGTCCAATCTGAGGCCATTCTCCTCCAGCATCATCAACCAAGATCATTAACTACATAAATCCCATTAAAGCACACAAATTTAGTATCATAAATAAATGATTATGGTGGGTTCATAAACTTTTAACAAGGATGCCTATATACAGTGCAGAAGCAAAAAATATTTGATAAAGGGGCCAAATCGTAGCATAGGTAAGAATAAGGAAACCATGGGATAATTAATACATTTTTAATTGGAATTAAATGAAAGGATGAAAAGTACAATATCGGGGAAATTCAAAAAGGCCCGTAAAAGAAGTAGGAAATAAGAAAATTATGGGGGAATTGATGTTCTTAATTGGAATTAAATGAAAGGATAAAACGTATGAGGACTAAAGTGGGAAGTAAAAAGATATTAAGGAGGCAATTTTCACGTTAAAAATAAAATGTTAAAAGGGCCCAACCGGGTTCGAACCGGTGACCTCTTGATCTGCAGTCAAATGCTCTACCACTGAGCTATGGACCCGTTTGTGCTATCTGGTAACTTAGTATTTATATAAAAGAAAACTATCATGGGCAGACCACCATTAAACGAGAACCCATTTCCATGAAGGACCCACGAGAAAACTGAGGCACTAAAACTTTAAATGATTAAATAAAACAACCATATCTAGAGCTAAGAACATCAAACTTGAAAACAGAGTAAATAGTTTGAGTATTTTGAGAGAGACGTGTATACATACAGCAACAGTGAGGCCTCTGAAGATATCTAACGAAGCTACACGAATTTTCGGGTCAGGCTTTTGGGCTGAGATATCGGTTACCTCAGCAATTGTCAGCCGGTGGTCTAAAGCAATATCGGCCTTAATTTCGGCCATTTTTTCAGTGCAAGAATCAAGAAGCTCAACTCTACAAACTAGCTAATTGGGGATTCTATGTGAAGCTCAAAAGGGTGTCATGGGGCTATAAATCTAGTCACCTAGGAACTGTGCTTTGATGATTCTGTGTGTAGGAAGCTCAATGGATGGAAGGAAGTGTGGGGTACTAATTGTATCTGGACAAGTGCACGGGAATCTCTTACAAGATAAGAGTGGATTTTTTGGTTTAATATAGTCTTTTTATTGGTATTCTTTGACTCCACTCTCTTTCTCTCTTGTTAAGGAAGAGATTTTGCAAGCAAAGATGGGGCCCTTGTGAGCTTAGCTAGTTTGTCTTTCTGTATTACAGACAAATTTGTATTATTATGTAGAGATTTTTTGTTTGGTGTCACATGTTTAAGCAATCCTGTGTTGTGTCCGAATCTTTTGTAAACTTGAGATGTCAAATATAAAATTAGGCATCCCATCCTGGAGCAGGTAGTTGGTAACTTCGTATTCACCGCAGAAGGGAAGGAATACAGCATTCTGCAATCAAAAGGATCAAGGGCTATCTATGATTATGGTATTTCCTTAGTTATATATTCAATTATCGAAAAAGGAGCTTGATTACATTCCTTGATAATCAAAGGACATCGTATATTAAGTTTTACATCAAGAAAGCACTTGAATTCAAAGGAGATGATGTATATGTTGTTTGGAGAAACCGTTCCCTTGACGATATCATCACATCAATCACTGGTAAACCAACGGGAGGATCTTTTTCCTCCATCTCTGCTTCTTAAGATGCATCTTCTGCTTGAAAACTTGGATGTCTCTACCAATCAGTCACTCAAATGCCTAAATTTTGTGTTAAACACGACCTCGCCCCCACCTGTCCATGGAGAAAAGGTCATTTCTCATACTAGAAGCAAACAACAATGTGAAACTTCCTTGAAGGTTGATATGGATAAATGTTAGATGTTTGTTATAAAGTGACACGAGTTTCTTATATTTTAAGCTTCATAGGAAACTGCAAAGACAGCAAATGCATGCATTGTTTATAAAAGCAGGGCAGAATCCCAGTAATAACCGAGCATTTTTGTCAGAACATTTAAGGTGGTGATAATGTTGGTTGGGTTGTGAGAGAGCACATCTAATTCTTGGGTTCATAAGCAACCGGGGCAATTACTGTGACACATCACACATCCAGGAATGCCATTGTGCAGTCTTTAGAAGCGAAAGAGGAAGCTTAAACAGGAAAAAAAAAAAAAAACAAAAATTTTTTTTTTTATCAAAAGCTTTAAACAGAGTAAAAGAGGAAGTGAGGAATTCAATTTACCATTGGCATTTATGTCATTGTATAGTCCTTGTTTGGTTGCTGAGAAAATGGGAGAAGGGAAAATTGAATCCTGCGGCTTCGAAGACACTCCAGAAATAGACAACTCCATACAGAATCATCCTCTCAGCACGAGCAACGGAAACCGGGACCGCGGGCGAGAAGCGGCTCGATTAGGCACTGCTCGAGAGTCGAGACAAGAATGTAAACGGCGTCGTAAGAGTGAAAATTAATATGTTAACTAAAACGAGTATAATATATTTTCTACTTCTAGAAGAAACAACATTCCGTTGTCGTCCAGCGGTTAGGATATCTGGCTTTCACCCAGGAGACCCGGGTTCGATTCCCGGCAACGGAACTTTTTATTCTTCCTTCCATTCCTGCTTCATTTGTTTTTTCTTTATTCATTTTTCACATGGGCCCCTGCCCTAGAGCTTAGAGAACGGACCCAGGCTCGCATGACCTGCACGGCTTTGATTTGATTATATGGAAACAGTGTTTCAAGATTTGTGGCAAATGGTTATTAAGGGTTCATGATTGGGCTAATCACACAATCAAACCTCTAATTATTAGATTACAAGGGGCCATCTGGAGACCAACTCAAAGGGTAAATTATAAGGCGTCATTGGACCCAACTGCCTACGCCTTTATTCTGCACCTTCACTTTCAAGAATGGTTTCGACAGATGCATGTGCAGATACACGAGCCATGAGCCCGCTTGCTCCATGGCTAGCAAACCGGCACAGCCACAAGGACCACAGCCAAGCAAAAGAAAAGCACAATCAAGCACGGAAATTGAGTTCTCGTGCAACTCCCTTAAAGTAACCAGTTGATTTGACATCCTAAATCCCACCAGCTCCTAGCATCATAGTTTTACACAGCTGGTTTTCATTATTGATAGAGCAGTTGAATGATGAGTAGTGCCTCGGTCCCCATTTCATCATACCTCTTTTATCAAATAAGTCGGCATATTTTTCCTATTTTCAACAAGGCTTGATGTTAAGACTGTTAGCTTTATCGCTATGATTTAATGAAATTTTTCATTATGTTTTAATGATTATATAAATAGTGAATATTAATGTTATTAATAAATTATTATGTTATATGTGGATAATAAAATATTAATTTGATATAGTTTTGATAAATGCATGGTAAATAACATGATGTATGTCATGAGGCATTTAAATGACATGCTATAATGATAAAATAATTTAAAAAGTTTATGCAAATATACTACATGAAACATGTTTACGGATCACATGGATTAATCTTGTTTTAATTGATTAAGTAAGACACAATACATAAATGCTATAGATATAAGATTATGTGTGGCACACACTCTTGTAATGATTTAAACAAGTTTATAACATTCAATAATCATCAAACAAGTAAGAAAAAGATTCGCGAAAGTCGAAGAGCCTGCAAGAATAACGGTTATCGACTTCGCCGATCAAGATTTTATATTAGAGTTTTGTCAAATAGCACTCAATTTACTTAGAACATCTTAATATACTTACATAACCCAAACAAACCTAAAGAAAATCAACAAAGAAATCAAAGATACAAGGCAAGTAAAAACTTGTTTTGAGAATGATATCAGTTCAAGAATTTACAAGTGTAATATATTGAAAAATTAGTATTTTGCATGAACTGGACAACCGCTTGTTCATCAGGAATGAATACTTGGGTATTTTGTATGAACCGATCAATCGATTGACTTGATCGATATGAACCAGTTGATCGTTTGAGACATTAATGGGATTCCAACAGGTAGAAAATTGTGTCTAAAGGCTAGTTTCATTTCTAAACCGATAAATAACCCTTCCCTTAGCCAAAACACGTATGGACCTCCTAAGACAAACATCTAAGCATACTCCCTCTCAAAACAATTTATAATACTCTTGTTTCCTTTATAATCATTAAAAAACAAGATTAAGTATGAATTAGCTTTAATGTTGCACCCGCAAAAAAAATCAGATAAAACTTTGATCTCAGCCACTAAAAAAACTGGCATGTAATAATACAACTCTTGAACATAAAGTCAAAAAGAGCAGTAGTCTATAAAATTTAGTACATTCTCTCTAAATTCCAACTCTTTAATTATTAATTATCACAATTATATTAATACTTGCTTGAATGTTTAGAATTGTATGTTATTTGATAAAAAATTATTAAATTATAGTTTTACCTTTCATATCTAATTCACTACACTATCCCTCTAGGGTCGAACAAAGACACTTGCCAACATTTTCACAGCACATCAAAAGATGATCATTAACAAGAGTACTATACAAAGTTTGTATCAATTGTACAGAAATACACACTAAATCTGAGAGGAACTCATTAACAGGAGAGGAGATCGCATGGCCAAACAGAAAAATAACTTTAATCATGGGAAAAAAATAAGGAACGATATCAAAGATCTCTCATAAGAAATCATAGACTCAATACAAACGGACTGGTATACTGGGATCTCACTATCTCGGCTTTACATATCATCAAGTAACGCAGTGTACACTTCTGGATTGGAATTTAGTCACTTGTCAATTCCAAGTTCCTTCTGGATATCTCTTGTCAGGCTGAACTGTAGAGTATTATGCCATGGAAATTGAGTTCGAGTAACTGGAAGTTTTCTCCGCAGATCCTGCAACGCATCAAAATCACTTTAAGACACACAAAATACAAAGAAAGCAGCCAGGCAGACAGGAAAGGAAAGATTGTGTCTACACCACAAGTTTCCTACTAAACCATCTTATTTCAAAAAAGAAAAAAGAAAAGCAATATGCCTTGGTTTGTTCAGTAACTAGAGAGCACATATACCTCCTCACAATATTCAAATGCACGGAAAAATATGAGCTATGTATCTTAGGCAAAGTCCAAATAGAACAATAAGCCAACAGATATCACCAGATGTGGAAATACAAAATTTTGTAGCATGTAATCTAGTAAAGATTAAAGGATACCTTGAAAGTGGTATCTGGCAAATTTGAATAGGATGCCTGTCAAATAGTAATTGTTAGCAACGAAGCCTTAAAATCCAAGAATTTAAATGGAAAAGGAGACACAATGAGAACCTCAAGAGATTCCAAGTACTCTGCCTCATGGTGACGAATAATGTTCGCTATGGAAATAGCACAATCATCAGGGGCCTGAAACAAAAATTGTAAAAGATCAACCATTTTTGTCTGCTTTTCATCAGCAACAGAAGGACAGACAGACAGATATGCACGATGACAGCACAAGCAGGTGCTCCACTCTCCCCTTAAAATGATACTAATGTACAAACTTACAACTAAAAATGTGCTTAGTTATTTTATAGAAACTTGTTATTTTACTGAACAGCTTCATTAGAAAGCTGCAAAACATAAAGCATGCTTTGCATGTCTGAAGAGTGAAATCACTGAAAAATCACTCAATCATTCTCATTATCGCTAAAGTTTAAAAGAAGGCATAATGGACTTAAAGGATAGGCTTCTGAAGCCAAGTGCTGGGTTTATCAGGGAGTATTTGCAATAGAATCTGGGAAATGGCAAATGTTGCTTTAAAGGTCACTCAACACAGACGACCAGACTGGATGCACAAGTCACCCAAATAATCAACGTTCCCCACACCAACCCTAGTAACTATAACCAGGATGTTCTTAATGTAATATTTTAGCATTACACCTTACCTGCTCCGAATACCTAGTTAAGATTCCAATTGAGTGGTGTCATGTGAAGGAATCTAGAGACAGTCTTGCCCTTCGGCAAGATGTAGCTGCTCTCAAGATTCAAAACCTGATATGTGCAATCTTGTAATTGCACGCCCAAAACTTAGCACCAAGAAATCCCCTATCCACCCTATGTATTGTACTTAAACAAAGAAGCTAAAATCTCATGATGAAAAAATGTCAAGCTAAAGGACTTGTAGATATTGCAATAACCTGAAAGATTGTTGCATCTTTACATTCATGTTTAGCATCCAACTGAACATTTCCCTCTTCATAATAATGAGCACCCACCTGAAATAAGAAGAATGCAGGGAAAAAGAAACAGCTTATACTTGCATTGTCTTACAAGTATGCAATCTGACTTTCAAATAACAGTCGACAGAAGTCAAATTTTTTCATCATACCTGTAATTTGCCTCTTACTTCTAGCATTTGTACATCTTCCTTGAACTCTATGTTCCACACTGATCGCCAACTTCCATTGCTATATGATATGCAAAAGAATATTATATGAAGATAAGCAGTCATAAAATATAGATGTTTCTGACTTGGAAGTGACATGGTATATTCAGATACAAGCGGGTGATGGAACACTAGGAACATGTCCTAAATGAAGTATCTGATAAAGAGTAAAAACTGACTAGAATTCCACTCACCAGAAATTCTGTGGGCTATTTTTAGCAGCAGAAATGACCACTACAAGTTCAAAATTAGATCCTGGTCCCTCCACATCCTTCCCATCAACACAGTAGACAGAACAGATACCTTTTGGATAAGCTTCAGCAACATATTTGAGCATTTCCGCATCCAGGGCACAACTAGCAGAGAACAAAATAGCATTGTTAATGTAAGAATGAATAGAATACTGCCCATAAAAAAGGAACTACTCTTGGTGCACTACACCACAATTCAGGTCCTAAACAACCACTTATGCAAAACGCTTTTGGAATTAGTTGTATATATAAAGAGAAACTACAAACTGATTCTATAACTTTGCAATCCCAAATCACCTAAAGATGCACAGAAGAAAAGACAATTTAGGAAGAAAATTGTAATGAAGATGGCACAATTATTTCAAACTCCAAAAACTAAGCAAAAAGAATTCTATATAAATCAAACAGGAGCATTAAAAATAGTTTCTACGAGTTAAATCCTTTACAAGGAAAGATTTAGATGTAACTCATAAGCTCAATCCTCAAACGCATTTAACTCTGATTCACTCTCACAAGCATTACTGAGTGTGTAAAGGATTAAAGGAAGAAGATAATAATTCAAAAACTACTTGCTCAAGCACTTGAATGTTCCAAATATTATATGATATAACCATGAAGTAGGAGTAGATACTATTTACCAAAAACACCTCTCTAAGTCTACCCTTCATTAGATAAAGGATTCTAACCTCTAAAATATCCTGATCATATTCTCAATCCAGCAGAATGTGATAGGAAATGAGAGTAATAGAAAATTGCAAGGTTGAAAGTTGAAACTTTACGAAGTGATACATAGGCAAGGAATAAGAGCTGAGAAAATGCTGTTTTCCGAAATCAAGCTCTTAAAATTTTAGCATCGATGCACTAATGACTAGAAGAACTTCTGGACAAACATAATCTAATATTAATAACCATAAGAGTTAGAAAGCATACCGAAATTCTTCGATATATGGTGATGAAAGTTCCTCATCAGCTGCAGGTCTCACGTCTGTACAAACCTGAACCAATTTAGCACATCACGATATAAAAGATGGACTAACAAACATATCAAAAAAAGACCAAGAAAAACAAAATGCACATGAGAGCAGACAGCAGACAAAATATGCGCTTCAAGTTTTTTGGATAACTGACTTGCTTAACATGATCAACTGTCGCCACCTGTGCAGTTCTAGGATCAAGAAACTCATTCTCCTCGAGCTCGTTATAAGACGTAACCAGCACCTGCAAATACAATTTGAAAAGTTAGAGACGCAATTATAACTACCACAAATAACTGCAAACAAAATAAATCAGGTTAACAAATCAATATATCTATACTTACAAATAAACCCTAAAATACAGTCTAAAAAATGATAAATAATCCTCCAAATAGATAAACTACTCCACACCACACAACCTTCATGGAAAATTAAAATGAAAACAAAAGAGAATAAATAGGCCGTCACTAATGAGCCCATTATCTTCCATCCAAATACTAAACTAAAGAAAATAAACTAAAATATCCAAACAAAACCTCTGCTTTGATATTAAGCTTAGAATCAGCAAGTCAAAAACTTGCAAACCTACAAATAAACAAAATTAGCATAAAATCAAAGTGATAGCAATAAATATGGGGAAAAAATATAAAGCTTCTACTTAATTCAAAGCAAATCATGTAACTATATTAACAATAACAAAAATTAAAATCAATTAATAAAATAAAATAAAATAATTAATTGTAAAATGGAACAAAAAAATCCAATATTAAATTATCAAAATTCACTCGAATACCTAAATCGACTCATAATTTAACTAATACACTCACATTTCACGAAATAATACCAAAATTAAGCAAAAAAAAAGACTTACATCTCCGCTTCGATTAGGTAATTCAAGGCAAATCAAGTGAGATTTATTGTAAAGAGGGAATGCCTCTGATGCCGCTTCATTATACACTTTCTCATCGTTCAATACCGATCTCAAATCTGCCAAATCCAAAACTGATCAATAATAAATACGAAATGCAACAAAAATAACAAAAAAAAAAGTCGCAAATGTGACCAACCGACCGACCTTTGGCGATGTATTGGATTTCACCAGCAGGTGAGTTAAGAAGAAACCACTTAGCGATCTCTCTCTTTTGCTTCTCGTTTAATTCGCATTCCTCTTCTGCCATTTTTTCGCTTCGTCGTCTCTCTCTGTATCTTTAATTTAAACAAAAATTAAAGAAATGTGTGTGAAGATATAATTACTGTGTGGATTTTTTTTTTGTTTTTATTGTTTTTGAAAAGGAAATGGAGAGAGGAGGGAGTGAGGGAGGTATGTGTGTGATCTGTAAAAGGCGAAAGCGAAATGATTTTGAGATCAGTGGGGTCGGTTTTTTTTGTGTGTGTATGATCGTGACCGTTCATTTGTAATTCCATTTTGCTGTTATAAATGCCTCTGATTATAATCCATTCAAGTATTTTTTATATATATATTTTAAAATTTATTTTTAATATTAATATAATATCATTTGAGAATATTAAAAAATAAATTTAAAAAAATAAAATTTTTTAATTTTTTTAAAAATATTTTTAAAAGGCAAACAGACTATAAAAGCATACTTTGATTTTAACGGTAACGTTTAAGGTAGCACATCACATTATTTGCAAATGAAATGAAAAATATGAAATCATTAGACAGATGACTTCAACTTAGACTATAATTATTATGGTATTAAATAGAATATAAGTATTAAATCCGGTATTACAAGTTAACTTATAAAATTCATAGGTAACCAAAATTAGATTTTAATTAGTTATTTGACTCGTATTTTGCTGCTGGTTGAATAATTTTTTAATAAAAAAATAAATATATAAGCTTTATAAATGTGTTTTTTCTTAAAGAAAATCTAATTATAAATCAAAAGGCTCATGCATATATTTAATTAAATACATCAAGAATTATTTATGCCAATAAATATAAAAAATAAAGTGTTAACGTGTCTAGTCAATTTGCATCTCTATAAGTCGAATTTTTTTTTCTAATACAAAAAAATTAATATATGGATGTTATTAACGTATTTTTTAAAATTAAGTCAAAAATATAATTGTGAGTCAAAAATTAATACTTATATATAATAAAATATAGTTAAGATTATATGTGTTAATAAAAACATATAAAATTTCAAGCTAATTTTTAACGTAGCAAAAAAATAAAATAATATTAAAACTACTACAATGAAATATTATTTTCTTAGTCTTTATATAATATTTTTTTCTAAAAAAATATGTAAAGAAAAAAAATTACAAAATAATAGAGATAAGAACAAAAAAAATAGTATAAATAGACAAAGTATAGAGTAATAAATTTTCAAATTGTAAGAAAAAAAATAAAAAAATAAAAAATGATGATAAATGGACAAAGTATAAAATGATAAAAATTCAAAATATAAAGAGGAAAATAAATATAAGAAAAACTTGTTTTCTAAAAAAACAAAAATTTACAATTTTG
>Ga0307515_10024723_pt1 | contig 10443 bp, 6 predicted proteins | sample 17_EM_MG_FD_194513 | JGI IMG/M metagenome (GOLD analysis project Ga0307515, IMG submission 194513) | Populus trichocarpa ectomycorrhiza microbial communities from riparian zone in the Pacific Northwest, United States - 17_EM | ecosystem: Host-associated > Plants > Roots > Unclassified | place...
CGTAATGGGTCTGGCATGCGTGCCAGATGCTACCTTGGGCTTGGCGCAATGCCAAGTCTAAGTGTATTGGGTCTGTCATCCATGTCAGACCCACACCACCTTGGGCTTGGCGCACTGCCAAGTCCAAGTGCCTTGGTAATTATTTTGAACTTGACTGACTGCCAAGACCAAATGCATTGGGTTTGGTATGCGTGTTAGACTCACGCCCCCTTGGACTTGGCACATTACCAAGTTTAAGCGCCTTACCCACGCTACCTTGGATTTGGCTAATTGCCAAGTCCAAGTATATTGGGTCTGGCAAGCGTGCCAGACTCATGCCATCTTGGATTTGGCTAATTGCCAAGTCCAAGTGTATTAGGTCTAACAGGGGTGTCAGACCCATGCCACCTTGGACTTGGCGCACTACCAAGTCTAAGCACCTTGAACTTGGCTACTTGTCAAGTCCAAGCGCCTTGATAATTATCATGGACTTGAACTTGACACATTACCAAGTCCAAGCGCCTTACCCACGCTACCTTGGATTTGACTAATTGCCAAGTCCAAGTATATTGGGTCTGGCAAGCGTGCTAGACTCACGCCATCTTGGATTTGGCTGTCCAAGTGTATTGAGTCTAACATGGGTGCCAAACCCACGCCACCTTAGACTTGGCGCACTACCAAGTCTAAGCGCCTTGAACTTGGCTACTTGTCAAGTCCAAGCGCCTTGGTAATTATCATGGACTTGAACTTGGCACATTACCAAGTCCAAGCGCCTTACCCACGCTACCTTGGATTTGGCTAATTGCCAAGTCCAAGTATATTGGGTCTGGCAAGCGTGCCAGACTCACGCCATCTTGGATTTGGCTAATTGCCAAGTTCAAGTGTATTGGGTCTAACATGGGTGCCAAACTCACGCCACCTTGGACTTGGCGCACTACCAAGTCTAAACGCCTTGAACTTGGCTACTTGTCAAATCCAAGCGCCTTGGTAATTATCATGGACTTGGTTGACTGCAAAGTTCAAACTCTTTAGGTCTAGCATGTTCGCCAGACCCATACTATCTTGGGCTTGACACATTGCCAAGTCCAAGTGTATTGGGTGTGGCATGCATGTAAGACTCACGCTATCTTGGGCTTGGCGCACTTCGTCTTCAACTTGGCTAATTGCCAAGTCCAAGAGCATTGAGTCTGACATGCATGCCAGACTCACACCATCTTGGACTTGGCTAAATGCCAAGTCCAAACACTTCGGGTCTGGCATGCGTGTCAGACCCACACTACCTTGGACTTGGCTAATCTGCCAAGTCCAAGTGTATTGGGTGTGACAAGCGTGCCAGACCCACACTACCTTAAACTTGACGCACTGCCAATTCCAAGTGTATTGGGTCTAGCATTCGTGCAAGACACACGCCACCTTGGACTTGACTAACTACCAAATCCAAGTGTATTGTGTCTGGTATGCATGCCAAATCTAAGCGCCTTGATAATTATCTTGGACTTGACTGACTGCCAAGTCTAAACACCTTGGGTTTAACATATGTGCCAGATCCACGTTATTTTGGGCTTGACACACTGTCAAGCCCAAGAGCCTTGGACTTAGCTGACTACCAAGTTCAAGCGTATTGAGTTTGGCATTCGTGTAGACTCACGCCACCTTAGACTTGGTGTAAGTCCAAACGCCTTGGACTTGACTAAATGTCAAGTCCAAACGTATTGGGTCTGATATGTGTGCCAGAACCGCACTACCTTGGACTTGGCTCACTACCAAGTCAAAATGCCTTGGACTTGGCTAAATGCCAGGCTAACTACCAAGTTCAAGCGTATTGGGTTTAGCATTCGTGTAGACCCACGCCACCTTAGACTTGACGTACTGCTAAGTTCAAACGCCTTGAACTTGACTAAATGCCATGTTCAAATGCATTGGGCCTGTCATGTGTGTCAAAACCGCACCACCTTGGACTTGGCACACTACCTTAGACTTGGCACACTGTAAAGTTTAAGTGTCTTGGACTTAGCTAATCTGTCAAGTCCAATCATATTGGGTTTGACATGCGTGCCAGACCAACGCTACCTTGGACTTGATGCACTGCAAAGTCCAAGCACATTAGACTCGACTAACCACCAAACATAAATATATTGGGTCAGACATACTTACCAGACCCATATAATTTAAAATAATAAATTAACATTTAATAAAATTGACTCATCAATATTTTTCTTAATCAACTTTTATATATATATATATATATATATATGTCATAATTATGTTATCTTTATATAAAAAGTGATTAAATTAAGTTCAAGGAATAAGTACTTAACAACAACAATAATAATATATATATTTTTTAATTTGTTTGACGATTAATATATTCTTGAGTCAATTCATGTATTCATTAAGATTTAAGTTTTTCTTTGATGATTTTAAAGTTTCAATGTTTAAATTCAAAAACTAAAAAATAAAAAAGAAAGTAAATCATTTTACTTATCAAGGTAAATATTATAAATAATATAAAATTCAAGAGTTTTTTTTGTTTGTTGAAAACTAGAACCTTTTCAAAAAGAATTTGAGAAAGTAGTACATGTAGAAAAAGATTTTGAAAAATAAAATAGCTAGGAGTTGAAAAGAACACTTTTCCAATAATGTTCTCTCTTAAAATACTTTTTTGTAATATAAAAGAAATAGATTTTGAAATAAAGTTTCTGCAAAAATAACAAACTTAAGCATGTTTTCTGAAAAGAACACTTTTTTTTTAACTGTAGAAAAGAATAAACTGTTTTTTAAATAGATTTTGCATTTAACCAAAGCTGTTTATTTAAAAAACCAATTAAATCTTTTTCTTAATAAGAAAACCTTGTAATTAAGAATCCTAATCTAGATAAATTTTTTTCCTTGAATATTTTTTTTAATTTTATAAAAGAATAAATATATTTATTTCATTAAAAAAACAAATACAATTTTTTTTAATAAAACTTGTATACAAATCTTTTTCTAACCTCGATTTCTCAAAATCTATCTTCATAATTTTTTTTTGGAAAAGATCCTAGTTTTTAAAAATATAAATAAAAAAAATTCAAAAACTAAAATTTTTCTATTTATAAAAAGCTTATTTGAAATTGTGATAGCAATGACGGTTTAAAGTACTTTTCACTTAAAAATACATCTAAAACATAATTTTTTATTTTTTAAAAATTATTTTTAATATTAATACATCAAAATAATATAAAAATATATTTTTTAAAAATTTTAAAAATATAATTTATACCTTGTTTTCCAACAAACCCCAAGTCTAGGAGGAACGACTTCTCAAAAGTCCTCTAAAATACTGACGGACGGACCGAGTGAGTGGCCCTCCGAGACTTAGACATTCAAGTCAACCATTCTTGTCTTTTTTTCCTTCACCTTGGAAGCCACGAAACGTTTTTGTCAGCTGAATGGAGAGTAAAAAGCAAACGAGGAGACAGGGAGTCTACTCACTGGGCTGCCGACACGACCTCCTTATCTTCATCACCAGGTATGAATTAGGATCTCTTGTTTTCCATTTATTTCTTCTCAAAACTGATGTTTTTTTTCTTCTTATTTCCTTTCATGATCTATACATAGCTATGATTTTAATCATAATAACATCTGTTTGATGATTAGAAAGTATTGATTTTTCTGTTTAATCATTCAATATTGGAAGATGGGCCGATGCTAAATTTGACAGGGACTTTATCTATGTGCTGATATTGTGGATCGAGTATCATTCAATATTTTCCCAATGGTTCGTGTTGATTTACCATATTGATCATCTTGCTGTCTTGAAAATGAAAACCTAATCCTTTTTATACCTATTCTTTGATGCAAATAGTACTCTGTATGTCCTTTTTATTCTTCTTTTTGAGAGTGTTATTGGGGATTTAAGCCACACAAGAGGAATACCTTTTTTTCCTCTTTTAATCCCTTTCATCTCTGGTGTGCTTGAGATTTTACCCTAGTCACTTGGTACATCGCCAAGTGGAACAAGCTTAATTTGGATGGAACCATCCTGGGAAATCTCCAGGTGTGTTTGGAAGAGAGGAATGGCTAGCAGCGAATTCCAGCAATGTGTGAAGGGTAAGCTGTCATGGAGGGAGGGGGAGGGAGAGAATGCCTTTCTACTCGCCTATTAAGCCAACACGTGTGGCATACACCACATGACACTAATTAGGGGGTGTTCGAGATTGATAACAGTGGTTGTTGTTTTTCAAAATGGTTTTTACTTTGAAATGTATTAAAATAATATATTTTGATTTTTTAAAATTATTTTTTGATATCAGCACATTAAAATGATTTGAAAATATTAAAAAAAATTAATTTAAAACAAATAAAAAAATAAATTTTTTTTAAATATTTTTAAAAAAACACTTTTAAAACGCAATAACAAACTGCCTCTGAAAATAAATAAATGAAATGCTACGTTTTACAATCCATAAACACCAAATCACACGACATGGGGTGTGGGTGGAACGGTCATATGAATTTGAATTAACTCTTCCCCAATTCCTCCTTTCAATCTGCCATCATCCCCTCCCCAGAATAAACTTGTGACACCAAGCAACTGTACATAAATTATGTTGTAGTGGTTGATTTGTTTTAGGATTTATTCTACAAGTATTGTTTTTCTTGGTTCATTCTTCTATATATTCTTGTATTTTCTCACACTATATACATAGATTATAAGGATGACCCCACCCACCTCTCAAGATGGAATATCAATCACATGCAAAAAAATTCTGAAGTCATTATTTTATTTGCAGTGCCTCATTGTGTATCAAGAAGGCAGAATGGGCAAACCATTGGGGAACAGGAACATGGGGCTATCAAAATCTGTAGAAGAGAGAGCCTTGTCGAAGAAGATGGAGGATGATCAAAAGAAGCTGCCAGCTGGTCCAGCCCCTTATTTTCACAAGGATTGCATATCGAATATCCTTATTTGGCTGCCTCTTGAATCACTTCCAAGTTCAAGATTTGTGTGTAAGCCATGGTACAATATAATTAACAGCCGAACTTTCATCGATTCACATTTCCGTCGCTCTGAATCTGTTTTGATCTTTCTAAAATCAGTCTCAAGAGGAAGATCATACCCTTATTCAAGACCAGACCCTTTTTCTATGACATCAATGCCAGAGGAACAAGGTAATACCTTTTCAGTTGAAGTAGCTTTGCTTCAATCGAACTTAAAAACTGTCCCCATTTTTGGGCCCCATGTCACTGGCAGCTCATCAAAATTCTTTATCCAGTTCATGGAATTTAAAGAAGGAAAGATCAAGGTAGGGAAGTATAATGTTAGCTGCCTGGGAAACATTAGAGCTACATGCAATGGCCTTATTTTGCTTGATAACCATGTGAAGAAAGGACTGATAGTCATGAATCCCGTGACACGGAAGCTCATTACACTTCCTCTTGGTACTTTGTGTAATTATCACAAGGAGTCCTATGGCTTTGCATTGAATCATGTCACCGGAGACTATAAGTTGGTGCACCTTTTTCGGGATGAGTTTGAGTATGTCACCTGTGAGACACTAGATCTTGCGACAAGATCATGGAGGGCAGTGAATGGACCTTCATTTGGCCTATTTAATTGGTTCGGGCATGCACCTGTTTCTGCAATTGGAGCTCTGCATTGGATTCCGCAGCTTGATAATAGTGATTTCATAGTGTCAATGGAAGTGGAGAACGAAAGATTTCATTGCATACCGCTACCCCACCGTTGTACTACTCATGACAGGGTTATGGAGATGGGTGGTCTCTTATGTTTTGTCACACATGAAGACTTGAACATTGATATTTGGAACTTGAAGAGTGTGCCTGAAGGCATTTGGACAAAGCAATATAGCATCACTAAAGGTAGCTTAATTGACATGGTTCCGCTTTTTAGTTTAAGAATCAGTGGAGATGTAATTTTCAGGAGGAAGGAAGATGGCTCATTCCATGCTTATGACTTTAAATCTGAAGTGATGAGAGAGTTTGAGATGGACAAAGAACGCAACCTATCATCTGGCGCATACCTGCCTCATGTAAACAGCCTTCTCTCATGGACACCAAGTCATCATGTGTCTGATTGACTTCCCTGTTGGCTGGTACCAGTAAAGGGAGTGACGATGACATATATATATCATCTAATCATATAGCTATATAGTTTGTGGGTTACTTCTCCGTTTCTGCGCTTTTATTTTGTGTATACTACTGATGGAAGAACTATATATATATACATACACACACACCCTGGGATGTGAAATATGTAGTACAATGTTGATGAAATGTAATTGAGCACTCCTCCTGCAATCAGGTATCTGTATGCAAGGGTTTTTTTCTTATTGTATTTTCCATTTTCGTTCTTGTTGTTATTTGGTTAGCTTGTGTCTTACCTTTCTTGGGATGGTTGCAGCGTCCTGTCAACTGGATGTAGGTCGAACCAGCTCATATCCTAGTCTAAAAGCAGAAGGTTGGATCAAAGTTTAATGGGTTCTATCTGATGTGGTGACTGGTGATGATGAGAATCGATCAAAAACTGCTGAAATGAACGTGTATTCACACACCTGACAGTAACATTTGTCGTAAACAATTTCAGGAACTTTATGTGAACGATGGACACTCTATATGTATCAAGTAAAGAAAACAAGTTGAGAAGGCGAATGCCCCTTCAAGGTCTACCCAATCCACCAAGCAGGCGTGAATCAAAGAAAGTTAAATCTATTTTATAGACTATTAATCACAATTAAGATTTTGTGCTCAATAATTTATCAATTTAATAGGCGTGGCTTTATTTTTTTCTATAAAATAAGTTTGATTTTTTTTTTTATATTAAAAATACTAAGATAATCATATTCATTACCCTACATTCTTAATACTAGCTACCCAATATATATTTTTAGGTTTAAATATTTAAATGATATGATCTTTCCATTTATATGAGCAATTGTTGAGGCAAAAAATAAAATAAAAAATAAAATAAAAAATCAAATTGAGTTAAAACTGGAGCACAATTGGCAGTGGACATGCTGCTGTCCAGACCACTGCCCAGCCCCCGAGTTGTGCCTGGTCTGCTGCCAGTTGTTTGGCTGCCAGTCTGCAGCAGATTGACCCTTGTTCTGGTGAATGTAGCGGTTGCTGTTGGGAGGCCAATTACCTTGAGAACGACCCCTGTTGCAGCTAAAGTTTGAGCTGTGATGAGACATAACAAGATGAGCAGAAGGCTGTGGTGTTGGCAGCAATGGTGGTTGCTGCGGCAGAGAAGAAGACAACATAGAGGGAGCGACATCCATGGAATGAAAGGAGTTCTTGTGTAGAAATTCATGGGTAAGAAGGTGGCTATGAAGATCATCATATGACAACGGTTTTGCCTTGGTTATGAGACTCGTTACCAAGTCTTTGAACTCACCACGAAGGCCACAAAACATATAGAGATTGAAGTCTTCAAGGGACATGGGGCGACCGGCAGCAGCCAAGTCAAATAACGATTTGGCTTACTGCATATACATACTAACCGATGAGTTGCCTTGCCGAAGATCCAGAAAAGAGCCATGAAGTTGCATGATGCGAGAGTTAGACGGAGATGCAAGTGCTTTCTCAAGAGTGCGCCAAACACAATGCGAGGTAGAACAATCTACCACGAGACGCAACACATCCACGGAGAGGGATGAGAGTAATGCACTCAAAATAAGTTGATCCTGTTGCTTCTAACGAAGAAAAGAAGGGTTGATTGTAGAGGAAGAACTAGCAGAACTATCAGAAACATAAGATGGAGGACACGACACTGAGCCGTCAACGAAGTGAAAAATACCTTGACCAAGGAGATAGGGCTTCATCTGCATTCGCCAATAGAGATAATTTGTGTTCGTAAGTTTCAATGAAACAACTTGGTGGGTGTTTGAGAGAGCAACGATAGCTGGAGTTTGTGTTCTCATAATGTGCAGAGGAACGACAGAAACTTGCGAGAAGGAGTCATTGACTTGTTCTGAAAGGGAAGGCTGTTGCTGTGGAGGAAGAACACCATCGGCAACAGCTTGTAGATGGCTGGCCGGTGGGGCTTTACCACTAGTGGTGAGGGAGAAATCGGCTCCAGCGGCTGTAGAGTCCATTTAGGAGAGGAGGAGAGAAGGGCGGCTGCAAAGGGGATAGGGAGAGAAGAGTTCCGACGACAGAAGACTCTGATACCAAGTTGAGAATAATTAGGAGGCTTGACCTATTGGTTAGCCAACCTTCTCTATATATATATATATGTAGGACAATATACAATAGTAATGGTGGAGGTTACCACACAAGAGTATGATTACAACATTTTCTATATAGGTACATTCTATAATAAAAATAAATGCCAAAGTAATTTTTTAATTAAATTAAAGCATTTTAATACACATTAATAAAGAGTCTAAACTATAGAAACATGTTAGTGGTATCAAGTGGCTGAAGGATATGATGAAGTTAAAAATCTAAATAACAAGTACCACAATTACTTGTTGGTCTGTCTGATGTAGAATTTAGAATAATTAGTCAATTAAATTTTTTTAAAAAAGGAAACAAAATTCTTTATTCACCAACCAAACCCTTGGAATTATATTAACAGCATCAAACCTCCAAAGCAAACCTATTTTTGGAAATGAACTTGGCAAAAATCTGGAAAAGTAAAAGATGATCAAGGGCGGGTTTTGGATGGGTCAAGCCCGAGTCAGAGGACCACAGCCTTCATAACCACATATCTTGAACTCCAGAAAATGACATGATGCTTTCATGTGATAAACATGATGCAAGTCTTTACACGCCTAAGAATTTATACTTTCAAATAATCCAAAACATGATATTCCAATGAAACTCTCTTTCTATGAAAAAGAAAATTAACGAGAACTGTTAGCTAACTTTTGGATTTGTATTTAGCACCATTTATTTTCTTTTATTTGTCATTTTTGGGTACAATATTCACAACTAAATCAAATAATGATGGGGTTGAATTAAATAACTCTGAGGGGTGTAGCTTAACTGGTCAGACTATAAGTTTATTCTCTAGAAGTTACCAGTTCGAGTCCTACAAATCTCAGGACCACTGGAGACTTACATGATTGTTAAGTTCAGGGTCTCTAGAATTAGTCGAGTTGCGCGTAAGCTGACCCGGACACCCATATTAATAAAATAAAATAAAATGATGGGGTTGAATCCTACATGTCTTTTCTAGTTCCATAAATAACTTATCTGAATAAATAATGAAGTTTAAAAGAATATTTTTTAAAAAAATTATCCCACATTAAAAAGATATTATGTTGAGTTTTTAAGTTGAAGTATTTAAACCAAAAAAGTTTTTTATCCCACATTGAAAAAACAAACTTTTTTCTTGGGAACATAGAGTATATATACTAATGGATTTCAAATCCCACATTGAAAAAAGATAACTTTTTTCTTGGGAGCATAAAGTATATATACTAAAGGGTTTCAAATCTCACATTGAAAAAAGATAATTTTTTTCTTGAAAGCATAAAGTATATATACTAATGGGCTTCAAATCCCACATTGAAAAAATATAACTTTTTTCATGGGAACATAAAATATATATACTAATGGATTTCAAATCTCACATTAAAAAGATATTATGTTATCCTTCTAAGTTGAAGTATTTAAATCAAAAATGTTTTTTATCCCACCTTGAAAAAACATAACTTTTTTATTGGGAACATAAAGTATATATACTGATGGGTTTCAAATCTTATATTTGAAAAAACAAAAAAAACACATCGGGTCTTGCCCGGGTCACGAGTTGACCCGCCGGGTCAACCAGGTTTGGCCGGGTCGTTGCACCGGCTGGTCTTTTGACAAACCCGGACTGATCCAGCCTCCGGGTCGACTCGTGAGGCCGGTCCGGGTTTAATAACTATGGTAAATACTAGATTATTTCTTGCCTTATCATTGTTTTTTATATTATTATTAAACTTAGTATAATAGATATTAAATTTAAAAATTCTCAATCTAACTTTTTATTTATCCTTAACTTTAAATTAAATTATATAAAAATTACTCTAACATAATATTATCAACCGACAAATTAAAAAAAAATAATCATTCTACTATTCCCAATGCGATGGCAAGCAACTCACTTCACATCTTCTTCCTGTCTTCATCACTTGTTTTTCCCATGTCTATCTGCTTTAGAAACAAAAGCAGGTGAAGTGAAGGATTTGATATCAGGTGCTAAAGACTCAAAAAGCAAAGAGAAAAATATGGTTACCAAACAACCACATTACCTTTCAAAACTAAGAAACTAATAGACTTGTTGTTCCTGTTTCTCAGCTAAATGCAATCTGAAATGAGACGAAATAAATAAAACTTTTTGCAAGATCCAAGTCAAGCAAAGAGGATCGCAAGTTAACATGTTGTAATTTGATATGAGATAGTAACTACCAGTGGATTCCCGTGTATAAAATTGATTTGAGTAAAAAAAAATCTTTGATTGGCCTTTTT
>Ga0307515_10024724_pt1 | contig 10442 bp, 6 predicted proteins | sample 17_EM_MG_FD_194513 | JGI IMG/M metagenome (GOLD analysis project Ga0307515, IMG submission 194513) | Populus trichocarpa ectomycorrhiza microbial communities from riparian zone in the Pacific Northwest, United States - 17_EM | ecosystem: Host-associated > Plants > Roots > Unclassified | place...
GTTAAACCAATCAGAATGATTTTAAATATTTTATATATAGCAGTGATATTTAAAATGGAAATGCATTGCTTGGCTGCCAAGCCACGGCCAGTCTCCATCTCGGCATACCCAAAATCAATAGATGCCTAGTTAAACCAATCAGAATGATTTTAAATATTTTATATATTGCCTTGTTAAACCAATCAGAATGATTTTAAATATTTTATATATTGCCTTGTTAAACCAATTATCAGAATGATTTTAAATATTTTATATATAGCAGTTATATTTAAGCTGGGTTCGAGTAAAGTTTAAGTAAAATCTCAAAGAGCAAAGTCGAGCTTTCAGACAGGTAATGAATACTGCTCTACCTCTGCATGACCTCGGGTCGAGTCAAATTTGAAAGGACAAGGCCGAGTTTTCATACAGGTATATTTAAATGTTGTTCTACTCACCCTGAAACTTGATATCTAGCTACCTGGCCTCAAGTTTATTGATATACTATACATATATATTTATGCCCATGAAACCAGTGAAATCTATATTTTTGTTATTAATTATAGAGAGGGAGTTTATTGATATTTTCAACGCCACCAACAATATATAACAACAGTGGACAATGGAATACAGAATCTAGAAAAAAAAAAAAAAAACACTACAGAAAAGACACCACCAACAACATGATCAGAGAAAATGTGCTACAGCTAGCTAGATTGCCCATGCATGCTTGAGAAAAAAGTAGCTATTTGTTACAATGTGCAAACCCGACACTGGCAACTTATACAACAGCAACATAATTTGCTTCTCTATATATGTTCAGACAGCGTCCACATCCCTTGATTTATTTTTATTTTTTCCAGCAAAACATAATCTCAACTCAACAATTCTCCAGTACGTGTATATGAGCTAGCTGAAGCGTCCCACCAAAATAAATGTATACTTTACGGAAACCTTGTCCTCCTGAGTTGATGAGTTGAGTCGAGGGGCGTCAACAGAGAACAAGGTGAAGGTGGCGCCACTAGGACAGGGGATAGTTGATGAAACGCGTGGTGTTTAGCAAGAGATCAAGGAGTTAGCTAAAACCTGGGAATAAAGTAAAATTTGATAGCAGGAGGGAGCACAAGTCAGCCACATTCAATGACGATATCCGATCTTGTCAAGAATCTGATACCCAAAAGAGAGAGGCCATCTCTCTTGTAGATTCTTCCTCGAGGAAATCAACGAGTGAATGTTTCAAGATAGTCCAAGGGGTTAAAAAGTCACGGCCGAATTCAAATTCGGAAAATATATTTATTTTTTAGAAAATTATCTCCATGCATAAGGAGAAGTAGATGTTTATTTTCAAATAATAACTTTCTCCCATAAATTTTTCCTATCTGCCCTTGTGTCAATTCGGTAAATTTGTCCCATAGGTGGCGTAGCATGGTGGCTTTTTGATCAAAAAGTAAAAGACATGCTGGAAAGTGGAAACCCAAAAGGCTCCGGAGAACTTTTTGGTCCACTGCAGTGGACAGACACTGGACCCAGATAAACCCGGCATCGTTTCAAACCACTCGATTCAACATCAACATCCAGTAAGGCCACCGCATACTTCAGCGTGAATTATGTGTCGCTTTTGGTTATTCTTCTGCTATGAAAAAAAATATATATATATATATATATATTTAGTTGAAGAAATAAATATATAAAAATAAATTTATTTTTAAAATAATTTTGGAGTAAATTTATATAGTATCAAAATAGAATGAACTAGAGAGACAAGTCTCTAGGCATAATATTTATTATTTTTATTTCTATAATATTTCAAAATTATCCAACTAAAACTGCAAGAATAAAAACATTTATTATCATAGTTTTAAAACATAATTTGGGAGTCGATTTATGGTAAAGATCTGGTCATTGGTCGAGACTCGGGTCACGGGTTAGGCTGACCCGGTAGACATAAAAACAAAAATGATTATTATCATGGTTTTAAATTAAATTCGGTAGTAGACCCGTGGCAAGGCACATGTCATGAGTGAGTTTGACCATTGATTAATGTCAACGTAAGGAGAAAATTGGTTGTTATCATAGTTTTAAGATTAAACTTAGGGTCGTCGACCCAGGGTAAGGCCCATGTCATGTGTCATGGGGGTCAACCCGTGTTAAGCAGAGTTAATATAGAATAAAAGTGGTTATTATCAAAATTTTAAAACTTAATTCAGGAGTCAACTCAGGACAAGATCGAGTCACAAATCAGGAAGGTCAACCGGGATTTATCCGAGATAATGTAATTATAGAATTTGTATTATCATAGTTTTAAAAATCTGACTCATGGTCAATAGGGGCAGGGCCCGGTTCACGGGTCAAAAGGGTTAACATGAGTTGACCCAAGTCAATGAATGAATAAAAGTGATTATTGATATAGTTTTAAAACCCAACTCGGGAGTCAACCCGGTGCAAAGTTCAGGTCACTGGTCAGGATGGCCACTCAGGCCAAACAAAAAAAAAATAAAAAATAATCAAAGCAACCTTGTTTTGACCATTATTTTTTCCCAAAAAATAGAAAGTTTTTTATCCGTGTTTTATCCATGGTTGACCTGGAATTTTGACTGGATAAGACCGAGTCAATCATTCATTTTTTTTCAAAGTTGAACTAGTCCAGGCTCCAAGTCAACCGGTAAAGTTAGCTTTGGTTTTATAACTAGGATTATTATAATATTATTAATCTCAATACCAAATATAAACATGAAAAAATAATAATATCTAATTATTTAAAAAAATATATAAAACTTTGATAAAAAATATATTAAAGTTAATTTGTTTTTCATATTTTATTATATTTTTTTCATCACAACTAAACAAAATACAAAATATACATACTATCTTATACATCACTATCAAATATAATTTTATTTCCATCTCTTTTGCTGTCTGATCTTCTGTATCTCTATTGTCTCCGTCATTCTATTCCAAAAACAATAATGAAACACTACCCAAGTGCTCCGATCCAGGGTTTAAAGGAGCATACCACCTGCTGACGGACTTGTCGTGAGAATCTTTGGGCGTTTCGTGGATAGCCCAATTACACAAGATGGCAGGTCCTAATATTTAACTATGTGGGTCGCTTTACAGTGGGCTATGGATGAAAGAGGCCCCTTGCCACTTCCCATTCATACACTCCATTTTTTTTTTTCCCTCAAGGCTCACCGTAGCAGAACATCTTCAAGAGCAAATTACCTAGAAATTACTCCTGCATCTAGCTTCTGGCTTTACATGAAATTAATTTTCTAAGTAGCATCTGCCGTATCTAACCCATCTAACATGAACCATCATTTATAGACGGAAAGAATACACCTCTCTCAATTCAAGGCTGATCCTGTAAAGAACATGGACTCATTAAATCAATCAAATCATAACACCCAATTCTCTTAAACATCGCTGTCTCTGCACTGGTTGTATTCAATCCATATGTGGATGCATCATTACATTACTGAGTTGATGCATACCAAGCAAACTCAGGTGTGGGAAAGGTATCTTCCAGTACTCCTATGTTGTCACTCCAATCTCATAGCCCTGTCTCCTGCGATAGGAAATATCAATCTTCAACCCCTGCCTAGTACATGCAGACATGATTACCACTGCCATATGATTCCTTTACTGTTCTTATAATTCCATTCCGATTATTTTTCTAATTTTACAAATCATTTTTCTCCACAATCAGTAAATATTTCACGCATGCAGCTGGCGAAACATTTCTTTGGATAATATTCACTTTACATTCAGAAAGCGATAAAAAAAAAACACATAACAACACGCTAAAATTAAAAAAGAAAAGAAAAAAAAAACCCGGTGCGTGTATGTGTGTATTAGTGATTGACTGCCCGTCGTCGTCGGAAGTAATTCTTCTTCCTTCTTCCTTCTTCCTTTATCCCTGATAGCACAATCTAGCAGCAAGCAAACTATAGGTATTGATTATTATATTATCCAACTTATTAATATGAAATTCAACTTTCATGCGGAAAATTCAAGCCGATAAGAATTTGTGGAAGAGGCTTTCAAACTTTTCCATTTCCTTGCAGGGCAGGGCAACCAGAACATTGACGCTATTCTTGTCATCGATATCCGGGAAAAGCAAGATAATATCCTTTCTGTGGTACACCACAGGACAACTGTACCTGGGGCACCCCCATGGATAGTCCACTTCATCAAATCCTAATTTCCACCAAGATGATAGCAAGAAATCTCCATGCGGAAATCCTTTGTGAATCTCACCCCAATCTATAGCAGACCGCGCATACTCGTCAGTCATTCTCTTTGAACCCTCTGCCACTCTCTCCACCAATTTAGAGATTGGCCCCTCTCGCAGCTCCTTGCACGTAGCATTTGCGTAGGCAGTTAACACAGCATTTCCAGAATATGATTCTGGTAAAGGAGGGGTCAGTCTTGGCCTAATGTTGACAGCATAGAGAATTGTTGACACTCTATCGGGATCCTGGGCTTCCGATTGTGACAGTGCCTTGCATCTCCAAATATGAGCAGTCACCACATTAAACCCAGAAACGCGGGCGCTTGGACTTGTCTTGGCCTTCTCTTTCATGTCGGAGAAGTTGCCGGAAGTTAGCCGGAAAATCTTGAAGTCTAGGGCTTCTTGGGCGGCATCAAAGACTGGAGCATTCAATTCTTGCCCCAGGTGAGTCTGAAGTTTGACCAATTCAGGGTGAGGGAAGGTGACACGTGGTGGAGATCGAGCTGCTAGTAGTTCACGGTCGTTGCAGGGAGTGACCGCCAGGGGTTTGCCACCAGCTAGGGCAGCCAAGTTTTGTAAGAAGATCTTGAAGCTTATCCCATCAAATGTTGCATGGCTGGTTGATATGCCCATTGCAAAACCACCACACTTAAATGATGTTACCTGTAAATTAAGGAGATACATAAATTAACCTCTTATAAGCATTTTAGGAGATTCATTCGTATAATGGATTTTATTCTCAATTTAAATATTCATTAAAGAATCGACTGGAAATTGAATCAAAACATATATATTTAGAGACCATATAATTTTCACACTCAAATTCATTTATAAATGTGTTTCAAGTTCTCCAATTCTCGAGGGAAAAAATACCTTCGGTATTTGATAGAATCGTGGAGGCCGAAAGGTTACCCAGACCCTAATATGCCTGATCCTATCGAACCAATGCATGTGAAAGTCAAAAGAGTCAGGATCTCCGTTTGGTGGTTTCGGGTTCGTAGGGTGAGATTCATGAAGGGAGAGGGCTGTCCTCGTGCAACCCATGCATGATCCATGGAGTCTTCCAATATATTTTTAAAAAATAAAAATAAAAATAATAATAATAACAAAGAATATGCTAGTATGTTAATGGCAACAAAATCTCGATGTGCAGGTGATGGCTAACTCTAATATTAAAATTAGTTGGCTTGATGTCAAGCAATCCGCGGCCATGTTATATATGCAATCTATTTCTGGGTGAACTTTCTATGCATTAAATTAAAAAAGAAAAAGAAAAACTTATATATATATATATATATATATAGTCACAGGAAAAACCTGGAGATGTATCTTTTCTATAAAAAAAATTCAAAGATTCGCGACGAAGGCTAATTAAGAAATGCCTTGAGATTAACCCAGAACTTGTGAAAATGTTAGGAGATAAAAAAATGATGTAAAGTATCAACCCCTAATGGAAAGGATTTCAATAGCCATTTCCAGTGTTAAAGTAATATAAAATTATTTTTTAAAATTCTAAGTGATAACTTAAATGTTTTAAATATAAAATTAAAATAATTAAATGCTAACGAGTTTAAATTTTATATTTTTAAAAAATTAAAATATGATGTCAACAATAGTACAGGTCTATATCATGGATTTTGAATTTAAAAAACTCAATTGAAAATATAGATTAAAAAATAATATAAAATTATTTAAGAAGCTTCGTCTAAGCTTTTTTATTAAAATTATTTTTTTAATACATAAAAAAAAGTATTTGAAAATATGTTATAATGAGCGTGATAATTTTATTTTATTTTTACAAAAAACCACAATAAAAAACAAGGTTAATTTACATGCTTTTTTTATTATTATTTTTCTTTGAACTCTCAAAAAAAAAAAAAAAGCGAACCACATCTCCTTGCTTCTCTCCAATTTTCTTCTCATTAAAAATTGCACGTGATCCCTTAAAATTTATGAATTTGGTCAAACCAAAATTTCGATTTTAAATGAAGTTAGATCAGTTATTGCTAATCAAATTGCCAAAATAATGCTCAAACATATATGATATTCATGGATTTGGATTTTTTTTTTGTGTTTATAAGGGAACATGATCGGTCATGTTCAAAATCTCATAATTAATTATGAATTTAATAATTTGGATTAAGTGAGAAGAGTAAAATATTAACCACTTGTTTTGTGCAAACTATTTTTATAGAAAAATATTTTCTAGATTTTTTTGTATTTATTTTTAAAAAACATTTTCTAGAAAAAAATTTGTGTGTTTATTTTCTTTAAAATATTGATCAGTAAAAATTATTTTACAATCAACCTTTAAACTTAATCACTTATTGAAAAGTATTTTCAGCTCATGAAATTATGTAAAATATTTTATAAATATTAATTCACTCGCAATATTGTTAAGCTATTTTAGCCAATACCTCCCCCATCATTATCACCATTTCTTTTTCTACACCACTTTTTTTTTCACCTTCACCATGACCACCCCCTATATCACCATCATCATCTCACAATAATCACTATTATCATTATTATTATTATTTTAACATTATCATGACTACCTCACCATCACTTTTTTTTTTCATCGTCATCACCTTTATCTTTTTTATTATCACCGTCATCTCACCACAGCATTCTACCCCACCATCGCTATTAAAAAATATTTTATTCAAAACAAATGTAGCATGAAGAGTTAGGTTGTTTCTATTTTTTTCTTATAATAAATTATTATTTTTTAATTTAAATTCAAATTTTATAAATATAACAGTTATGTTTCTATATAAAAACAAATATATTCTTTTTGGAGCACTGAATGCCACGGACATTTTATTATAAATGGTTAGTTTATTTTTTGGAATGTTGTAAGGGATATTTTTTTAGAGTGTTTTTGTATTAAAATAATACTTTTTAAAAATTATTTTTAATATCAATGTATTAAAATAATTTAAAAATAAAAAAAATATTAATTTAAAATAAAAAAAATTAATTTTTTATAAAAATATTTTTGAAGCACGAACAACCCTGAAAAAAAAAACTTATTAATTCCAAACCAAAAAGCGGCGGGGCATTGATTATTTAGGTTCGCAGGAGGTATTAGCTACAGTACTCCAAAGAGAAGCGGTGCACGGGACGTCCGAGTTAGGGTCTCTCAATTCTCTATGAAATTGGACAGCAATTTGAATTTTAATTAGGCGATCGATCACATTAGCAGGAGAGACTAATTGAAAGAAGCAGCTAAATTAACAGTATCAGCTAGTTTATAATCACTTTACACCCTTACCTGGATAATGCACAGTAGTTTACCATCTTTTTCCAAGCTATGATCCGAACTGTTAACAACTAGCTTAGCAAAAGCAGCGTTAGGATAAACCAAGTCCCCGATCTCATCCAATGTACACTCACTAGAGGCCACCACGAAGCCAGCCCCAGCCCCATTACAATCAACCTCCAAACGACCTGTTCTGGCGTTCGACTTCAATCTTCCAGCCAAGAAATCATATGGCACCAGTATCTTCTCAAGCGCATCTTTTATCTTCTCGGCCACAGTTTGAGGAGGAAAGTCTTCATGGGATGCAAAAAAATGGACTGTTTCGACATTGAAATTGAGCACTTGGTCGATGTTTGACAGGAACATGGATTTCCTCTGAGCTGTTTCATGGTTTGGAAAAACCAAAGAAGAGTTTTGGATCGTGACCTTAAGGTCTTGAAGGGGAGGAGGGGTTTCCTGGCACTGGATTCCCATGATCAATCTGGCTTGGTTTGGTTCTTGTGAAGGTCTGTGCCCTGTATATATACATTCCATACAGGAGTGGCGACAGATGTTTGTTTCTCATCGATGCTCGACAGTTGTTATCCCACGTGAACCAATGGGCATTACCGGCCATTAAATATATATACGTGAAAGCTGTTGCCCTTAGATTTTGTGGTTTTGGCATATGCATGATACATCAGTGTTTATAAATGAGCTTGTAGATAAACAAATCGAGTAGCTAGCTGCTACTCAAGAAGTGGTTGATAAGTAGATTTAAGAGATAAATGTGGGTCTGCATTGGATTGCTGTAACATCTCAGCTCAACAAGTATCAGGCAATATATTATAGAACAGTACAATTAGGTTAATATAATGCAATCTGTCAAAAAAAAAGAAAACCAGAACGGAGGGGGAAATCACGCCAGAACTCCAACCACACGATAAAGGGGACCAAGAAAGGCTAAAGTCGTGTAATTATAAATTAGTCACTTAATATTGTCGGTGTAAATGAGTTTCTTTTCAGAGTGGACAGTTGAGTTTCCTAGCTAGCTCAGTTACGGAGCAAGGAAATAAGTTATTGCTTGGCATGTGTTTTTAAAACATTTTTTTTAATTAATTTTTATATGTTTTTAGATTATTTTGACGTATGATATAAAAAAAATTAAAAAATATATTATTTCGATATATTTTCATTAAAAAATTTAATTTTTATATATTTTTAAATCACTTTTAAAACAATCTCTACTATACATTGAAAAACAAAAAATATTATTTCAATGTATTTTTTGATTAAAAGTTTAAAATAAAATTTTTTATAATAGTACATTACAAACATAAAAAAACACTAAGAAATATTTATTTAATGTTTTTTTAAACTAAATATACTTTTAAATCATATCAAAACATAGTTTCAAACACAAAAATAAACAATGATTTAGAAAACTAAATGTGAAAATGGGAGAATAAACCTCCGATCAAATTATATTGGGTTAATTAGGTGACAGATCCAGTTAACCAAATTAATCAACAGTTGGACAAGTGAAATTTGGGTTCAAATTGGACCATTTTTTCTTTTTCTTTTTCTTTTTCTTTTTCTTTTCTTTTTTGGTGGGGGTGGGGATTGAATTCATGGGTTGTTTCTTGTTAGGCAGCAAGCCACAAGAACAGACTAGAGGGATGCCCAACCCATTGACAGCACGTAGCAGCCGACATGTACTGAGCCAATCGGAAAATGTAGTAGGGCTTTCAAATGCAGGCAATTCTGTGCTCAATTGCTTCTTTATTTTCCCCTTTTAAAATTATTCAAAACGACGGTCCTTCTTTTGCTTGTAGTAATTGTGAGGAGAACGTGCTCGTCTTGGATTTTCCTGGTAAACAAATTATTATATTTATCTTTGTAAAAATATTTTTTATTTTAAAAAATAATATTTTTTTATTTTTTTAAAATTTATTTTTAAAATCAACCCATCAAAACAATTTAAAATACTAAAAAATTTTAATTTAAAGAAAAACAACTAATTTTTTTGCAAAAGCACTTTACAACCATAAAAACAAACGGGGATTAATATTATGTTTTCAATTTATTTGGGTGCATTTTAAAAGTATATTTTTATTAAAAAATATTAAATTAATTTTTTTAGTATTTTTTATTATTTTGATATATTGATGTAAAGAAAAAAAATATAAAAAAATACTTTGATATATTTTAAAAAATTAAAAAACATATTGAACTACAATACCATATATATATATATATATATATATATATATATATATATATAAAACGATAGTTGTACATGCCAGCAATATACAATTTAAAGCAAAACTCAAAAAATATTTTAAAAAATAATATATGTTTATAGGTTGTTTTGCTAAAAACAACTTAACCTGTTAGATTGTATTTTTAAAAAACAAGGCAATATATAGGTTGCCACGCTGAATCAATTTTTTGAAAAAACACATATAGCTTGTACTATTTCGTACACCGCAGCTTGTGTAGTTTTTTTGATATTGTTACTAATAGTTCAATTTAATGGGATGAGCAGCAAACCATGAACATGTGCTATTTTTAAAATATTTTATGGGTTGTGTTTTTTTTTTTGTTTTATATAAAATTATTTTAATTTAATATCTTAGGAGTTTGGTAATGTAACCTGATTCAATTCATATTGTTTATTTATTTATTTTTTATGAAATTATCTCAGTTTTATTATTTAAATTATAGATTTGACGAGTTAACTGAAGTTGTTTTTTTGTATTAATTTTTTTAAATTTTATCATTTAACACTAGATTAATTGAAAATAAAGATTCATAATTTATTTTAATTTAATTTTTTATAAGGTTATTAAGGTCTCTTAACACGGGTTATGGATTTAACAAGTCAACTTGGTTTGAGCCGATTTTTTTTTCTTATTTTTTAATTTTTTAACGAGTGCTGACACCTTTCACGAGTGCTGACAAGGGTTCATCTGATCATAACTGTCATAA
>Ga0307515_10024725_pt1 | contig 10442 bp, 10 predicted proteins | sample 17_EM_MG_FD_194513 | JGI IMG/M metagenome (GOLD analysis project Ga0307515, IMG submission 194513) | Populus trichocarpa ectomycorrhiza microbial communities from riparian zone in the Pacific Northwest, United States - 17_EM | ecosystem: Host-associated > Plants > Roots > Unclassified | place...
AGTTCTGTGCTATATGATTCAATTATTGCCGCATCTGTAGGTGAAGAGTATTGTTGAATGGCGAGAATTCTACTTCAGAAGCTACACGTGAGTTGCACATTGTCCATATTATGTCCTTTGAGCTTAGAATGAAGGAGCAAATAGAAAATCCGATACTATGGAGCTCTTATGAATTTAATATCTTTTCTTTTCATTCAGTTCTAAATAACTCGAATCATCTATTTTGAATTGCGAAATTCTCTAAGATTATGTCCGGAACATTGGTGTTATCAGTAAAACAAGAGTGATAAAATTGGTACAGAAATCAAATATTCACTGAACAAGTACAACTCTTGATATTGACTTGGTGGTCGCAATCACAAATCCTGAATGTCAGGTTTTTTGGTAAACTGGTTGGTCGCTATTATGATAGTGAAGGAAATCCTACCAAATCTTTGAAGGGAGTCGAAGCAAAGGCTGCAAGAGGCACCCAGCTTCTGGAGAAACAGAAAACAGAGGAGGAACAAGAAAAGCTAGCATGTTATTTATTTGATTGAAGAGTAACTAGAAAGGGATAGCATAAACACGATAAAATATAGAAGAAAGGCCATCCGAAACATATTGCTATAACGTATCGAATGTATGAATAATAATTGCACTAGCCTTAATAGCATTCTCAGCACCTTCCATGGAGAAGTTTAGTCCAAATTCATCAGGATCTCTTCTTCGAGAAAATGGAAAATCCTAGAGACAAGCTTCTCAACCTTTTCCCTTTTGACATTATAATCAATCTCCATGCCGACTCCCCATTCAGTGCAAGTATATCTGCAATTCATTTATTGGTCTGCAAAGAATGGCTAACACACCTTTGGAACTTCGGCAGACAAGCTCTCAATAGTTGAACCCCAACCGCAATGAGTTAGAACCCTCCAACTGTTGGATGGTTGAGTACTTCTTCCTGTGGACACCAGCGTGCAATAAGGCCACGTTTCTGAATTTCTGCTGCAAACTCAGGTGGCAAAATCTTCGAATTGCCAATTACAAGATCTGTTCTTATAATCCACAATAACGGGATCTTGGTCACATTGCAAACTTGAATAGTTGTTCTGCTGTCATCACAGTCATGATTCCGGAACTCACATAGATCACTGAGTTTGGTTCTTTGGTATCCAACTGTTGGAGACATTTGTTGGAACTAAATTCTGAAGTTTTCATTCAAAGTATCATTTAGTTCTTCCAGGTATATGCATGTAATTATTAAAAATATATTTATCTTTTAAATCTGTTGAATTATCCTAAACTAGTATAAATATATGTTTGGAGTATTGTAAGTTAAAATCCAAATCCATTGAGCCTTCCTCTCTTAGGAGAATAATATATTTATATGAATGAGATTTATTTTTCACCATGCTTCTAATGTTTTCTATTTTTACTTTTCTCCTTCAAATATTTTTAATAAAGTATCAGAGTTAGTCAACAACCTAGTGAGCCAAATCTTGAAAAGAAGTGTTTGGCTAGAGAATTGTGGCAACAACCACAAGAGGAGAAAAATGGCTAGGAGTAGCATATTCAAACAAAGACAATAATTGAAGAAAAACAAATTAAAGAAATCGCAATGAAATGTCATTAGCTAGCCATGACAAAAGGAGTGGCTAAGACAAAGATGCAAGAGAGATCTTCCTAAGATGAGGATGAAAGTTAATTCCAAAAAAAATTATGGATACAGTGTGATGATAAAAAAATAAAAAAAGATATTGCAAGTTATCATAAGATCTGCATTCCATTTTAAATTTCAAGAATTGTGACACTTTCAAAATTAAGAGGGAGTGTTGTAACTAATTTTTGAAGTTTTCATTCAAAGTATCTTTTAGTTCTCCTAGATATCTCCTAGATATATACATGTAACTATTAAAGATGTATTTATCTTTTAAATCTTTTGAATTATCCTAAACTAATATAAATATATGTTTGGTGTATTGTTAGTACAAATCCAAGTCCGAGACTTTCTCTTTTAGAAAAGTAATATATTTTTACGAATGAGGTTTGTTTTTTACCATTTTTACCATGCTTCCCGTGTTCCTCTTTTTACTTTTCTCCTTCAAATATTTCTAACAAGTTCGCTTTCTTCTTTCCATAGATTGTATCCAATGGACTTCAAATCATCTTCTTGAATCCGATTGAGGAGTACGTACCTGGAACGGGCCAACAGCATAAACACAAGGATGTATCATTGAGACATCTCGCAAAACACTAGGCTCCAATTCATAATGAGTATGAAGAATAATTGTTGGAGCCTTAACAGCACTCTCAACAGCTTCCATGGCAAAGTTTAACTCGATATCATTTGGATCTGTGCTTCGAGCAAATGGGATATCCTTATGCTGAGTGTCTTTCATGCTAGGAACCGAATCAATTGATGTTTCCAAACAGCTATTGTCTGCAAAAACATAATATTTTAGAGTGAACCTTGCAATGTAAGTCACATTAATTCTTTCAAAGTATATACCTTTAAGTGGGCTGCTGAAGCCTTTCTCCCTGAGAACATGAATTTGCTTTAATCCCATTATGGCACATGCAGACGTTGTACAAATTAGATCCAAAAAATGATGTTTCAATTTTTTTTGGATTTCTCTCTTAATTAGGTTTCAATATTTTCTTTGGTTTAAGTTTCATTATTCACATTTAGAATTTTATCAAATCATAGTTTTTTTTTTCCCCTCTCTAGACTTAGAACGATAATTTTATACGATGTGTCAAGATATGGCACTCAAAACACAATGCTTGGATTTGACAACACATCTGCAAAATTTTCTATTACCATATCTATATTGGAGCCGAAAAACTTAACGACTTCATTTGACCTTGAAACAAATCTCAGGTTCAGCACAAACCCCACCGAGGGAAAAACTCGAATCCCTCTTGACATTGTTATCAATCTCCATACCAACTCCCTGTTCTTTGCAAGTATATCTACCGTTCACTTGTTGGTCTGCAAAGAATGGCAAGCAGACCGTTGGAAGTCCAGTAGATAAGCTCTCCATAGCTGAACCCCGACCACTATATGTTGAGAATCCACCAACTGATCATGGATGGCTTGGTACTTCCTCTTGAAGACATCAGTTTGCAAAAAATCCACGTTTCTTAGTTTCCACTTCAAATTCAGCTGGCAAGATTGCTGAGTTGCCAATGACCAAATCTGGACGTATAACATGTAAACTCATCTAGTTGCTGATTTGACAACACATCTGCAAAAAATAATGGTTGCTGTTCGCTAGTCCCATTGCAAACTCAACTAGTTGTTCTGATGCAATCACTATTACGCTGCCAAAGTTCACATACAGCACTGATTTAGGCTCTTTGGTATCCAGCCATTGAAGACTCTCATCTTCCTCTTTCCATAGACTATACATGTGGAAATTTAGAATAGAAGAGAATGATATTCATTCATAATTTGATTACATGAACAACAAGATATATAAGAAAATATAATAAAACAAATTATAAAAAATACTTGATCATCTCTTTTAAAAATAAACTTGTTTTCCTAACTAATTTCCTTGCTACCTTGATTTGTTTAATTCCTTAATTTTTTTATTGATTTAAAAATAATTAAGAATATTTATTTTAATTATTTTCTTGAAACGCCTACTCATAATAATTTTAATTTTTATAAGTTTAACCTACATTAATACATGGCCAGCCATTTATAACCATTGAACACGATTCTACAATATGAATGAAAGTTATGGACCTATGGTCTTCAGGGATATCTTTAGGTTCCCTTGAACTAACAGAAAAAGATATATGAAGAGGTGGTTATATTATTCTTATTAGAAAATAATATAAATTATATTTTGAAACCTCACTTAACAACTAAAACTTTTGAGTTGAATTAATTCTTTGACATAATATCAGAGCCTTGATGACCAAGTAGTCACGAGTTCAAATTTCACAATCCTCATTTATTTGATAAAAATTAAGCACAAGGTAATGTGAGTCTGTGTAAATTTCAAGTCGAAAGAACTTTTACTTGAGGGGGTGTGTTAGAGAATAATATAAATTATATCTTGGAACCTTACCTAATAGCTTAAACTTTTGGGTTAAATTGGTTATTTGACTCTCCTCGACTGATACGTTTTTTGGTCACAAGGATTTCAAGAAATAGACATTAAATTCAATGGCTAAAGTGACATTTAGGAATAGGAATGCATTAGTTTACAGGGAAGCTCTATGCTGCGACCCAAATTAAAAAAATGATTTGAACTAATTAAAATTACTTTTTTGACCTAAAAGTGTTATTTGATATTTTTATTAAACTTAATTCAAGATATCAATTTTAAAATTTCTTGACCTGATTCCTTGTCTAAAATAAATTCAAAATTAAATCATATTTAAAAATTATCTTGATATGACTTAATTGACTTAGCGGATCTAGAAGCAACACAAACATCAAGTAATAAGTGTAGTTTGACCTTAAAAAAAAACCAAGATGATTTTTTTATATATTGAGATGACAACATATTGAATTGACCCAAGCTTCACAGTTTAAATAGTCAAATTCACGATCCGAGTTATAGGCTCTATTGAGTTTAAGAACTTTTTTTTTACTTAATTATATGATAATTAAAATAGATACTCGTATAATCAAGCACACATTAAATATTGAGATGCTTATTTGAGACTGATAATCTTATTAAAAATAAATCAAAATAATTTATAAAAACAAATTCAAAATTAAATAATATTAAATGGGAAAATTAAAAAAATAAAGATGGAAAAAAAAGAAAAAAAAGTTGATTCTCGTTATAGCCAGCCTCTAAGAATTTTTTTTAGTATAAAGAGTTTAGAGATTGTTTAGATATAAAGTAATATTCTAATTTTTTAAAAACTTATGTCGGAAAAAACAAACAAACTAGCAAGTTAATGCTATGGGGCTGCAATGGACAGAAGAGTGTCAATTTCTTGCTGAAAGATTTGAACGACAACTTGCTCTCATTATTAGTGATGGGGGTGGGGGGGCGGTGGCGTTCAGTCACGATGATAAGAAATGTGCGGGAGTGGCACAAGAAAGCTACTACTCAGAAATATGCTAAACAAATGGCAGAATGTTTGATACCTTTTTGTCGTCACTGATGTAGATTGAGCATTCACATTGATCAGTTATTAAAAAAAGAAGAAGAAGAAAGAACATGACTGATGAGTTTTGCCCTATTACATGTAGTATTATTATATTAATACAACTATATATTTATTATTAATACAGATTATATTTATTTCTAATATTTATATAATATAATATTAATAAATCTGATATTTTATTTATAAATTTAGAGTAAAGATAGAGTCCATGAGACAAAAATGCTTTATAAAAAAAATTATAAAGTTATTATAATTATAGAATTCCTATTGCATCAAAGAATTATTTCTAAAATATTCCTTAATTATCGATGTTCTCTTAAATACTGGATATTTATTAGAGCAGTAGAAATTGATACATATTATGTTCTTTCTTTTATGAAAGGAAGTTAATGTTTTCATAAGCTGAGGTATAAGAGATACCTAGAACTAATTAATATGTAGGTGCTTGTCATAAGACATGTACACTAAACTGACCCGCATGAAAATTCCACATACATATATCTCAAGTAATGGTTGTGTAAGTAATTCTTAGATTTAAGATTACTAAGTTATCTTATAAAGAGAATGTTATGTTTTGAACTTATTACATGTTATCTTAATTGAGGTAACGAAGAGGCAAACATTAGGAATAACATGAACCATATGAAGATACTTGAGTGATCAATAAAAAATTCATCACCGTAGGTGAATTAGAAAAAATGCTCTATCTGATCTCAAATTGTATTGACTGAGATATTCTTGGCCAAGAAGAAATGAAATTTCAAAAGAGTTTCAAATTTTATTCAAATGATCAATGACTATTACATAGAGAACAAACATGATTTAACATGGTAAATATACTATATACTTTAATGTTAAATCAGAAAAAACATGAGAATAAAACTGCTAGTCTTGTTATAATTATAATTATTAGAAAAAAAATTCTAAAAGGAGAGGGAAACTACTGTAGCAGTTCATAATAAAAAGATGATTTTTCCATTTTAAAAACAAACCTGTTAAATAATATTTATGTAGTCTTATTTATTAAGGGTAGAATAGTACTTTCAGTTTAACCTATATATACTTTATTTGTATTTAGGTTAAGACTATGCATTCATAATAAACTGATGATTCAGAATTGTAACCTCCTTTTTGTATTTGATCTCAATTATTTTAACAAAACCAAATAACTACTGGAGTGGACCGATGGAATACACGCGAGGAAATATAGTGGAAAGGCCATCCAAAACATCTTGCTCCATTGCATCAAAAGTATGAATAGCAATTGCATGAGCCTTAACAGAAGTCTCAGCAGCTCGCATTACAAAGTTGAATGCAAAGTCATCTGGATCTATTGTTCGAGTATACAGAAAATCTTTAAGTTGGAGCGGTTTCATACCAGGGATTCCTTCTATAATTGTACTTTCAAGATAACCACTTGTTAGATAACTTTCATCTGTAAGAACACAGCGCGTTAAAGTTAGCTCGCATTACAAAGTTGAATGCAAAGTCATCTGGATCTATTGTTCGAGTATACGGAAAATCTTTAAGTTGGAGCGGTTTCATACCAGGGATTCCTTCTATAATTGTACTTTCAAGATAACCACTTGTTAGATAACTTTCATCTGTAAGAACACAGCGCGTTAAAGTTAGATCATGTTGAACAATCATTGGATAGAATCATCAGACAATCATAGTTTTGTTCAAACAAGAATTTTCTTGATTATAACTAATAAAGGCAATCTAAATCAATAAAAAGGCCTCATGATCTTACAAAAACTTTAATGAAAAGTTTTGAGATTGTTATTAAATCACTAATTACAAGTACCTCCAAGATGCAGGGATTTAATTAATTAATTAATTATTATTATATTATATTAAATCTTCCTAGCAAAATTACCTGATGACATATATATGGGTTGTCGTTATAGTCTCTCCAGCCTCTATTATTATTATTATTAGTAGTATAAAGAGTTTAGAGATTGTTTAGATATAAAGTAATATTTTATTTTAAAAAATTAAGTCGGGATTAAAAACAAACTAGCGAGTTAATGCTATGGGGAAGCAATGGACAGAAGTGTGTGAATTTGTAGCTGAAAGAGTTGAGCGACAACTTGTTCTCATTATTAGTGATGGGGAAAGTTAGAGATGGATAGCTAGAAACATCAAGGAATCTTTGTCATGTATCATCCACTTGACAAATATGAGGAGACAATAGGAGTAGCCATCTAATATTTTAATTATTAGAAACCCTAATTAATCTTAGAGATAAGGTACGAAAACTAGTTGCGTAAAAAGAAAGGTATTAGCACCCCAAATACGTCCTATCTCGGATAAGCTGTATTGTTTAATTGTCTGATAAAAAACTAAGGTATTGTCGTGTTTTCTATTTGTTGATTTGTCTATGGTTCGAGAAAAATTCTTCTCGGTGAGGAGATTTTTATCTCGTAGAGTAAAACTTAACCGTTCTAATGTCAATAAAAAAATTACCTTTTTAGTACCGGGAGTATATTTTACGTATATATTCATAATCTCATATACTAAAAAGAAACAAAATATATATTTTTAAAATATTGGCCTAGTTATCATGGCTTTAATAAACTTGTTATTAAAACTGAAAATGTATACTAAGATATATTTTTTAAAATTTTCTTTGTTTTATAAAAATACAACATGATTTTTTATTTAAGAGACTTGGCCGTATGCAAGAAAGCAAGATATTTTTTTTGTTTTATAATTTTTCAACATTTCAAAGAAAATTGGGTTTTTAAATACCAGATTTATATCTTTACAATATAACAATACAAAGCAATATTAAGCAAAATTGATAGAAAAATAGGCAGAAAAATCACAAATTTTTAAAAAGATTTTTTTGGTTTTTTTTTTTGAAATTTTTTAGGTTGGGTTGGGCGGGGCCTAATGCATTTTGGTGTGGGTCGGCACCTGTCCGGCCCAGTAAACAGTCGCTCTCCACTGTTCATTAGCATAATAGTGGAGCTGATGGGGGGATGAAGTGAAGCAGAAGAAGAAGGAAGCTGACCTGGCGGGGGGATGAAGTCCCTAAATGGCCATCAAACTTCAATATTTATGCAATGAAACTCCTGATTTAACAAATCAACTCTAAAAAATTATAATTTGACCCTAGAACTTTAATGTCTTCCAATTAAAGCTCAAATTTACTGGAAAATCAATTTTTCTTACAATTAAACCCTTCATAAATTCAATTAAATCTTCAATAAAATTTAATTGAGTCTATAAACATTTGATTTTGGATATTTCTTCCTCAAATTGAATTTTTCTTTGTCAACAGGGCTCTTATCAGTCAACGATATATTGTCAAATTTTAATCTTTGTATTGTTATACATCCTCAACCAATTTTTAGCCATTTTCTGAGCGTTCTGGCACTTTTCACTGCTATTATATTTTGAATTTCTTCCAAATATATATATATATATATATATATATATATATATATATATATATATATATATATTTTGTATTTTATCTTTTTTTTGTGGGTCCAAAAATAGGTAATAACAATCTCAATTATAGAGGGAATATGCACGTCCTTCATCAAATTAAATTGCCATCTAACCTCAAAATATATCAATACAATATATTGTAGGGGGATGGGTGTTAATTTAATCCTTTGCATATTTTATTTTTATACGCTGAACTTTTTTTAATTTTATCAATTAAATAATGATGAGGTCTTGAAAAATCCAAATAATTGGTTAATCTTTTGGTTTTGATAATTTGATCCATTTTTTCTAACTAAGGTGGTTGATGTCTGCTGTTTGGTAAGCCGAGGTGATCGATGGCTTGTACCTGTAAAATGTTCTCTTCGGTGAATTTGAGAACTCTCTAATGCTTAAGAATTTTTTTGAGAAAAAAAAGCCATGATATTTTATAGAGAGACTATAAAATAAATATGTAGTAGAGAATGAAGATTGATAATCTTTTTCCTTGAAGAATTCATAGTATTTTTATAGCTCGTAAACCTTGTTATTTTTTTTAGAGGGGCTGAAATGTCATCTTTGCCTTGATAGCATTAAAGATTGATAAATATCCCTTACACATCATTATTGAGGGATAAATATCAGGTCCTTCTGAAAACTTTTATACATCTAGGGATATAAAGAGATAAGTATCTTTGACCTTAACTTTTTATGTTAAAGGTCATGATAAAAATAAACGGAGTCTTATGACTCAATAAGAGGCCTAGAAAGATAATTGATTTTACATCTATTTGGGCTCGACGAGATGTTGAGTCTGATAATTTTTTAGACTCGCATGTACGTGGACTCAGTGCATAACTAAACCCAGAGATTTTGGGTCTGGTGGATTGCTAGACCCATATATATTTAGACTCAACGCATAACTGAGCCAAAAAAATATTGGATTATCATCCTATCTTCGGTCTTTTTTTGAACATGAATTTTAGACAAAAAATATGTATAAACATGTTAATCCAATATGTGTGTGTGTGTGTGTCATTTATGCATCTTTCTGTTAAAAAATATATGTGAGAGAATTAAGCCAATAATATTTTTGTCTTCAGTGCATGGCGCAATAACATGTAAGGCTACACATATTAAAAATATTATCTAAAAATAAATATTTTTATTTTTAAAAAGATAGTTTATCTATATAAAAGATAAAAACAAAATCATAGATGAACTAGAAAAACCACTTCGAAAATTAAACACATAACAAACAAATTAATATTATTTAAAAGAGACCCTCTATACAAAATAAAAGAGGAGGTTTTGTCTATTTTTTAGTTTTTATTTTTTTAACCGGTCACATTATTTTATTTCTTTTCAATTGCATTTTTTAAAGTTATATTTTCATGGCAACTATAGTTATCAAACCTGACTCGAGGATTGACCCGGTCAAGGAACCGGGTCCAGGGTTACACAGGTTAACTCAGGTCAACCTGAAAAAAATAAAAAAATATATATTTAAAGTTTTAATATTTTATATAAAAAAAAATTAAAACAAATTTATTTATATATAAATTTTACATTACGAATGATCTAAATCACAATCCTACTTTGAAATATAGAATGCCAAAAGTGGGCCTACACCATGCATGTTCGAGAAATGGAGCATTTATTATGATATTTAAATTCCAATAAAAGGCAACAGATAGGGAAGGGCCACGTTATCTTTTTTTTGTTCACAGACCACCGAAATTTGATCTTTTCATGATTTTTTTTTTTTTATTCTAGCGTGTCGACGATCTAATTGTTTGAAGAGATTATTTCATGGATGAACTTGTCCAAATTAATGGATGATGTACCCTCTGGCCCAACAGCTTCTTCAGCCAACCTTTTCCACT